>Ga0164318_10007807_pt1 | contig 10373 bp, 8 predicted proteins | sample GuaBasSedimGuay9_FD_113734 | JGI IMG/M metagenome (GOLD analysis project Ga0164318, IMG submission 113734) | Subseafloor sediment microbial communities from Guaymas Basin, Gulf of California, Mexico - Guay9, Core 4571-4, 0-3 cm | ecosystem: Environmental > Aquatic > Marine > Hydrothermal vents >...
AGATGCAGTCCTGCACTGCCCACAAGCCTCCTCGACATGAAATCCGAAGATAGAGTCGTAAGAAGATGGCAGCGATGATACAATTTGCCCGATACTTTCATCAATCACAAAAAACCTTCCGCCGGATTCTCACACTATCCGGCATGATCACCGTGAATGACCTCAAAAGTTCTGCCGCATGATCTTCGATGGCAGCGGCAATAATCTCTGCTTTGATTGTGGGCGATAACCCGGCAAGGCGGGCAAGAACGATGCCGCGATACACCCACCGTGTAGATATATTATATATCCCAATGTATCAATCTACAATAATCCAATAAACTCATCAACATCGATGCGAGCCTGTTTCAGGATGTGGGACAGCGTAGAACGTTTGACTGGCTTATGTGCTGGAATTGTGAGCCTCAACACCTCGTTTCGCAGGTGCTTTTGCATTCGGATATGACTGCCACGCTGACGCACCACAACCCACCCGTCCCGCTGCAACGCCCCGATGATTCTGGTATAGGACAGGCTCGGGACCTTGCTCAAACCACCAGCTCCTGCACCATTGCCCCCTTTGCAATGATCCAGTCGTCTTCAACTGGCTCGAGGTAAAGTTCTACCGCTTCTCCGATGTTTGCCAGCGCTTCATCGATGGTATCACCCTCACTGATACATCCCGGGAGCGATGGCACGTAAACCGTGTATCCGCCTTCGTCACTTGGTTCCAGAACGACTTTAAGCCTCATTTCATACTCTCCGAAAATCTTTGATTGTACGATAAGTCTGATTTTTTTTGTTCTGTTGCTACTGACCTATATACTATCGTGTCCCGCTTCTTTCACCCACCGCCTAAAACCCAAACACCCTCCTCGCGTGTTCCATCCCTCTATCAAACATCTCTTCACCCATCCTGAGCGGTATATTCTTCTTTCTGAGAGTTCCCATTATCATGCGTACCGTTACACCGGTTATTTCTGATATATCCTTCAAACTCCCCTTTTCATTCACATAGAGTTCAATCGCCTTCTCTATTCGGCACTGTTCCAGCCGTTCCTCCACGAATTTCCTTGTCATCGTACTCTTTGGTATATGTTCTGCCTGTGCAAGTCAGAGAGTGGCCATCTCGACATCTACGCCCAATCGAATGGTTATCGCGGTCATATCTCGCATCTTCTCTCCTCTCCTCCAATGTGCTGTCAAGTGTCTGCATCATCGACCCCCGCGCATCCGGTCGACCCACGCAGGAACGCTCGCGTCCCCCTGCGGCATGTACGGCTTTACATCCAGCACCGGCGTCCCATCGATCGCATCAAGCCCCCTCACGACAAGCCGATTTTTGTCCCTCTCGACAATCTCAACAACGGTTATCCCGATCGGGTTTGGTCGACGCGGCGTGCAGAGCGCAAATATCCCGATGTAGGGCATATCAGCCCGCCCCATCGGATGTGTCTTCATCTGCACAACACCAGCCACCCGGTGCAGGAAGAAGACGATCACGGCATGAGAGAACTCGTCAAGCCCATCGAGCGCATCTGTGTACTGTGTCTCTAATACGACATCGGATGCCACATCACCCCATCTGTCGCCGGGAATGAAATCCTTCACCGGTGACCTCACGACCCCGATCTTTCTCACCGAAAATCTCCCAAATGCATCTGCGATCATCCGGTCGTGATCGAAAGCCAGTTTCGGAATCTGGTCCGGAGCGAACAGCACCGCATCTGCCGCATCGGTTCCGGCAGCAAGCGTGCCCGATCCTGCCGCAAGGTAACATGCCGAGACCGTGTGCCCACGCGGGTCTCTCCCGGGATCGGAGTATATGCCAACCAGTTCCTTAATCTCGATATCAAGCCCGGTCTCTTCCTTTGCCTCCCTCTTTGCAGCCTCCTCCATAGTCTCCCCAACCTCTACAAATCCGCCGGGAAGCGCGTAGTTGCCCTTGAACGGGTCGTTCTTCCGCCTGATCAGCACTATCTTCTGCTGGTACTCGATTATGGTGTCTACGGTGAGCGCTGGTGTTTGTATCATCTTAATCCATCCAAAGTATCCCTAATATGTACTTACTAAAGTATTGTGTGAATATCTGCATATAAAACCACGAGATTACACGAGATTACACAGAAATCTTGTGGAAATCTGTGCAATCTTGTGGTTCTTACCGTATGGTACTCGAGCAATAGACCCTAACACGTCGAGAGGTACAGTACCAGAAGCGAGAGGAGCGCCATTGCAAGGAGGATCACCATCACCTTCTCTTCCTTCGCAATCATCTTATCCGCCCTCCGGTTGCAGCACGATGAGACGCCCAATCTCCTCTGCCCTGTATGTGCATCCTCCGGCAGCAAGCAGCCTGATCAGCATCTCTTTTATGACGTTTATCGAATCCGGATCACGGTAGCCATGATCGACCACGATCCTGCCATCGCTGGCACTGATGTCGATATGCTCAACGATATGCATCGTCTCGTACAGGTGCTTCAGGCGTTTCAGGAAATCCGGATGTGCACCTCCGGCAGCATCTTTCATCCCTTGCTCCATGACAATCGTATCAAGCGGTATCCGGTTGGCAAGCAAGTCCTCAAACTCATGCCTGTGTATCGTGACCATGTTGTAGTCCGAGTCTATGTGTAGATTGACCATAGTCTGCCAGAAGTCCGGTTTTGCCGCAATCTCCCGCGATGCCCCATGCAACTTCCCGAAATGGTGCGACAGGTCACTATATGCAGCATCCACACTATCCCTCTGCTGCATATCCATGCGTATCGACCTTGTCCTCCTGCTGACCTTGCTGATCCCGAGATGCTTCTGCTTTGCGAGAAACAACCCGATCATTCCGGATAAAACCTCATTTAAAAATACGCTTCTTCCGGTAATCACGGCAATGGCAGTCTTCGGTGCGATATCATCATCATACTCTATAAGTATGGCGGTCTGCCATCCGTATTCCTTCCATCTACGGTTGAGATGGTCGACCAGCTCGGATACCCTGCCTATGATGAGCGGATCGATAATGTCGTCCAGCATCGCAGGATCGACCAGGATGTCTTTCGTGCATTTCAAGAACCATTCGAACATCGGATAGTCGATCATTGCACAGAAACCATCTTCGATGAGCAGTTCGCGCGGGGAATGGTACTGGTCGTCCAGATTCGCACGGCGTGCCTCGTCAAGTGACCCATGGTGCTGGATCATGAGATCGGCAAACTCGATGATATCCCGCACCGCCGCGCTGAGGTTGCCGCCGTGCTGCTCAATAAGCGGTTCGATCTGTTTCAGATGCTCTGATTCGATAGATATGTTTTTTCTTACTATCATTGCGTGACCACTGTCTGCGGAGTGTTATCAGACACAATAGGCTATAATAAGCTAGATAGATATATCTTTCGAGGGGTCTGTCAGATCACGTCTGTTCGGGTCATGGGGTGGGATCGAATGCGCCAGAGTATTGTAACCGGAATGCCGCAAGAATCTTCTGTACTCGGGTGCCTATCCCGCATCCACCGGACTTGCCACACTCATCCTCCGCAGCTTTCTCCCGACTGAGAAGAAGATGAAGACGTGCAGCCCGATGAGCAGTAGGTGGTGGATGCCAATCGGGAGCGGGGACTGCCACAACCCGATCATGGATGTGACAGTGAGCACCACCAGCAGGAAGAGGGTAGCCGATGCGGTAAAGAACACGACCGAGATCAGACGTGCCCTTCTTCGCACAAATTTCCGGATCGGATCGATGATCCGGAGTACACCGGAAAACCGGCTTGTAGGCATATCTTCCTTTGCGATCCCGGAGATGCCAAACGGCAGCGTTCGCTCGACAAGGTATCTGCCCCAGGTGTAGTATGCAGCCACATATATGACCAGCACGACAGACATCGCAGCAACCAAAATCGCATCGCCATACAATATGTCTGCAAGAATCGTTGTGATCGGTATGGTCAGTATCGGGACAAAGACCCATGCCCATACCCACGAGTTCTTCCACATCCGAAACTCGAAAGTAATCTCTGCCCACCATAGGACAAAGAGCATCGCCATCGCATACGGTATGATCGTCCCGTAAGCCCTCAGCAGGTAGATAAATACGGCAAGCGACACATTGATCAGGAGCACCAGCCGCAGAAACCTGAACATCTCTTCCCTGACATCGACCACTCCTGCTCCTGTGCTGGCGCTGTGCGAGCGTTTCTGCAATCGGTCGATGTTTGTGTTCATATACTTAAGCTGATCCGCCACATCGTTCATCGAGACTTGTGACTCCACTATGTCATTTAAAATTGGTTCGAGTCGTGCATATATCCCTTTTTCAAACCCGATATCGAGCAGTTGTTCGAAGAGAATGCTCTTCTTGATAAACCGTATACTCCCGAAGAGCGATCCGGCGCCGATTAAAAGGAGGATTGCATTGAAGATGAACTCGTTTTTTTCAAATTCTCCGGTGAGATTGTACATCACCGGGAAGACCGAGATCGCTATCAGGTATACCGAGGCGCACAGCACGCAGAACGCCCCGAACTTCTCGGATACCGTCAAACCCTGTTTTTCCTCTATTTTTCTCACCTTTTCTCGCTAAAAAATCGTTTTGCCCCCTTAACCGTTCCCGAAACTCCGATCACTCGAATAGAGGCGCGTCTGTTTCTGATCTCATAGATCGTGGCGAGTACGGCACGGGTGCGTGTAGCCTCCTTGTGTACGCATGAAACGATCCCTTCAGCGCCATCAAACGACAGCACCCGGATATCGCACTCGCTGCTGCCAGCGTCCCCCAGCAGCGATTGCGAGGACCGGTCCAGTTCGAAGTTGAGATCACGTCTCGATAATGCGCCCTTACAAGACGCATCGATGTCACCGTCTGCAGGGCGGGGCATTAACGGCTTCGCCGTCGACGCCCGGGACGGAGAATTTTTCACAGGCGTTACCGCGTTCGCATCACCAAGTAGCATCCTGAAAGCGAGGTACCGCTTTCTTCCGCGCAAAGAGGGAAGGAGTCTCATGTAACGTCACCGCGTATGGATCGTGTAAGTAGTTCGCTCTTCTTCATCACCAGCAGGTAGATCGATATGATGATACCGAGTATACCGATTAGCATAAGAATGCATCCCGCCCAGAGCATCGATACCCCAGGTATGATTTTGACGCTTATCGGAACTGTCGCTTCGGTTGATATGTGGGATCTTGTCCCGCTGAACTGCGCATACACATCACGCGTTATACCACGATTGATCATCGGATCGTGAATGTCTCCGAAGTGCTTGGTCCTGGTAAATCCGGTCGCACCAGAGCAGTAGGGGTTACCATCCTTATAGACATTTAAATGCGCAGTCTGTGTCCATGTGCCATCAGGATTCTGGAAGACGTCAAACTCTGCAAGCTCCATGCTCCAGCCGTTTCCCATATCCTTCTGTGTACCCAGTTCACCTACATCGTACACGACGCTTGAAGAGCTATCGAATGATGTGGTGACGATTGCACCTGCAATCACCAGCACGAAACCGATATGGACCAGGTTGATTCCTGTCGTCCGAAACCTCATGCGCCCGTGCATCTGCTTAAGATCCCTTGAGAGCCTGGACAGGATCGTAATAAACGCAAACAGAAACGCTGGCACAAACGCCCACACCGAGATTGATCCGAGTGCCTTTATAATTATTGAGGATGTCTGGTAAAATTCGCCCCCGCCATCCAGCAGTTTAGGACCTGGCAACATCGCCAGCAAAAGCGAAAGTGCGAATACGAAAAGCAGTATATATTTAAGGGACATATCATGGATCCTGCCATACGCCGTACATACGCCAGTCAGCAGTACGAGCAGTATCGCCGGAATAAAACACCAGACATTGAAAAACTCCGGCGGGATTATGATCTTCGTACTGAAGAGATGCTGCGAGACAAAACTGTAGGTAAGTCCCCAGAAGCACACAAAAGCAATTGTAATCAGCAGGATATTCGCCCATAAAAAGGTATTACGCGTCGAAAAGACGGATTTTATAGGGGCGTTTGTCACGCGGGTTCGCAGGAACTTACGCATCCCGAGTCCGGTTGCAACAATGCTGGCAACGATTATGCCAACAACCAGCAATCCGTATGTCGGCGTGCCAGGAAAGTCGTGGAGCGAGTGGATAATCCCCTGTCTGGTAACCAGTGTCACGTAGATGGTGGCTATGAATAAGAATATCGTTGCTACTGGCGCAGCAGTCGTATATTCCCTCCCCTCGTGATACCTGGCGAGTATATGCAGCACCGCAGTTGCGAGCATCCACAATATAAGTGTCGCAGTCTGCACAGGGTCCCAGTTCCAGAAACCTCCCCATCCGACGAGCTTGTATGCCCATACACCGCCTGTCACCATACAGACCGAAAGAAACAACCACGAGATCCTGATCCACTGACGCGATATCCTGTGCCAGCCTTCCTTGCCTGTGATGAGATGGGCAGCTCCGGCAGACGCGGGAACGACCGTCGCAGCATAAGCTATGAATGTGACGAACGGATGGATAACCATCCATATCGTGAGGAAGACCGGATTTAATCCGTTGCCCTCTGCAGGGATAGGAGCCTGATTGGTCAGCTCAGTGATCGGCATGAACGGCTCGGACCTGATGCAGAGCAAGAGGATGAAGATCGATATGACCATCGCTATGAGTTCGGTCTTCCGGTACAGCGGATTCTTAAATCCATAACCCTCTATGATGGACCAGACCGCAAGGACCGATGCCCATGCCCACAACAGGTAGGTTCCTTGCTGCCCTGCAAAGACCGCTGCTATCTTATACAGAAGCGGCATCCAGCTTGCAGAGTACTGACACACATAGAGAACGCTGAAATTATCCTTGATGAAATAATAGGTCATCAGCCCCATCGCACCGCTCTGGAGGAACAGTGCCAGCCGTGTAACGGTCAGGATGTGGGCGGGATTGATCTGGTATCTATCGTATAATAGCAGCACGACCGCTGCAAGCAGCTCACATATCAGTGCCGCGTATAGTATGATCTCCCCACCGGTCATTTCATCTTTCTACCCCTTATCCCGTACAATATCGCGATAATTAGTATTATGATTGCTATTACACCTATAAAGAGTATCTCCCTCTTAAGGAATGTCGCTTCGAGTACGCCTTTTGGTCTGGTCACGGTAAGCATCACCGGTCTTGGATCGCTCCATATCCCGCGTGAGTCAAGCGACTGGACAAAGATCGTGTGCTTGCCCTGCGACCACCCGGTTGTATTGACGACCGCTGTAGCTTCGGTTGCCTGCCCGTAATACTCGGTACGTGTGAACGTGAGCGGAGTTCCTTCTCCCTTCTCGCCGGGTATATCAACGAAATACTCGATATACCTCACCTTCATCTTCCATCCGGTCACGACCTTCGCGTCCAGCACCGCCGACTCGTCTGCATAGACCTGGTCGGGCGTGATCGAGATCTCAGAGACGTGCGGAGTTACATCGAAGACCTCGAGCGTGTGGAATGTGATTGGACCCCTGCCGCCGTGACAGACATAACAGTCCTCTTCATATCCATGCGAAGTGCCGCTCATATCGGTCGCATTAAACGGCGGTTTCCCGCCATAATATGTGTGACAGTCCTTACAATCTTTTACCCTGACGCCTGCGACCCAGCCATCCCAGCCAGGGTCCTGCGGGCTTCCGAGCGGATACGGGCTGTAATGGAACGGTGTGTCTGTGACGTTGTGGCACTCGGTACACGTAAACGCCTCTGTCACATCGATTATCTTAACCTCGCCTGCAACCATGACGCCGCCGCGCACCTCTCCCGCGCCATAAGTCAGGGTCTGCGACTCTGTGAAGTTCGTGTCGCGGGCATGGCATGTATAACATGATTCGTCCACATTGGTCGCACCCTCTCCGTAAGTATAAGTGAGATTGTGATACTGATCCGCCTTTTCGTTGTGGCAGAGCGCGCATGTATAGGTCTTGTTAACCGCTTCGACGATCGCCTCGCCGTAATGCGCTGCCCCGTATTCGGGATGGCATTTGAGACAGTCAACCTCTTCTTCGAACTCACCGAGTCTCATATGTTTTGGGTGACAGTCCGTACAGTCTGCACCTGCACCACTCGGCGCAAGCCCGAAGTACCCGCTCGCGACATCGGTCGGCTCGTGGAACCTACTCACACCACTTGCGTTGTGGCATGGCTCGATGCAGTTTACAGCCATGCATTCCGCCTCCTTTCCGTGACTGAGCTTGCTGATCTGGGTGTGTGACGGGTACGGGAATGTGCCTCCCTTTGCGTGGCAGTCGAAGCAGTAGCCCTTGAATGCAGTCTCGTTGCTCGCATTCAGGTGTCTGGTGAGATACGGGCTATGGATCGTTCCGTTGTGGCATTTGTTGCAGACGAGCGTCTCATCGACCCTTGTGGTATCAACGCTTCCTTCCGGAGCTCCTGGATAGTGCGTTCTGATCTGCCCCGGAGTCCCGTATTTCTCCACCGAGTCCGCACTGGTATGGCAGTCCTTACATGTCCGTTCAGGTGGTATCACCAGTTTGCGGTCATGGAATGTCTCGACAACGCCGTGGCAGTCCTCGCATGATCCGCCTTTGTCATGAGCAAAGACCTGCGAGGCATCTCCGAAAGCCGCGCCGCCATCCACGTCCTGATGGCAGACCGAACAATTATCTGTCGCTGGAAGTACGTCTCTCGATGCGTAATGGGACGCCTCTGCCTCGTAAGACATATCAGGGATTCTCGTGTGCTCAGCCGTTCCGTTGAAATGGCAATCGACACACTCGACCCTGACGTCTATGCCCACGCCGCTCCCGCCTTTGTAGAAGTGCTCGTATATCGGTGGGGCACCAAAGAGATTATGTTCGTGGCATGTGACGCACGGTTTTGGATCCCAGTAATCAGGTGGATGATCGTGTGGCTCGACACCATCTGATGTTAAGTTGCTGTGACATGCCCAGCACGCTTTGTTCATGAGGCTGGTCATGGTTGCATTGTACGTGGCATTACGGTTGAGGCCCGCATGTACAGACTTTCCGAATGCTTCCATATCGATCTGGACATCAGGCGGTGTAATCCCGCCGATCTGGTGACAGTCGAGGCAGTCACCACCGAACGCGCCATGCAGAAGCGTATTGACATGGAAGGTGGCTGGTTCGCCGCCGATCATGAACTTCGTGTCTTTCGGCAGATCGGATAGGTTGTGCCCGCCAACGGTCTTGTCCGCGTCCGTGACCCAGAGATCCGGAGACATAAACCACGCATCCTCTATCTGGACGAACTTTGTTCCGGTGCTACTATTATTATTGTTGGTGCCGGTATCTGCTGCCGGTGCAAGCGGCGCGATCGTGATTATCAGTGCCAGGATGATTGTGAATATAAATATATTTTTAGGATGTATCTTCAGCGTCGCGCTGGTGGTGCACTCCATAGCGTTTATAACAGATGACATAAATAGACAGATTGTGTGGATGGCACGACTAAATCCATCCCCTCTTATCGTTCGTGCCATTCGCGTAATCCTATTCATCGCCTGAACACTCCTGAAATTCTCATCTCGAAGACCGTTATGTCTGTCCTCATATGCCCTTCTTTATCAGTTATTGTGGTATTGTACCTGAAGAGCCCGCTTTCAGGAACAACCTCGCGCTGGAGGACGCTGCCGTTCCTTGAGAGTTCCACTACTGCCTTCCTGCCCACAAGATCGATCTCTGTGATCTGTAGCAGATATCCGTAGCCGAGATCCCATCTTGATCGTACATACAACGTCTTATGCTCGTGTTTGGTGAAGTTGATCGGGACCCGTCCGATGGTAATGTCGTCCGAATCATCGTGATCGCCGTCTGCGCCTGAGTTTCTGAGAACGAAATAGCTGTCGCCGTCTTCGGGAGCGTAGTACCGGTATCCATCGATATGGCATGTGTAGCACGCCTCGTTCTCGGTCTCGACGTGCATGCGGGATTTGATGATCAATCCCTTGAATGTGGCGACACCCATCATGCCGCTGGTGAATATGTCATCGACCTCGAGATCGACGATGGTGGTGTAGCCACTTTCATTCGACCTTCTGTGTTTGTAGGTCTCATGTCCGGTTCCATATAGGTCGTCACCGGCATTGCTCTTTGACTTGATCCAGTCCTTCTTGATCTCGTACTCGAAGAACCCGCCATCGCTTACCAGTTCCCGCTGGACCGACACTCCGTTGTGCGCCAGGTCGACCCAGACGCTGCTTCCTGTTGAACTAACCGGACCGACCGTGATTTCGTAGCCATTCTTGAGTTTGCAGACATCACCTGTTCGGAGAGTCTCCTCTAGGTCATTAGCATCCTCTATGCGCTCATAACGTGTTACATTTCTCGGGTCCGGAGCATCGCCCCACTTCCTGCCAATATCGTCGTTCTCGTGGCATTCGATACATTCTCTGGTGTC
>Ga0164318_10007808_pt1 | contig 10372 bp, 15 predicted proteins | sample GuaBasSedimGuay9_FD_113734 | JGI IMG/M metagenome (GOLD analysis project Ga0164318, IMG submission 113734) | Subseafloor sediment microbial communities from Guaymas Basin, Gulf of California, Mexico - Guay9, Core 4571-4, 0-3 cm | ecosystem: Environmental > Aquatic > Marine > Hydrothermal vents...
ATGTGGAAGGGAGTTTAAGAACAGGGCCGGCCTTTCAGGACACCTGCGGCTTGCTCATGGGCAGCAAGCAAGGAATGCCAAGGTACCGGCGGATACTTTAGAGAGGATCCAGGGGAAGTTGGAGCAGTACGATGGCAGCTTAAGGAGACTTCAGGAAGCTATTCGTCGGTTGGAGGCGAGCCTAAGCCAGCAGGACCTGAGGGAGCTTCGGGAGGCAGTTCACCAGCTGGGGCTGAAGCAGGAGGCTTCCGAGAAGGTGCTTCAGGATGTTCTAGGTCGCTTAGAAGAGCTTAAGCCTCAAAGCTCGCACATCAGTCCGCCTTCGGAGCAGGCGAAACCTGCCGGAAGCCCCTCCGAAGGTCGTGACACGAAAGGGTTCGATTGGGGGACAGCGCTGTTGGTGGGAGGAGGGGTTTTGGTGTGGCTGCTGCTTAGAAAGCGCTCCCAAAGGAATGGTTCAAGGGTTCGCTCGAGTACTTCCCGAGTATCTCCTTGGAGTTCTCGGGTACTACCAAGGTACCAGGGTACATTCTAAGCAATGAAGAAAGGCCGAGGGAAAACCCTCGGCCTTTTTCAGGGAAGCTCATTTTCTACATACGCCTTCTCTTTCTTTTGCCTTACACTCGTTGCAAAGTTCTCCTGATGTGGGCTCTGTATACCTTACATCGTAATCCGATGTAGGCCACCTGGAACAGTTCCTGCACCAATGCCATGTATCACTTCCTCTTTTCTTTCTGTATTCTATCATCTTTTTACCTCCTTTCTCAGTAATACGATGTACTCTCGGAGCATGGTTATATCCGTCTCACCAGGGATATTTGAAGGGCTATTTCTCAGAGGCATCCGTTTATTTGGTATATCTCGGTGAAAGGTTTCCAAATAAGAAAAACCAAAAGGCTCCATCATCTCTACTATTATTCTGTCAGAGGGTAAAGTGATCCCCTTAACCTTCCTGTTAGCTATAACAAATACAGCAAAACCACCAGGAATTATAACTTGTGCAATGTTCTTTAAACATAAGAAGAGGTCCTGGTAAAAAGCTTCAACTTCCTTAGCTCTTCGGTTATCTATCTCCCTAATTCTATTAAGAGCTTCTTTAAGACTCGGAGGTTCACTGTCAAGCTTAGTAGGCTTTCCTCCTAAACTTTCCCTATCTACGTTTTTTTCCCACATACCTAACCACTGGAGAGCAAGTCTTGAAAATTGGCCATAGGCTACTGTTGTCTTCGAATCACCGTAAGGCGGGGAGGTAAGCATAAGAGAGACCATCTGAGATAAGGGGAGAGGAGTTCTGCTGTCATGAAGTCTTATATCAACTTCTGGCTGGATGCCATTCATAGACGAATAGAACTCTCCCATTTTACTGATACATTCTAAGGCTATAGCTCTAAAGGAAGCAAAGACATCAGGTTTATAGAACTTAAGCTTTTCTGGGGGAAGTCTAAAGAGTTTAAACTCGTTTCCTCTTGTGTTGCTTGTCTGACGAACCACACGGGCGAAAACCAACCTAAAGAAATCCCTTACATCTTCGTCCTCTTCGGCCTCAATAGCCGCTTTTAACTTCGTTAGGTTGGTTATTACTTCAGGCTTAAACCAATATTCAATGTTAAAAAAGTCCGGAATATCTTGCGGGATTCCTTGATCCCGTATTCTCTCTTCTATCTCAAATAGAGCTTTTATAAGTCTCTTAGGTGGTAAGGGGGTAGTTTTGACTTTAGCAATTAAAAGCGCAAGAGGGTTTATATCGTAGCCGACAGCTTTTCTGTTAAGCAAAATGGCCTCAGTCAAGACTGTTCCGGAACCGCAAAAAGGATCCAATACCCAATCTCCTTCCTCAGTAAGCTCACTAATGAGCTTTTTGGCTACAGGAGGGGCCATCATTGCTGGGTAAGAATGGAGCCCATGAATGCCTTCTTTTGCTTTAATGTTTCTAAATGTCCAATCCACTTTGTTAAGCTTTTCTTTTACATCAAGCACCATAAATCTCCTTTAAATCTTCCACAATTTCACTTAATCTCTTGACAGGAGGGCCTACTCTAACATCATCCCGAGCTAAGTAAACATAATCGAAGAAACGCAGCGTAGCTCTATGTTGAGGATCTTTAAGTTCTCCATAGAAGTTAGTGGTAATAAAGCCTAATTTGACATCTCTTTCGACCTTATAGTCTAAGGCATACTTTTCTTTAAGCTCTTTGCAATGTAAGGCTATATCTAGAACTAACTTCCACCGATGTGTTTGCCCTGCCCTCTCTCGAAGAGAGGTCTTTAGACTGAAGATAAGTAGGGGAGTATCCTCTCTTTCGGAAAAGATTAAAAGATCCATGTCGGGCTTAAGACGTTCATCTCCTACCTCTATAGTAGCGTATTTCCTTACTAATTCATGATCTTTCGAGATGGAGAAATTTAACTCCAAAGGAAGACCTCCTAACTCTTGAATCTTAATCAGAAGATAATGGACTCCCCATGAAAACAAGCTTCCTACTACAGAAACACCTGATTGCCTGATATTCACTCCTCTTTTTTCTGCTATCCTTCTACATTCAGGCTCACACTGATAGAGAAGTTCTTTCATTCTGTCCAAAAGTTGAATAGTTTCCTTAAGAGATGAAGCTTCTTTATCAATTAACCCTTTTAGAACTTCTCTGTAAGGAGTTAGTCTTAGGTTGTAGCTTTTACGCAACTTTCAAATCCTTTTTTATCAAGGCCCACCAGTGTCATCTTGGTCGGTTAACTTCTTCAGAAAATCCCTAATAGTAATTATTGGTCCTTTTGCTGGCTCTCGATGTGGATAGACATTGCTTGGGTACTCCCCCTCCCCTTCGTAGACTAAGAGAGCAGGGACCTCCTTACCGAAGAAGAGCCCACCGCCCCGTCGCTTAGTACCAAAGACTCGTCTTATCCCAATATGCTTCCAGATAGCAACCTTGCAAGCCTTTTCGTAAGTTATCCGAAGCTTCTCCTCTGGGAGTTTGTTTGTATTTATAATCTCTACCGATATTCCCTTCTCCTGAAGTAGGGAAAGAAGCTTTAATGCCTCCTCAAAGCCCTTATTGGGAGGTAGATCGAACAGCCGCTCTTTTCCTGCCCAATAAAGTATCAGTTTCATTTTGACTCCTTGTTCAATCCTATCTCCCTCCCCTCCACCACCACAGGTAAAATATAATCTATCTTTACTCCGATGTCAAGGTTAATCCTCAAACTCCACTTGTTGTTGGATCCTCAGAGAATCCTCTTGGGTGAGGGTCGAAAGATACCTCATCACCATTACGGTTGAGGAATGGCCAAGGTGGTGTTGGAGGGCTTTGGGGTTTCCTGTCTGGCGGAGCCTTTCGATTGCATCCGAATGTCTCAGAAGATGGGGATAGACCCTCTTCGGGATCCCCGCTCTTTGGGCAAGCTCCTTGAGGATCTGCCAGGCCCGGTGTCTATTTATGGGGAAAAACCTATCGTTCGGTCCGAGATTCTTCTTGTAAGCATAGGCTCTGAGTTTGTCTGCCAGTCTCTCCGGGCAAGCTACAAGTCTAAGTTTTTCCTTTACCCAAAACCTCCAAAGCAGGCTTTCCTTCGAACTCTCTTATGCTCGAAGGGGTCAAAGACAAAGCTTCGGATATCCTCAGCCCCGTCTGATATAAAACTTGAATTAAAAGGGCGTCCCTTTCCCCTTTTCTTGGCCTTCTCTTTGCCTCTTCAACAAGAAGCCTTACCTCTTCTCGGGTCAGATAGGGGACAATTTGGAAGGCCCTTTGAAGAGCCATTTTCCCTGATGGAACTAAGGATTTGTTTTGAGTCATAGTTACTCTATATAAGACTTTTTCTTACCGCTAAGGAAATTCCGGATGCTTTTTCTTGACTTCCGACCGAGAGAAAATGGACAAAGCCCTCTATCCCATATTAACTCATGGAGAAATTGCCAGAGTTGTTCATCGGTTGGCTCTTTTCCTAACCGCTCCTGCATTTCTAAGTGTAACTCAGCATGACAGTTCGGGCATAGTAAAACTACTTCAAGTCGATCATCTGTACTAAACCTACCAGGATGATCTGGAAGTTCATAATTTCTAGGGAGTAAGTGATGTACTTGTAAGATCCGAGGGTTTTTATCATACCCACATATAGCACATTGTTTCTTCATCTTATTGAGGTTTGCGTTGCTATAGGAGCAGTTCCCTGTTTCTTAGCTATGGAACGAAAAGACCAAACTTAGCGATGTTCCATTTGCTCAGTAAAGCTCAATAATAGCTGTCTTTTGGGAAACAATCGCTTTGTTGTTCATAAGCTCTCCCTGCACAATATGTACTTTTGTATAAAACAGGAAGGTTAGGATTAGCGATGCTCCATTTGTCCCGCCGGTGGGACAATTCGGTCTTCTAAACTCCTATCCTAATCCTCCTCTTTTTCTCCCTCCCCTCGAAGAACCTCCTCGCATTCTCGGGCATGTTCTTCGCCCTTTCCGGCCTCACACCTATAAGGTAATCCGCAGTATCCGGGACCACGAACCAGAACTTCCCATCCTCCCCCGTGAAGTACGTCCCCACGAGCCTAAGCTCCCTCTTTTCCTTTATGGGAAGGTAAAGCTCAACTGGGAGCTGTGCAGGGGTTCCTTCTGCCCCGGCGTCTTTGGTCCACGTGACCTTTCCGTAATACATAACCGTCCCGCCGGAGATTTTCTTCTTTTGCAGCTCCATATGTGTGAAAGTTATCCTCGGAGCCTTCCTGATCCTTCCTCCCGGAGATTCGAGGTAGGAGGTGAGGGAGCGGGGAGGTAGAGGTTCCTCCTGATGTCTTTTGAGGTAGAAGTAACTTGCGGCAGCGATTGCGACGAGCAGGCATATACCCAGGAGCCTTCTTTTCATCAGGCAGGGCAACATCGGACGAAATCTCCGCGGAGATTCTAATTTCAGTCCCTTATTCCTCAGGTCTAAACACTGGTCAGCTACTGACGGCTGAAGCCGTCAGCTTGCCTCCCGAAGAGGCTTCGGGGCCTGCTGACGGAGGCCCACCGTGCCGGAGCACGGCATAGCGATTGCGGATATGGGGTTCCATCCAATCCCAGTCTGGGAACAAGACGTGCTCAAGCTTGTAGCGCACATAACATAGCCAGTCCGGAGGACATTCGGAGCCGAGGAGGATAATGTATACGTCTTGCGACATTTATACCCCCCTTTACTTACTATCCCCCTCTTTTAGTAGCCGAAGCCGATCAAGCTCTTGTTCAAACAACCGTATTCCCTGTCTATACGGTTCTATATAATCGTTATCAATCTGTGCTACTAACCTACGACAGAGAGCCTCCAAATCTGGAGGAAATGACTGTACAATTAGATTTCGTAGCACCTCTGGCTGGCAACCAGAAGACTTGGCAGCTTCTTCTAACATGCACTCAAAAGGAAAAAGTGTATTAGCGTCTATCTTTATCCTGAAATCTGGACAAATTTTCCCTGTTTTGTAAAAGGCCTCAGCTAAAGGGCGTAGGGCATAGCCCCCCTTAAACCAAGGCTCTAAAATCGCTATCGCTAAAATGTAGCCTTGGGGAGTTTTAGTTCTTATCATTACGATGCGTACCGCTAAGTTGTAATTTTCTTTCAGGGAAACTACCTCGACATCTGAAAATTTGCGGAACTCCCGACGTATGTAGCTGGCCGTTACTGACGAGTCATCTCCGGAAACCTGTATAGCCACCCGATAAGGCAATAGTGGTGAAGAGAGACTTTGCTTCTGCTCCCCCAAAGAGGAAAAGGTATACAATCCCAATAACCAAGGTATTATTAAACTCATTTATCCTCCTCCTTACTCCTCGAACTCCACCTGCTGTTGGATCCTCAGGGAATCCTCCTGGGTCAAGGTCGAAAGATACCTCATCACCATCACGGTTGAGGAATGACCCAAGTGGTGTTGGAGGGCCTTGGGGTTTCCTGTCTGGCGGAGCCTCTCGATTGCGTCCGAATGCCTCAGAAGGTGGGGATAGACCCTTTTCGGGATCCCTGCCCTCGCTGCAAGCTCCTTGAGGATCTGCCAGGCCCTCTGGCGGTTTATAGGGAAGAACTTATCCTTAGGTCCGAGGTTCTTCTTGTAGGCATATGCCCTAAGTTTATCTGCTAATCTTTCTGGACAGGCAACAAGCCTGAGCTTCCTTCCCTTTCCCAAGACTTCCAGAGCCGGCTTCCCTTCAAATTCCCTGATAGAAGAAGGTGTCAAAGACAAAGCTTCGGATATCCTCAGCCCCGTCTGATATAGGACCTGGATCAATAGTGCGTCCCTTTCCCCCTTCCTGGGCCTCCTCTTTGCCTCCTCGACGAGGAGCTTGACCTCCTCCCTTGTCAGGTAGGGGACTATCTGGAAGGCCCGGGCTAAAGCTGTCCTTTGGGGGACGAGCGATCTGTTTGACATAGGTTTCTCCTATACGATTTGACCTTTGGTATAAGTATAAGCTATCAAAAATCCCTTGTCAAGGGGAAAATCAGGGGGGTTTGGTGGTGGAAGTTATACAAAATATGTGCTTTTGTTTAGATACCGTTATAACCCAAGGTTATCTTACCGAAAAACATCTTCGCCAGATTCTCTCCCCTTGGCTAACCACCGACCAGGCCCAGAGAACTTGCCGAGAAGGGGAAGGGTTCCAAAACACGGGTCAAGGTGATTTCGCCCAAAAACCCTCGGGTTTTTGGGGGGGTTTTCGCAAAAGGGGGGTATCTTAAGGGGGAGGTCAGCCAAGTCGTGAGCCAGTCTCAAAAAATTTTCAAAAATCTCTTAAGCTTTTGCGTGTCAATTTTAAAGCAATTTTGATGTGTTTCTTTTAAAAAAGTATAGGAATTTCCTATTTCAAAAGCAATGCAACACAAAAACTTAAGCGCAAGTCAAGGTCAAATCAAAAGATTTGCTTACGGGCGAGGGTCTTGACACGGAATCGGGAATGTTTTATATTGTGTTCAGCCAAAAACATGGCTTTTCTGCTTCGGCTGAAAGGTTAAGAATCCTTCCAGATGTGTTCAACAGGAGGCGGGTTGAAGCAGCGGAAGACTATCACGATTGACCTGGAGGAATATAAACAGCTTCTCGCCGCTAAGAAACGGTTTGAGGAGGATGCTGGACGTCATTTTGACTGGGGAGGGTTTTTAGTGGCGTTAGCTCTTGGATACTTCATCGGACGGGGCATGAGGGAGACCGAGAAGGAGAAAGGAAGGGGCAGTTAAATAGAAAAAATCCCCGGTGGTACGGCACCGGGGATAGGCCCAGCTCTAAGCTGAAAGCTCTTGATGGACGCTGCTTCACAGCACATGAGAGCTGTGGGCCTCGCAGTATAAAGATACTGCGAGCGGGCGGTCTTGTCAAGGGGCCCCAGCTGCGAGCTGGGGCCCCTGTTTTGTTTATGAGGAGGTGCTATGGGTAAAAGGTTAACCCCGCTTAAGGCAATACGGCTCAAGTGTTTGGATTGTTGCGGGGGGTCGAGGAAAGAGGTAAGATTGTGTCCCGCAAAGGATTGTCCTCTTTGGCCGTATCGGTTTGGAAAGATGCCTAAAGACGGGACAGAATTGGAGGGAAAGGCTGGGGGGAGGGTCAAGATACAGGTCCGGGGGATTTCAGCCAAAAAACCCCGGGGGAACAAGGGGGTTTTTGCAAAAGAAGGGGCCCCTGAAGAGGGGGCTGAGGTTCTGAGTTTGGGTTTGTGAAGGGGGGGGAAATGTTGGAAGGTGATGCCTTTAAGGAGTATAAGGAGGCTTTCGTCCGGGATTTTTCCGGACCCTATGCTATCCAGTGGCCTGGGAAAGACTGGAAGACAAAACACAAGCCCCTTTCTGATCCTGTTATTAAGGCGCATCTGGACAAGCGGTATTGGGTGGCTACTAAGGCTCCTTGGTATCCTCGTTTTGCTTACGTTGACCTTGACAACCCGACCGAGGAGACCTTAGACCGGGTTATCGGGACCTTGGGCCTGTCTTCGGGGCAATATTGCCTCTGTACTTCGCCTCGCTGGAAAGAGGGTGGAAACCTTCACTTAATCTTTGCTCCCCGATACAAAGACCGACCTGCCACAAAGAAATTGATTCAAGATGTCCTCAAACGTCGTGTTGAGGAAGCAGGAGCTGAGCTATATCCCCAAACCGCTCGGAAGTTTCGCCTACCCTTTGGACGGGATCAGCACCTTCTTGATGCCGAGATCGGGGCTCCCCTCCCGTACGGATGGAAGGAAGCACTTTATTGGGTCCTTAAATTGGACCCCCTCCCTTTGGAGGAGCTTCCCCACCAAATCGAGCTTGATCTTCGGCTCCCCCGGAGACCAAGGGAATGGATCCGGAGACAGGAAGCCGAAGAGCTGTTAAAGGAGGGACTCCCGGGGCCCGGAACAAGGCATAACGCCTGCCTAACCTTGGCGATATACCTCTTTCGCCTGAACTGGACGCCGGAGGAGGCTCGGGCCAAGATTAAGCGGTGGATTAGAGCAAAGCATAATGGCTATTCCAAAGAAGTCAATCGAGGCAATTGGGGACTCGTAGATCGGGAAATTGATGAAATTGTTGGCTGGGTCTGGGAAAACTACGGGAGGGGGTTAATCTATCCCGACACTACCCACAACCTTGAAGGGTGGGTTGCTCCTCAGGACCTTCGATTCATTGCTGAGGTGTTTCCGGGGGATATCGTAAATCAGCGGCGCCTTTTTAAGCTCATTTGTTACTATCGGCCTCGGTCCTACTATTCTTGGGTTTACATTCCTCGCTGGAAATGGTGGGAGATAGCTGACCACAGAAGTTATACCGCCTTTAGGGCAAACCTCGAAGGACGGGGCTTGTTGGAGTCAACCCATTCCTACCAAGTTGGCCGGTTTCCTAAACGCTTCCGCCTTCATCTTCCCCCTGCTTCCCTGTCCGAGAGGTTAGAAGAAGATCACAGGGCTATTCAAGACTTCAGTACGGCCGCTATCAAGACCTTCGGCTCAATCCGAGACGTAATTAATGCCCTAAGACTTCCGAGAAGAACGGCTTATGAGTTGTGCAAGATTGTATACACATAATATAGCGGTTATGGGAGCACAGATAGGGTCATATAGGGAAAAGAGATTCTCTATCCATCTTGGTATAGGATCGGGATCATATTTAGAAAACCCTACGGAATTACCAGCCTTGACCTCCTTCTTAGTATGCTCCAGAAGGCAGCTGACCTGTGGGGTACTACATCCTCGACAGTTACTATGTATGTCCGGGTTCAGAAAGGGGAAAAATGTAACTCGAGTAACAATCCCACAATTTGGCGAAGGTGAAGCTCGGATAGAGATCCATGAGTCACAAATTCCTTACCTAACGTCCTTGCAGACCATTTCTCCTTGGCTGCCTTCTCGGCAAGTTCTATCTGGGCTTGTTCGGTGGTCAGCCAATTGGACAAATATGAACCGGTGCATATTCCAAGAATTTCTATGAAATGTCTCTCCGTCAAAGAACCTTGATTCATAAACTGCTTCACCGTTTCTGGCAAGAGGTGAAGCTTGATTCTCTTGGCAACGAAAGACTGATCAACTCCCTTCGCCCTCGCAATCTTTTCCTGAGTCCAACCCTTCTCCTTCCACAGGCGGTAATACTCTGCCCAGACATCTACAGGAGAAACCGGAGTGTGGTATTCGTCGTTCTCGTTGTCTATGTCCGAAGGATGTAGTGGGGCCTTGGAGAGAGAGCACTACACTTGACGGATGGAGAGCGTGTTATGTACGTCCGTGTCGAGAAGAAGGGCTCTCGATGTAAGCTCTATCTTGCCGAAACCTATCGAACCGACGGCAGGGGTAAGCAGAGGAAGCTTTACTTGGGAACTCTTCCTTCCGATGTAGTGCCCCTCGTCAAGAAAGCTTTAGAGGGGAGGCTCGAAGATGGGGGCACTACACTTGATAGTTGGAGAGCATACGCTCTTTGGTTTTGGAGTAGGGCCCTTAGGGAGGCAAGGAGGGAAGGAGATGTCGAAAGGTCGAAGTATGCTAGGTACGTCTTAAGCTGGCTCTTTGAAAGCCTAAAGGGAGGCGATCTCGATGAAGCGTAGCCTTAACTTTTTGCTTTGTTTGATGCAGAATGTAGTTAGACTTCAAACCAGAGTTGCTAAGCGCCAGTTTGAGATGTTGAGGTTGTTAGCTTCGTCTTCTTCTCCGAGTAGGCGAACTTCAACTTCGAGGCGAAGAAGAAGGCGAAGGAGGAAAAAGCGGTGAAGTACTTTCCAAGTACTTCGTCAGGTACTTCAAAGTACTTTGAAAGGGGGGTAATAATGCTTAAATGTCCAGAATGTGGAAGGGAGTTTAAGAACAGGGCCGGCCTTTCAGGACACCTGCGGCTTGCTCATGGGCAGCAAGCAAGGAATGCCAAGGTACCGGCGGATACTTTAGAGAGGATCCAGGGGAAGTTGG
>Ga0164318_10007809_pt1 | contig 10370 bp, 10 predicted proteins | sample GuaBasSedimGuay9_FD_113734 | JGI IMG/M metagenome (GOLD analysis project Ga0164318, IMG submission 113734) | Subseafloor sediment microbial communities from Guaymas Basin, Gulf of California, Mexico - Guay9, Core 4571-4, 0-3 cm | ecosystem: Environmental > Aquatic > Marine > Hydrothermal vents...
GAATACACAGGCGGCGCCGTTACCGAAGATATAAAATCCCTTTGGAGAAACGTCATCTATGCTCTGGAATAAAAGCAATCGATATGGTAACTACTCAGGCAGGCACAGAGCGGCAAAGCAAATAAGCTTTGTGCCTTTGTGCCTTTGAACCTGAGTAGTTACTTGATATGTAACCATTTTGTGAAAATGATTCGAGAGAAGAAAAAGAAATTTACCTTTGGTCCCGTGCCGTCAAGACGCCTCGGCAGGTCTCTGGGAATTGATCTTGTCCCCTTTAAAACATGTACCTATGATTGTATTTACTGCCAGCTGGGAAGAACAACAAACAAGACAACAGACCGAAATAGATACTATCCGGTAAAGAATATAATTCAGGCAGTTAAAGAAAAATTACGGGAGATTTCGCGTCCCGATTACATAACCCTTTCCGGTTCGGGTGAACCAACGCTCCATAGTCGAATCGGAGAAATTATCCACGGAATCAAAAACATCACAGACATTCCCGTAGCCGTCTTGACAAATGGATCACTCTTCTGGATTGACGAGGTTCGCAACGCCGTTCTGGATGCCGATCTTATTATTCCTTCTCTGGATGCGGGAGCTGAAGACGCTTTTGTATATGTTAATCGTCCCCACGGTGATATTTCTTTCAAAAAAATGGTAGATGGATTATGTTCACTCCGTGGGGATTATAAAGGTTCCATATGGCTTGAGGTTTTCCTTGCGGGTGGTATTACAGATAAAGAAACGGAGATTTTAAAAATCAAGAGCTGGACAGATCGTATTAACCCCGAGCGGATTCAGCTCAATACGGCAGTCAGGCCACCGGCCGAGGACTTTGTCCGTACGGTAAGTAAAGAAAGAATGGAAGAAATTGCAGAATTTTTCGGTCCTCATTGTGATGTTATCGCAGATTATTCAAAAGTACACGATCTTGGCGAGTTTCATTCAACCCGGAATGATGTTTTCGAACTTTTGAAGCGACGTCCCTGTTCCATAGATGATATATCAGATGGCTTGGATCTGCACCGGAATGAAACAATTAAATACGTTCAGGAACTGTTGGATCAAAATCTTATCAGGATGAAAAAACGAGGCGATAAAACACTCTACATTGAAAATGAAAACAAAACAAAAAATGAGATTTAATTGAAAGGGGATTACAAATAATGGTTAATGGTAAAGATATCGGCAAGAGGCCAGGAAATGGCTCGGGCAAAAAAGTAGAAGCTGATAAGCGGCTGAAGGAATTTACTGAAAGCAAAGAACTTGCCAATCGCATGGGACAGATAAAACATAAAATTATGGTCCTTTCAGGAAAGGGTGGCGTGGGCAAAAGCACAGTGGCAGCAAATATAACCATCGCTCTGGCCATGGAAGGTAAGAAAGTGGGCATTCTGGATTCTGATTTTCATGGTCCCAGTATCCCGACACTGTTTAATCTTGAAAAGGAACGACCTGGTACTGATGGTAAATCAATTATTCCTGTAGATTTCGTCCAGGGAATCAAGGTTATGTCTATAGGATTTCTCCTGCCGAATCAGGATGACGCGGTCATCTGGAGAGGCCCTATGAAAATGAAAGTAATTAAACAGCTTCTTACTGAAGTAAGCTGGGGAGAGCTTGACTATCTTGTCATAGATTTTCCCCCTGGAACGGGAGATGAACCACTTTCCGTAGCCCAGCTTATTCCCGGTGCGGACGGCGCTATTATTGTAACCACGCCCCAGGATCTGTCTCTCAACGATGTGCGAAAATGCATCAGTTTCTGCAGGCAGGTTAATGTTCCCGTTTTAGGCGTTTTAGAAAACATGAGCGGCCTTGTTTGCCCGAACTGTGGAACCGTTATCAACATATTTAAAACGGGCGGCGGAGAGAAAATGGCCAGGGAAATGGGCGTTCCTTTCTTAGGCAGAATTCCTATTGAGCCACAGATTGTGGAAGCTTCCGACAGTGGCAAACCGTTCGTTTATCACTACTCAAAAACCGAAGCTGCCAGGGCATTTTCTACGGCTATTGAGCCTATTCTCAACATGGATGGCAATGTCAAACTGGAAACTACGCCTGCTCCCCATGAAGAGGAAACGGCAAATAAAATTAAGAAAATAGCTATCCCTCTTGCAGAAGGTCGCCTCAGCGTGCATTTCGGGCACTGTCAGGAATTTGCCTTATTCGATATTGATATCGAAAAGAAGGAAATTATCGGACAGGAAAGAGAACCTGCCCCCGAGGATCATGATCCCGGGACTCTCCCAAACTGGCTCATCGACAAAGGAGTAAGCATGGTCATTGCGGCCGGAATGGGATCAAGAGCAATAGGCATTTTAGAGCAGAGAGGAATAAAGGTAAATACAGGAGCACCTTCCGATGAGCCTGAAAAAGTAGTAAAATTATACATGGATGGTTCTCTTGAACATGGGGAGAACATCTGTGATCATTGAGAAATAAATGTTGATGTTCCAGAAAGGGGAACAATTCCCGAAGGGGAATGGAGTTTAATTCGCCAATCGAGGGAGGAAAACAGGGGGTCACATCTCAAATATTAATTATCCAGTATTTTCTTGCGGATCCTCACCATCCGCCAGTTGATGCGTTTTGTTTTATTCATTTGTTCCTCTTTCGCATAATCAGTTCGGCATCACATTCAAATTCCCGGCTCACTGTTTCAACTACCTTTTCAACGGTTGTGAAAGACTTTACTGTCGTTAGCTGGGGATCTCTTTTATTGTCTCGCGTGATTTTAAAAAGGTATCCCTTACCCAATTGACAAAATCAGAAGTTCCCGGAATACACCCTCCCGTAATATCAGCGGTTTATAACATGATAAAATGCACCCGGATACTCAATTCGCAAGGGACGAGCCATATCTCTTTCCTTTTTTAATTCGGAAATGACAGTCCAGAATTAAGAAAATAATACTTGCTAAAACATAAATCTTAAATTAGTTTAGACAGCTACAATGTAAATATGTTAAATTCTTTATCTATAATAACTGCTCTTTTGCGAAGACGTTGATGCCGGTCGAGAACGGTTAAGGGGATTAATTCTGTAATCGGGAAATCAGGGTTAACCTTTTCGCCTTTGAGCTTTAATCTTCCTGGGAGAAAAATAATAAATGATAGAACTTGATTTTGATAAAGGCAACGGGCTTTTGCCGGCTATTGCCCAGGATTATGAAACAAACGATATCCTGATGCTTGCCTATATGAACAGACAGTCATGGTTAAAAACACTAGAAACAGGAAAGGCAACCTACTGGAGCAGATCGAGAAATACCCTCTGGGTAAAAGGAGAAACATCGGGCAATGTGCAACTGGTCAGAGAAATACGAATAGATTGCGATGCTGATACTATTTTGCTAAAAGTGGAACAGGTAGGAGGAGCGGCATGCCACCTGGGCTATAAGTCATGTTTCCATAGAAAATTGTCTGATGGAAAACTAAAAATAGTCGAAGAGAAAGTATTTAATCCGGAGGAAGTTTATAGGTAATGAAAAAGTTGAAATTGGGAATACCCAAGGGAAGTCTTGAGTCAGGAACAATTGAGCTTTTCAAAAGGGCCGGGTGGCAGATTTCTTATGATAGAAGAAGCTATTTCCCTGATATAAATGATGAGGAAATCTCATGTGCCCTTATAAGAGCTCAGGAAATGTCACGATATGTTGAGAATGGAACACTTGATCTCGGTCTTACGGGTAGAGATTGGATTATTGAAAACGAATCAGACATCGTAATGATTCAGGATCTGGTTTATTCAAAGGTATCGGCAAGGCAGGCAAGGTGGGTACTGGTTGTAAGGGATGATTCTCCCATTCAAACCTTAGGGGATATGGAGGGGAAAAAGATATCCACAGAACTTGTGAACTTTACAAAGAAGTATTTTGAGGAGAAAAGTCTAAATGTTCAGGTCGAATTTTCCTGGGGTGCTACTGAAGCCAAGGTGGTTGAAGGCCTCGTAGATGCCATAGTTGAGGTTACTGAGACAGGAACTACACTTCGGGCAAACAAGTTGCGAATTGTCCACGAACTCATGAAAACAAATACCCAGCTAATTACGAATAAAGAAGCCTGGGCTGATCCATGGAAAAAGAGAAAAATAGAACAGATAAGGATACTTCTAAATAGTTCTCTCCTGGCCATAGGTAAGGTTGGGTTAAAATTGAATGTGTCAAAGGAAAATTTGGGGAGGGTTATTCTGTTACTTCCATCTCTTAAAGCTCCTACAATATCAAGTTTGTATAATGAAGAATGGTTTGCCGTGGAAACCATTGTTGACCGAAGCATTGTGAGAGATTTAATTCCCGTTCTTCAGGGGGCTGGAGCAGAAGGTATCATAGAATATTCCCTTAACAAGGTTATGTGAAAGGGAGACTAATAATGACAAGAACAGCTAAAGTAGATAGAAAAACTGCGGAAACGGAAATATCTATCGAGGTAACTCTGGATGGCACAGGAAAAGGAGAAATATCAACGACGATACCCTTTTTTGATCATATGCTGACCCTTTTTACAAGGCATGGGTTGTTCGATCTGAATGTCAGGGGACAGGGTGATACCGAAGTGGATTATCACCATCTCGTTGAAGATATGGGAATCTGTTTCGGAGAGGTAATAAAAAAAGCCCTTGGAGACAAAAAGGGTATAACTCGGTACGGCCATGCTGTTGTGCCTATGGATGAAACTTTATCACAAGTCAGCGTGGATATTTCGGGAAGGTCGTATCTGGTTTTTAATGCTGATTTTAACAACAAAAGAATAAGAGATTTTGACCCCATTTTATTTAGAGAATTTTTCAAGGCTTTCTGTGACCATAGTGAGATAACATTGCATATCAATGTGATATATGGTAGAAATCCACATCATATCGTAGAATCGTTTTTTAAGGCCTTTGCCCGTGCATTAAATAAGGCGGTTTCAATTGATCCGCGGATCAGCGGAGTCATGTCTACAAAAGGCAGTCTTTGAAGTCTGGTGAAAGTGTGTAATAGCGTTTCCTGGATTTTTCGAAAAGGTGATTACTGAAATCAAAGCCCTCCGGGAGGAGCAAAGTGTCTGTTCATAAGTCTTTCACTCTTTTGAAGCGTTTTTCCTTTGTGGTTTGCATCTCTTTAACAATTGTTCTTCTTTCAGGCTGTTTTTCCACAAAAGGCATGGAAACAGCCACACATGACGAGAAAGCAATTGTATTGCGCAAAATTGCTGTTATTCCTTTTCAAAGCCTTATTCCCAATGACCCTTCTGTTAAATTCGTTCAATGTCCTGTTTGCGGTGTCATGTTTTCAACCTGCCCATGTCCTGATAATCCTGAAGTGATAATTGAGGAAATCCTTGTAAAAAAGCTTACGGCACACAAACAGATTGTTCTCATCCCGGTTGATAAGGCGCGGGGAACCTATAGAAGGATACGGGCCGATTCATTTAAGGCAACGCCCCGGGAAATATTTGAAAAAGTCGGTAGAGAATTGAGCGCTGACGGGGTTTTGGCAGGATACATATACCGATATAGAGAAAGAAAAGGAAATGATTACTCTGTCAAACAACCTGCATCCGTTGCTTTTGGTATTCATCTGCTTAGGGTGAGTGATGGGAGATTTGTATGGAAAGGTATATTTGATAAGACTCAGGGTTCTCTCCTGGAAAACATCCTTGACGTGTCATCATTTATTAGAGGTGGGGGAAAATGGGTTACTGCCAGGCAATTATCGGAAGCAGGTGTTGACAAAATTCTAAAGACATTCCCGGCCGGATATGGAAAATAAATAAAAAATGTAACCGTTCACGGATTTAAGGGTTCAAGGATTTGATAGATCGAAACTTCGGTGAACTCAGTCGAACCGTGAAAGGGAAAAAAGTATAGTAGAAAGCGAAAGGATGCTAAAGGCGCTGATAAAGTCTCTAGAAAATAAACCCTTGAATCCTTGCCCCTTGGAATCCTTGGACCCTCTTTTCCAACTAAATTGGAGAAGAGCCATTTTTATATGTTGCTCTTTGCATCTCACCACAAAATCGCAAAAATTGCGGTAGTTTACTGCAAAAACTGGATTTTATATAAGAGGAAAAATAGCGAATGATTGTCATACCTGCAATAGATCTGAAAGATGGAAAGTGTGTGCGTTTGCTGCAGGGCGACTTCTCGCTCGCCACCGTATATTCGGATCACCCTGTTGAACTGGCAAAAAGCTGGCAGAAAAGAGGGGCTGAAAGAATCCATGTTGTTGACCTTGACGGCTCTAAGGCCGGTTCCCCTCAAAACGAAGAGGTTATAAGAAATCTGGTCCGGGAAATAGATATTCCTGTTCAAGTTGGTGGTGGAATCAGAAATATGAAAACAATTAAAGCATATCTCGGTATGGGGGTCAGATGGGTTATACTGGGAACAGCAGCATTGAAAGACAGAAAATTTGTTATGGAGGCCTGCGCTTCTTATGGAGAATCCATTATACTTGGTATCGATGCAAAAGAAGGGCGGATACTGGTTGAGGGATGGACAGAAGAAACGGGCCAATCTGTTGTGAATATAGCTAAGAGCTACGAAGGCCTTGGCATAAATGCAATAGTATATACCGATATCAAACGGGACGGTATGGAAGTGGGTGTAAATATTGAAAATACGAAGAATCTTGCCGAGTCTGTAAATATTTCTGTTATCGCGTCAGGTGGAGTGTCAGGGCTGAAAGACATTGAAAAACTTCTTAGAGTTGAAAGCTCTGGGGTAATTGGTGTTATTGCAGGAAAGGCCCTTTATAGCGGGGCATTACGCCTGGAAGATGCAATAGAAATGGCTTCAAGTTCCGGGTTTAAAGTTTAAATTTTTTGTGCGAAGGGGGCTATTGGAGGTTTTGCTAACGGATAAGGAGGTAAATAAATGGAAGATTGTATATTTTGCAAAATTGCCAGGGGAGAAATACCCTGTAACAAGGTATATGAAAATAACAGAATCCTGGCGTTTGATGACATTGCGCCTATGGCCCCGGTACACGTTATCATTATTCCTAAGCAGCATATCCCCACATTGATGGATGTATCTCATGAAAATATGGATATAATAGGTGGTATATTTTCTGCTGTCGAGGAAGTGGCAAGAATCAAGAAAATAGACAAGAGGGGGTTCAGAACTGTCATAAACTGTAACGAGGAGGGAGGACAGCTTATTTTTCATCTTCACTTGCATGTATTGGGTGGCAAAAAATTGAAAGATGATCTTGCCTGACGTTTCATTTGATAAAAAACCAGCATGAAGAATTGACAATTCACCAAAAATAAATAAATTAAGTTTTGAACATACTTCTTTACATGATCGTTTAACAATGACATGTGGAATTGTTCATGTTTTGGAGTTATGTTGCCAAACCAACAGTGTGATAATATAGGTAAATCTATGAATATTATAATAAAGAAAATCGAAAGTGGAATGGCTCAAGCAGCCAAGAGTAAAGATAAATTAAGATTGTCTGCGCTTCGCCTGGCTAAGGCGGCGTTGCACAATAAGGAAATCGATTTGCGGAGGGAGCTCAAAGAGAAAGAGATCCTCCAAGTATTATCTTCCATGGTAAAGCAGAGAAAGGATTCTATCGAACAATTCAAAAATGGGGGGAGATTGGATCTTGTTGAAAAGGAAGAAGGTGAGTTACAGGTTATTCAGGAGTTTATGCCTGAACAGCTTTCCGAAGAGGAGATAGAGGCAGAAATATCAAAGGTGATAGATGAGGTAGGTGCGACGGGTATCCGCGATATGGGTAATGTGATGAAAGCGCTTATGGCAAAGTTCACGGGCAAAGCCGATGGTAAGCTTGTAAGTGAAAAAGTTAAGGCAATGCTGACCTAAGGCGGCGAAGCCGCAAAGGACTAAGCAATAAGAGCTGAGGGTTAAAGGATAAAGGCGCGGAGAAGATTATCCCCTAAGCCTTTCACCGCCGGCGTCGGCTTTTGCGCAAAAACGCAGTTATTAAGACAACTCCTCGTATTTTTACATCTCTTGTAACTTCTTTAATTATGATGCATTCGTAAAAAGTCGGAAATACCGTCATTGCGAGCGGAGCGAAGCAATCTCATGTATTGTAACTACTTGCATTTATTAGATTGCTTCGTCACTACGCTCCTCGCAATGACTCGGTGAATGACTTTTTACGAGATTGTCAATTATGGTTCTTCTCCAATTTACTTTGGAGAAGAGGGTTCAAGGATTCAAGGGTTTGTTTTCTAAAGACTTTATCAGCGCCTTTAGCATTCTTTCGCTTTCTGCTATTCCTTTTTTCCTTTCACGGTTCGACTGAGTTCACCCAAGTCTCGGCCCCTCGAATCCCTAGTCCCTTGGACCCTTCTATTATTAACTGCAAATAACACACTTGTTTTGCCTTAATTAACTACAGCTAATTGGGAGATGATCCTTCGTTATTTCAATTTTGACCAGAAAAAAAGGATAATTATATTGAAAGGACATATCCCCGAAGAGAAAATAGAAGAAGTTAAAGCAAGGGCTAATATAGTCGATGTTGTTTCAGAATATGTTACCTTAAAAAAAACCGGCAGGAATTTTGTTGGTCTCTGCCCCTTTCATAGAGAAAAGACCCCTTCTTTTACTGTAAATCCTGAAAAACAGATATTTCGTTGCTTTGGCTGTGGAGAGAGTGGAAATACAATTTCCTTCTTGATGAAGATGAACAATATGTCTTTCCCCGAGGCTGTCAGACACCTGGCCGGCAAGTTGGGAATTACCATTCCCATCAGAGATATGAGCGGGCAAGAAAAGAAAGTAGCGAGTGAAAGAGAAAAGCTGGGCAGGATCAACCAGATGGCCGCGGAGTATTTTTCCGGGAACCTTTCATCAAATATGGGAAAAGCGGCCCGGGATTACCTCAAAGAGAGGGGGATAGATGATTTTATTGTTAAGAAATTTAGGCTGGGATATTCTCGTGAAGGATGGAGAAATCTTAAGGATTTTTTTGATGGGGAAAAGATACCTCTTGAACTCGTCGAGAAGGCAGGTCTTATCATATCAAAGGGCAACGGCAAAAGTTATTACGACAGGTTCAGGAACAGATTGATTTTCCCCATTATGGATCTCAATGGAAGTATTGTTGCCTTCGGTGGAAGGGTGATAGATAAAGGAGAACCTAAATACCTGAATTCTCCTGAATCTCCTGTATATATTAAGGGTAAAACGCTGTACGGTCTTTATCAAACAAAAATGGAGATCAGTAAAAAAAATGACGCCATTATTGTGGAAGGATATCTCGATTTCCTTTCGCTCTGGGGCGCAGGAGTAACCAATGTAGTTGCCACCCTGGGAACTGCACTCACAAAAGATCAGGTAGAATTGATAAGAAGATTCTCGAGAAACGTGGCTGTTATTTTTGATCCCGACGAGGCTGGCAGACATGCCGTAGAAAGAAGCCTGCAATTATTTCTTGAAAAAGAGATGCGTGCAAGAGTGGTAATCCTTCCCGAAGACTGTGACCCTGATGATTATGTAAGAAGATTCGGAGGAGAAGCGCTGGAGGATATTATTTCTCATTCTCCTTCTATGATTGATTATTATATAGAAAAGATAATAGGCGGAAAAGGTACGCTTGAGGAAACCCTGGATTCTGTGAAGGATTCCGTTTCATTTATAAGAAATATAAGCAATCTGGTTCAGAGGAACCTCTTTATAAAGAGAGTATCGGAAAAGTTAGGAGTTGATCAGGAAGTATTGAAGACGGAGGTGAATAAAAAACCGGCAAGGTATAAGAATTTAACTGCAAAAGTTGAATCTCACAGAAAAGAAGTCAGAAAAGTGGATATGGTGGAATTGAATCTTATCTCTATAATGATTCAATATCCCGAGAAAATTCCTGTGGTGGTGAGGGAAAATACGCTCGATTTTTTCTATAGTCCAGAGTTGAAAAAACTGGGAGAAATACTTGTAGAAGCCTTTAAGAGGGGAAAGGTGAAGAGTGTTTCGGATTTAGTGGATGATTTGGAAGATGATGTTCTAAAAGATAAAATTTTGAAGTCGATGATGGAACAACCTCCTCTCGACGCCACTATTATTGATAAAAGTTTTCTGGACACCATTATAAGAATAAGGGGCAAGTGGTACAAAAATAAACGTGAAATTATCCAGAGAGAAATAACTAAGGCCCAGGGAGCGGGTAATACGGAATTGTCAGAAAAACTTGTAATTGAAAAAGATAAATTATTAAAAGAAGAAATGATTTTAATGAATTTGTAAAAGTCAAAGACCGATGTTGGATCCCATCTTACGTAAGTCCCTTAATTGTAAAGTTCGTGCAAAATTGGCAAAAGAATTTCTTTATGGCTGATAAGTCCTTGCAAAACTTAAATCCGAATATCGAATTTCGAAACTCGAAACAATATCGAATGACAAAA
>Ga0164318_10007810_pt1 | contig 10369 bp, 8 predicted proteins | sample GuaBasSedimGuay9_FD_113734 | JGI IMG/M metagenome (GOLD analysis project Ga0164318, IMG submission 113734) | Subseafloor sediment microbial communities from Guaymas Basin, Gulf of California, Mexico - Guay9, Core 4571-4, 0-3 cm | ecosystem: Environmental > Aquatic > Marine > Hydrothermal vents >...
AAAATCTTAATGCTGTCAGTATCAAAACAATATAGGAGAAGAAATATCGGATCGTTACTTTTGGAACAATTTTTAGAACAAGCTAAAAAAGATAAAATAAATAGCATCGAGCTAGAAGTTAGAACTGACAATAACAGTGCTATAAAATTTTATGAAAAACATGGCTTTGAGATCATAAACAGAATAACAGAATTTTATCAAAATGGCGAAGCAGCTTATACGATGAGAAAAAAATTAACGCTTTAACATCTCTTTTTCTTTATCAGTCATAAAACGTTCAGCCATTTGTTCAAGCCTGTTAGAAACTTTTTCTAAACCAGGGAAATTATTATTTGATAAGAGAGTTGCAATTCCCTTGCTTAAAGAAAATACTGCAAGCTTATGTTCTCGTTTTGATTTATAAACCTGATAAGGGGTGACATCCAATTCCTTATAGAAAGCAAATTCAGCACCACCATTGTTTTGCATCAAATCTTCTAAATGTGTTTTAAGTTGAAGTAAAAAAGCATGTAGCTGAATTAATTCATCTTTCTGCATAATGTTCTTCCCTCAAATCCCAAAAGTAGATTTCCAAATAATGATAGCTCTTTTTATTTTTTTCTATAGAAAGTTTATATATTAAAAACTAATTCATTTTATATCTAAAATAAAAAATAAAAGTAGATTAGAGTTATTAAGACTCTAGTTCTTTTTTAGTAAGAACTTTTACCGAGCTTGGCATTTTTACAACATTTCCAAGTTTTATTCCAACGATTTCTTTGATATTTTTATTATTCGCAATGTCTAAAAGTCTTTGTGTGATAATTCCATCAAAGACAACCGTAGCAATATTGTCGCTTTTCTTTAAAGAATCTGTTAGTTCTCTAACCGGAATTTTCTTGATTTCTTTATTGTCCTTGTCAAAAAGTACCGCTTTTAAAGAGCCGGAAATATCGTCAAGTATCTTTGCGTATTCTTTTTGTTTTTCCGTGATTATTTTTTCTTTTTCTTTTTCATCTTTCTCTTTCTTTTGGGGCGGCTCAGATTTTTCTTTTTTCTGTGTCGATTCATCTTTTTCTTTTTTCTGTGGAGATTGCTGTTTTTTTAGATCATCTTCTTTATTTTTCTTGTCAATTTTTATATCGTACATCTCAGCATATTGCTCTGCAGGGATTTTGTTTTTCAAAGCCTTCATTATTAGTTTCTGTGGTATCTCTTCAACCTCACGGGTTTGGGGGGCTCTTGCTACAAAATCAACATCGGCTGTTTGAAGTAATTCTTTTAGAATTAGCTCCCCGCCTCTATCACCATCAACAAAAGCAGTTGTAACTTTTTCTTTTGTAAGCTCCATTACGGTTCTTGGAATGTTTGTACCACCTACTGCTATGACATTTTTAATACCATATTTTAACAGATTTAGTACATCTCTTCTGCCTTCAACAATTATTACTGCATCACTTTTATCAATATTTGGACCGGCTGGACAATGATCTTGGCCATAGTTTGTAATTTCTTCTACCTGTACGGCTTGTCTAACGTTATCAGCAATGGTGTCTCCTTCAACTTTACTTTCTTCCATTACCTTATTTAGGAGCTCTTTTGCTCTTTCGATTACCTGTTTTCGTCTTACAACTCTTACATCCTCTACATGATCTGCTGTGATTGTCGCCTTGCATGGACCTACTCGATCAATGCTTTCAAAAGCAGCTGCAAGAATAACGGTTTCAACCTTGTCAAGAGAAGTTGGAAGAGTTATTGTTCCTTCACTTTTACCATTTTTTGATTCTAATTCTACTTCAATACGACCTACCCTAGCAGATCTTTGTAGTTCACGTAGATCAAGTTCATCACCAAGTAAGCCTTCTGTTTGACCAAATATTGCTCCTACTACATCTGATTTTTCGATGATTCCATCAGCTTTAATATGAGCTTTAATCAAATATTTCGTTGTTGCGGGATCTATTACCATTTGTTATCACCTCAATTTATTATCTTTTTTGAAAAATAGCACCTTTATCTGCTCTCTTGGCAAATAATAGGTGGATACTCCACTCAATTATATGTATTTCCTACATGCAATTTGTCTTAGTTAAGCAATTAAATGTGAATTAATCTCATAGGATTAATGCACCACACTTTGGTGCTATTTTCCATTATTTTCTTAATATTCAATTATATATTAGCTTTGCGCCATATTTAAATGTTGTGCCAATATTCTGCATAAGAATATTACATGAAGGAAAAGATCTATATCGGTGTAGCTTGGCCATACGCAAATGGCTCTTTACATTTAGGCCATATGGCTGGTTGTTATCTACCTGCAGATATATTCGCTAGATACAATAGAATGATTGGTAACGATGTCCTGATGGTCTCAGGAAGCGATGAGCATGGCACACCAATCACAATTACGGCAGACAAAGAAAAAACAACCCCTCAGAAAGTAGTTGATAGATTCAACAAAGAACACACTGAAAACATGAAACAAATGGGTATCTCTTTTGATCTTTTCACACGTACAACTACAAAGAATCACGAAGAAGTAGTTCAAGATATTTTTTTAACAAACTATAAGAAAAGAAATATCTACAAAAAAAAAGTTAATACATTTTATTGTAAAAACTGTAAACGTTATCTTCCAGATAGATACATCGAGGGAACCTGCCCTCACTGCGGCAACAAAAATGCTAGAGGAGATCAGTGTGATGAATGTGGCAAACTCCTTGACTTGCAGGAATTGAAAAACGTCAAGTGTAAAATTTGTGGCGGAACTCCTGAGATTAGAACTAGCGAACATCTGTTTTTTGCTTTAAACAAGTTCGAGAAAAAACTTTTAGATTGGATGAAAGACAAGAAACATTGGAAGCCGAGTGTTCTAAAATTCACTGAGAACTGGCTAAAAAATGGCTTGAAAGATAGGGCAATTACAAGAGATATTGACTGGGGCATAAAAGTTCCTGTTGATGGTTTTGATGGTAAAAGGATTTATGTCTGGTTTGATGCGGTTATTGGGTATCTCTCTGCAAGCAAAGAATGGGCAAAAAAACAAGGCAAACCAGATAAATGGAAAGAATGGTGGTATAACAAAGATTCTAAACACTATTATTTCTTAGCAAAAGATAACATTCCATTTCATACTATAATATGGCCATCAATTTTAATGGGATATGATGAAAAACTTGAGCTTCCGTACGATATTCCTGCCAATGAGTATCTGCGTTTGAAGGGCGAGCAGTTTTCTAAAAGTAGAGGCATTGCTATCTGGATTCCAGACATAGTTAAGAAATTAGATGTCGATGCCGTTAGATATTATCTTTCTATCAACATGCCAGAAAGCAGGGACACTGACTGGACATGGGATGATTTTGTTGCTAAGAATAATGATGAGCTTGTCGGAGCATATGGCAACTTTATTCATAGAGTCTTAACTTTTACTTCAAAAAATTATGGCAGCATACCAAAACTTGGAAAATTGGATAAAGCAGATAAAGAAGCTTTAAAGAAAATTGAGGAAGCTTCTAAAGAAATAAGGAAATCTCTTAGTAAATGTAATTTTAAAAAAGGTCTTCGTGCTGCAATGAATCTTGCCAAGTTTGGTAACGTTTATTTTGACCAAAAACAACCATGGGTTCTTGTAAAAGATGACAAAGAAACATGTGGAACGGTACTGCATGTCTGCCTTAAAATCGTGAAAGCTTTGGCCATATTTACGGCGCCTTATTTGCCATTTTCTTCAAATCAAGTTTGGAAAATATTTGACAATAAAAAATCGATTCACGACTGCTTTTGGGATGATGCTTTTGGAGATTTAAAAGTCGGAACAACTTTAGAAAAACCAAAACCATTATTTAAGAAACTTTTATTGGAGGAGTTCATGCCCAATGATGATTTGTTTTCAAAGCTTGATCTACGCGTTGCAAAAGTCATAGGTGTCAAAGATCATCCCAACGCTGATTCACTATATATGCTTCACATAGATTTAGGTAAGATGGGCAAACGTGTGATTGTTGCAGGGGTAAAGAAAGATTATACTATTGAAGAAATGAAGAATAGGAATCTTGTGATTGTTGCAAACCTAAAACCTGCAACTCTTAGGGGAATAACTTCAAATGGAATGCTTCTTGCAGCTACAGACGAATCAGGTGTGGTATCGTTATTAAATCCTGGTGATGCAACTCCTGGCTCTGAGGTAACTGTTGAGGGAATTCAAAAAAATCCTGATAAGGTTTTAGAATTTGAAGATTTCAAAAAAATTAAAATGGTTATTAATGAAAATCAAAAAGCAGTATATAATGGCAAAAAATTGAAATCTGAAAAGGGGGACGTTGTCTCTGACAAAAACATGAAAGAAGGGTCCAGAATATCTTAAATATTTGGGGGAAGAAAAATATGAGTGTAGTTACAAAAACAGAATTACCATTAAAGGTTTTTAAGAAAGGAAAAGTAAGAGATATTTATGAAGTGGATGACAAGTTATTGTTGATTGTATCTGACCGCATTTCTGCTTTTGACTTTGTACTTCATGAGCCCATTCCTAAGAAGGGGATTTGTCTAACTCAAATTTCAAAGTTTTGGTTTGATTATTTCAAGAATTCAGTTCCAAATCACTTGATTTCTGCTGATGTTTCTGAATTTCCAGATGAATTAAAAGAATATGAAGATATTTTGAAAGGCAGAAGTATGCTTGTTAAAAAAGCAGAAGTAATTCCAATTGAGTGTATTGTAAGAGGATATATTTCTGGCTCTGCATGGAAATCCTATCAAAAAGATGGAACTGTTTGTGGTATAAACCTACCAGAAGGGATGAAGGAGTCTGATAAATTCGATGAACCTTTATTTACTCCATCTACAAAAGCCGATTCTGGACACGATATTAATATTTCCTATAAAGAAATGGTTAATATCATTGGTAAAGAAGATGCTGAGAAAATAAAAGATTTATCAATTAAAATTTACAATGAGGGTGCTGATTATGCTCGTAAGAAAGGTATTATCATCGCCGATACTAAGTTCGAATTTGGAAAAATTGGAGATCAAATTATTGTAGTTGATGAGGTTTTAACTCCTGACTCTAGCCGCTTTTGGCCTGCAGACCTCTATGAACCAGGAAAATCTCAGCCAAGTTTTGATAAACAATACGTAAGAGATTATTTGACAAATACCGGGTGGGACAAAAACTCTAGTCCACCACATCTCCCAGAAAATGTAATTCTTGAAACGCAGAAAAAGTATCAAGAGGCATACGAAAGGATCACAGGAAGAAAGTTTATATTTTGAAAAAATATTATATTTTTATGAAAATGAAAAAAATAAAATTTAAACTTTTTGTTACTTTTTTAATAATTAATTTCATTTTAAGTGCAATATCTGTTGGAGGCCTGTCTAAAAATATTCAAGTATTAGAAAAGAAAGATTCAACTACATCAGATGATTTTTATTTTGTACAAATAACCGATACACATGTTTTGCATGAAAGTTTTGATAAAAATGAGAATTCTAAAGGTAGGTTTAGATGTGTTTTAGAAAATGCCACATCTTTTAAAAGAAAACCTGCTTTTATAGTGGTAACTGGCGATTTATGCGGCTGGGGAGGAAGCGGTAAAACTGGGGTGCTTAACTGTCAAGCTTTTGTAAGTTGTTTATATGAAAAAAACAACAGGTTGTATGCAACTTCAGATTATTCTATACCAGTTTATACAATTCCTGGAAATCATGATTATTTTCCAAAGAAAAATCTAAAAAACTATCATAAATATATTGATAAAAATCATGTTGACGAAGATGATAGATATGTTGTAGAATACGGAGAAGTATCTCTATTTTTCATGGATTCTGGTTCTAACTATTTAATGGATCCTTTAGAATGGGATCTTGTAAAAGGCAGTGGAGTATATGATGATGATATTGAATGGCTAGAAAAAGAATTATCAAATTGTAAAACAGAACACAAGATTGTTCTTATGCATCACCCAGCAGTTAATGTAAGAGATAAATCAGGTGAAATGAAAAGTGTTATTGCCCGCAACCGAGAAAAATTTGTAGAAATATGTGAACAGTACAAAGTCGATCTTGTGTTATGTGGGCATACACATACTTCTAGAGTTTTTGATGCCGAAGAAAATCGATATGATAACGAATATCCCATCGACTGTAGTAAATATCCTACTCTCTATGTACAAAGCGATGACTGTAAAGAGGGTGTTCATTATAGGAATATATCTGTTATTGACGATGATATTTGGTTAGAAGAGAATCAAGAAATAAATTTTTCTTGTGAAAGCCATAACCGAGATAAAAGAAACTCAAATCTTATGTTAAACAATTTTCTGGAACAGGGATTTGTTAATATATTTTATATTTTTTTAGAAACAGAAATGATGAAAATCAGAAAACAGATGGTTTTGAATTGATACTTCTTTTAAAGTTTGTTATTCGACAATTGTTGATGAATGTTTAGAAAGATTTATTTATTATTCCTGATATGGCCAGAGTTAATTTGATAATAATTAATACTTAATTTGGGGAAGCTCATGAAATATAATACTATCAGTTTAACAATAGATAACAGTGTTGCAACTGTTTCTCTTAACAGACCCGATGTTCATAACGCAATGAATGAGATGCTTATGAAAGAGCTTACATCTTGTTTTAAGCAACTAGATAAGGATAAAAAAACTAGGGTTGTTATTCTTACAGGCAATGGCAAATCATTTTGTGCAGGTGCTGATCTTAATTGGATGAAAAGCATGGTAAATTATTCCAAAGAAGAAAATATCCGAGATAGTAAATTATTACTTAACTTATACAACGCTATATACAATTGCTCAAAACCTGTTATTGGACGAGTTAATGGTCATGCTTTTGGTGGTGGAATTGGTCTTTTTGCTGCGTGTGACATTGTTATAGCTACAGATAATTGTAAATTTGCTTTTAGTGAGGTAAAGCTTGGAATTATTCCTTCAGTTATTTCAACTTTTATCGGCAGACGTCTTGATGTTTCTACCATGAGACGATTATTTTTAACTGGTGAGCGTTTTGATTCAAACTATGCTAGAGAAATTGGTCTCGTTGATTTTGTTACAAACAAAAAAAGATTAGATTCTGAAGTTAAAAAATATGTTGACTTATTATTTAATTCAGGCCCCTATGCAATGAAAGAAGTAAAACTTCTTATTGACAAATATGAGAAATTAGATTTGGAAAAATATAAAAATCATACAGTTAAAAAAATAGCTGAATTGCGAATTTCAGAAGAAGGGCAAGAAGGCATTAATGCATTTCTCGAAAAAAGAAAAACAAAGTGGAGTGGATAGGTTCTGTTTAAAAAAGTATTAGTTGCCAATCGTGGTGAAATCGCTGTTCGTGTTATCAAAGCCTGTCAAGAAATGGGCATTAAAACTGTGGCTGTTTACTCAGATGTTGATAAAAATGCTCCACATGTCCAATTAGCAGACGAAACGGTTTGTCTTGGGAATCCAATTCCAATCCAAAGCTATCTAAACATTCCAAAAATCATTAAAATAGCTCAAGATACAAAAGCTGAGGCAATACATCCGGGATATGGTTTTCTTGCTGAAAATCCTGATTTTGCGCAGTCTTGTAATGATGTTGGAATAAAATTCATTGGCCCTTCTGCTGACGTTATCAGCCTGATGGGTGACAAAATAGCTGCAAAGACAACTATGGAAAAGGCAGGTGTTCCCGTGATACCTGGATATCATGGTGATAAACAAGACACTGTCTCACTGATAAAGGAAGGAAAGAAGATTGGCTTCCCATTGCTTGTAAAAGCTGCTGCAGGTGGCGGCGGCAAGGGAATGAGAATTGTTTATTCTGAGGATGCTCTTGGAGAATCCATTGAAGGTGCAAAGCGAGAATCTAAATCTGCTTTTGGTAATGATACAGTTTTTCTTGAAAAATATATAGACAAGCCACGTCACATTGAATTTCAGATTCTTGGTGATGAACATGGAAATGTAATTCATCTTTTTGAGCGTGAATGTAGTGTTCAGCGCCGTCATCAAAAAATCATTGAGGAAACACCATCTCCAGTTATGACTACAAAATTAAGAGAAAAAATGGGCGAAGCGGCTGTAACTGCTGCAAAAGCTGTAAATTATTCTAATGCAGGAACTGTTGAATTTATGATAGATGGAAATCTAAATTTCTACTTCATGGAAATGAACACTAGACTACAAGTAGAACACCCAATTACTGAGATGACAACTGGCATTGATCTTGTTAAATGGCAATTACGAATTGCTAGTGGAATGAAGTTAGGGCTTAAACAAAAAGACCTATCTCAAAGAGGACATGCCATCGAATGCCGTATTTATGCTGAGGATCCTGCTAATGGCTTTCTACCAAGTGTTGGTGTTTTAGGAAAAGTTGAATTCCCCACAGGACCAAACATAAGAGATGACTCTGGAATTTACACAGGAATGGAAATAACTTCATATTATGATCCAATGCTTTCAAAACTAGTGGTAAGTACAGAGACTCGCGAAGAAAGTATTAACAAGATGATCTGGGCTCTTTCTCATTATGTAATTCTTGGAGTTACCACAAACATACCTTTTTTAAAACAAGTTTTAGAACATGAAGAGTTTAAAAAAGGAAATATTACAACTCATTTTATAGAAAATTATTTCAAAGATTGGACTGAAACAAAAAAAGGACTGCCAATTGATGCAATTATCTCACTTGCTGTTTATGACTCAATACATACTAAATCAAAAGAAATTGTACGTTATAAAGAAATAGACCCACACTCGCCATGGAAGCATGTTGGACGCTGGCGTGTTGGAGAAAAGGGGGTGTGAAACAGTGTTTATCAACTACGAGCATGAAAATAGTGTCTATAACGTAACAATCGAGCGCAAGGATAAATATTACTTTATTACGTATAATAACACAGAATATAAAGTCGAAGCTGAGGAGCTCAAGCCAGGTCAATTAAAAATAAAAATTGGAAACAGAATAATTAAATCAGTTATTACTGAAGGTGAAAAAGAAAAATACGTTTTTGTTGATGGCGACGTATTCAAGGTAAAACCTGTAGAATTAACAGGTACTAGAAAAACTAAGAAGAAGGAAAAGGGAAACCTTAATTCTCCCATTTCTGGAAGAGTTGTAAGTGTAAAGGTGAAGAAAGGTGACAATGTAAAGAAAGATGATGTCCTTATGGTTATTGAAGCTATGAAAATGGAGTATTTAATACGTGCTCCTTTTGATGGCAAAGTTGAAAAAGTTAATTTTAAAGAAAAAGACCAAATTGAAATTGGTCAAAATACTGTTGAAATTGAGGAAAAATGAGGAGGAATGATTATTTATGAATGTTATTGAAAGTTCCGTAGATACTTCAAGCAAAGAGTTCAAAGAGAATTTTAAACATTATGAAAGTCTTGTTAACGATCTAAAAAAAAATATAGCTATTGCACAGAAGGGCGGTGGTGAAGAAAAAATTAAACTTCACAAGTCACGTAACAAAATGCTTGCTCGTGAGCGTATTGAAGCTTTGTTAGACCCAGATACTCCTTTTATGGAATTTAATCCCCTTGCAGCGTATGATATGTATGACAACAAAGCACCATGTGCAGGAATCATCACAGGAATTGGTCTAATTCATGGCCGTGAGGTAGTAATTGTTGCAAATGATGCTACTGTAACAGGTGGCACATATTATCCAATGACCGTCAAAAAACATCTTCGTGCTCAAGAGATTGCTATGGAAAATAATTTGCCTTGCATTTATCTTGTTGACTCAGGTGGAGCATTTTTACCTATGCAAGATGAAGTTTTTCCAGATCGTGAACATTTTGGACGTATTTTTTACAATCAGGCAGTAATGTCTTCGATGAACATTCCTCAAATTTCTGCAGTTATGGGGTCTTGTACAGCTGGTGGAGCATATGTTCCAGCCATGTCTGATGAAACAATAATCGTTAAAGGAACTGGTACCATTTTCTTAGGCGGACCTCCATTAGTCAAGGCTGCAACTGGAGAAGAGGTCTCTGCAGAAGATCTTGGTGGTGCCGATACCCACTGTCGGGAAAGTGGTGTTTCAGACCATTATGCTCATGATGACCAAGAAGCAATTCATATAACTCGCAATATTGTTGAGAATCTTAATCGCCCTCAAAAAACGTATCTTGACATACAAAAACCAGAAGAGCCATTATATGACATAAAAGAGATGTATGGAATTATCCCCAAGGATCCTCGCAAACCTTTCGAAATCAGGGAAATAATTGCCCGCATAGTTGACGGCTCCAAGTTCCATGAATTTAAAACTCTATATGGGCAAACTATTGTTTGTGGATTTGCACGAATAATGGGATATCCTGTCGGAATACTTGCCAACAATGGTGTATTGTTTTCTGAATCAGCT
>Ga0164318_10007811_pt1 | contig 10369 bp, 8 predicted proteins | sample GuaBasSedimGuay9_FD_113734 | JGI IMG/M metagenome (GOLD analysis project Ga0164318, IMG submission 113734) | Subseafloor sediment microbial communities from Guaymas Basin, Gulf of California, Mexico - Guay9, Core 4571-4, 0-3 cm | ecosystem: Environmental > Aquatic > Marine > Hydrothermal vents >...
CATGCAAAGTCCCAGAGACCCAAAAAATAAAAAGTTAGTGCAAGCTGTGCGTAGTGTGAGCAGGCAGTGCTCACCAATCCGTGATGAAAAATTCACCTCGCGGTACACCCACCAGACAAAGTCCCAGAGACCCAGGAGAATTATTTTTCTGTAACTCTCTAACAATGAGGGGGAGAGCATTGTAAAGCCCCCCCCCGGTGCTACACACCTCACGTTCCCCGGCCTGAGAAATACTGTTTGATCTACAGCACGTCCAGCGCCCGGCGGAAACGTTTAGCCAGTTCTTGCAAGACAGTGATGCCCATCTCCGCATCGTCCTTCAACGCCGCGAGAAAGTCCCAACGGGTAAGCACTAAGCATTGCGTCGCTGCAGTAGCGATGACCGATGCCGTGCGTAAGCCGTCATCCAACAGAGCTAACTCGCCGAAAAAGTCTGTAGGGCCGAAAGTATTGAGCACGACCTTGCTGCCGTCGAGCTGTTCGCGGACGGCCTCGGCCTGCCCCGCTACGATAATGAAAATGCCTTCCCCACCCGTACCCTGGGTCACGATAGCTTCGCCCGGGGCATATTCGCGCACTACAGAACGCTGGGCCAGGTGTTCAAGTTGACGTTTCTTCAAACCCCGAAACAGAGGTACCCCAGCCAGGGATGCTATCGTTTTTTCTACGTTTACCATGTTCCTTCCTCCTCCCGTTAATTGAGCAGCTGAAGGACTTAGCCGTTGAAATGCAGCTCACAGCCTCAACCTACAGCTTTACCGGGGTCTACTGAAATTGAATGATGCTATTGAAAGGCTACAACGCAACATAAATTTTCTACGTCGCACCTTTTACGAAATCCAACAAGTCGTCTAAAGTACACGTCGCTAGACCGATCACGCGATCAGCTCCCCCGTAGTAGACATAAACCGTGCCGTTCACGACCGGGTTGGCCGCCGCGAAGATGACGTTGGGTACATCCCCCGTGATCTCCCAGGGTTCGCGCGGTTCCATGATGAACGAGTCGGCGCGCGCCAGGATTTTGGACGGGTCGTCGAGGTCCAACAAGCAGACCCCCAACCGGTAGACGTGCTCGAAGTCGTAGGCGTGGTAGATCACCAGCCAACCGTCTTCCGTCTCAATAGGTACGCCGCCCGCGCCGACCCGGTTACAGTCCCAGGAGTCTGCGCGGGGCGACAGCACCGGCTCGAAGTCGCCCCACGTCTCCAGATCAGCGCTGTAAGCGAGCCAGAGCGACGGCGGGCGACGGTGAAAAGAGACGTAGCGCCCATCGATCTGGTGCGGGAACAGTACGTGATCCTTGTTATCCTCGCCGGTCACCAGCGGGCCAATCCGCCGCCAGGTGATCAGGTTAGTGCTCTCGGCAAACATCGGCGTGATTCCCAGGGGCGAGTATGCGGTGTAGGCCATCACAAACCGCCCCTCGTCAGCCAGATAGGTGATGCGCGGGTCTTCGACGCCGCGCGTGTCCCATTCATCGTGTGGGGAAAACACCGGCTCCTGCAAGCGGTTGAAGTGTGCTCCATCGGCGCTCACTGCGTACCCGATGTGGCTCACGTAATCCACACCCTGTGCGCGGTAGAACATGTGAAACAAGCCGTTGTGATACACCACGCCGCAGTTGAAGACGTTGAGCGATTCCCACTCGTGAAGCGGATTGGGCTTGAGAATCGGATTGGCAAGATGGCGTTGCAGTTGCACGTTAATCCCTTACACTCCCTTCAGATGCAGTTCCTCGGCAAGATGGCAGGCGACGAAGTGACCCGGCTGAATTTCCCGGAACTCCGGTTCTTTTTCCCGGCAGATGTCCTGAGCATAGCTACAGCGCGGATGGAAGTAGCAGCCGCTGGGCGGGTTAGAAGGGTCGGCCACATCGCCCTGCATGATAATGCGCTTTGACTTGTACAGCGGATCAGGCTTGGGAATAGCAGACATCAAAGCCTCGGTGTAAGGATGCAAAGGGTTATTGTAAAGCGTGTCAGAGTCAACCATCTCAACAATCTTACCGACGTACATCACGGCCACGCGATCAGAGATATGTTGGACGACGCTCAAGTCATGAGCCACAAAGATGTAAGACAGGTCGAAATCTTTTTGCAAGTCCTGCAACAAGTTCAGCGTCTGCGCTTGAATGGAAACATCTAAGGCCGAGACCGGCTCATCGCAGAGGATCAAACGCGGGTTCATGGACAAAGCGCGGGCGATGCCAATACGTTGTCGTTGTCCGCCGGAAAACTCGTGGGGATAACGCCGCATATGTTCAGAACGCAGTCCCACGCGCTCCAGGAGGTTCACGACAACATCCTCGGTTTCAGGCCCCTTACCCTTGCCGTGGATCACCATCGGCTCGGAGATGATGTCAAACACCGTCATCCGGGGATTCAGAGAGTTGACCGGGTCCTGGAAGATCATGGAGATCTCCTGGCGCAATATCTTCAGCTGCGCTTTATCCAACTCCAACACATTCACCATCTCAGGTTTACCATTTGCGGAGAATTTCGCGGTCTTAAAATAGATCTCTCCGTCAGTGGGATCGTACAGGCGAATGATGGTCCGGCTCGCTGTGGTCTTGCCACAGCCACTTTCCCCCACTAACCCCAACGTCTCGCCTTCGCGGACAAAAAGGGTGATGTCATCCACCGCCTTGACATGTCCTATGACCTTGCGAAGTAACCCGCCGTGGATAGGGAAGTATTTCTTCAGGCCTCGGACATCCAGGAGAATATCGTCAGCCACTGTTGGTATACGTTCAGCCATGCTTTTCACCTCCTCATACATCCTCGTACAACAGACAGCGTACCCAGTGATCTTTTTCCACTTCCTGCCACTTCGGCACGATCTTGTCGCACTTCCCCGGCATATACGAGGGACAGCGGGGGTGGAAAACACACCCGGTGGGCAGGTTGAACGGGTCAGGGACCATCCCCTTGATGGAGGCCAGACGTTTACTGCTGCGCTTGCCCACTTTGGGGATCGACTGAAGCAACGCCCGCGTATAGGGATGTTTGGGTTCGTAGAAGATTGTAGTCGTATCAGCCTTCTCAACCTGTTTGCCCATGTACATCACAACGATTTCCTTCGCCATCTCTGCCACCACCCCCAGGTTGTGGGTGATGAACATGATCGCCATGTCCGTGCTTTCCTGTAGATCACGCATGATATCCAGGATCTGCGCTTCGATGGAGACATCCAACGCCGTCGTCGGCTCGTCGGCGATCAACATAGCCGGTTGACAAGAGAGCGCGATGGCAATCATCACGCGCTGGCGTTGTCCGCCGCTCAACTGGTGGGGGTAGCTATCCACACGCTGCTCCGGTTTGGGTAACCCTACCCGGCGCAACATCTCGATGGCTATCTCGCGCGCCTCCTCTTTAGTAACGTGCCGGTATCCCGCGATGACCTCCGCCATGCGGTCGCCAACCTTGCGTGGGAGCAAGCGATGCAGATCCAACGCCTCCCCGATGTGCGTGCCCGCCGTGTAGACCGGCGTCAAACAGCTCATCGGTTCCTGGAAGATCATGGCAAATTCGCCTCCCCGGATATGACGGATCTCCTCGCCATTGGGGTCCATGTTAGTGATGTTGAGCAACTCGACGCCCTTGTCGGGGTTATACTTATCTCGCCGGTGATACAAAATCTCGCCCTCGGGAATCTTGCCGGGCTTGGGAACCATCCGCATGACCGTTTTGGCCGTGATGGATTTACCGCACCCGCTCTCACCGATGACTCCCAACGTCTCACCCCGGTTGATCGTGAAGGTGACGCCATCCACAGCGTGGACGATTCCATCTCGCACGTCAAACTCAACTTTCAGATTCTTGATCTCTAACAAAGGTTCAGACATTGTTCCATCCTCCTATCGGCCACCGTAGGGATCCATAGCATCTCGTAGCCCATCACCCAACATATTGAAGGCCAGGATAGCCAGGACGATGAAAGGCAACGGGATCAAGAGCCACGGTGCAAAGCGAATAGCGCGCACACTAGTGACCTCCTGCAACAACACTCCCCAGCTCGTGAGAGGGGGTCGCAACCCCAACCCCAAAAAACTGAGCGCCGTCTCAGAGAGGATCATGCCGGGAATCATCAACGTCGCAATCACAATGATGTGGCTCAACGTGCCGGGGAGCAGGTGCCTGAACATCAAGCGAGCATCGCTGGCGCCCGCGCTCTGCGCGGCTAATACGTACTCTCGCTCGCGCAGCGAGAGGATCAACCCACGCACCTGACGGGCCAGACCGCCCCAGCGGATAAAGACCATGATCAAAGTCAGCATAAAGTAAACCATGATGGGCGACCAACCAATAGGAATGGCGGCGGCCAGAGCCATGAAAAGCGGGATATCGGGGAAGGCGCCCACGAACTCGGTGAGCCGCTGGATGAGAATGTCCACCACGCCCCCATAGTAACCCGAGATCGTGCCCATGGCGCTGCCCAAAACGAACGTGCCAATTTGCCCGAGGAGACCGATCAACAGGGAAAGACGCCCGCCATAGATGATACGCGAGAAGATATCGCGCCCCAGGCGATCGGTTCCAAACAGGAAAGCATAGCCATCAGGCGCCGCCTTGAGATTGACGCCAAAGAGATGCCGGTTCATAGGAATAAAACCCAGCAGTTTATAAGGCTCTGCCGCCTTGGGCAACAAAGCCAGTGGGAAAATCTGGGTTTTATCCACCACGTAGATACGTTTGCGCAATTCCACATCAACCGTCTCTTCCAAGCCGTAGACCGAGGGAATCAGACTGAACTTACCCTCCTGGTTCTTGAAAACCAGGGGTTGCGGGCGAGCCTCCAGGTAGTCGGATTGGAAACTGAGGGGATAGGGCGAGACGAATTCAGCCAAGACGCCGCAAATAAGATAGAAAAGAATCACGATGACCCCTCCCACTACGGCCATCTTATTTTTCTTGAACTTCCACCAGACCAGCGCTAAGTAAGCCTGACTGATTTGTTCTTTCTGAACGTCATTATTCTCAGCCATAGTTCACACTCCTTCACTCCAAGCGGATACGCGGATCAAGCGCGGCCAACACCAAGTCTGCCAGCAGATTACCCATCAACGTCATAAACACGATGAAGACCAACACTGTACCGGCCAGATACATATCCTGGCTCTGTAAGGCCGACACGTACAACGGTCCCACGGTCGGTAAGTTGAGCACCGTCGCCACCAACGCGTTACCTGCTACCACGCTGGGCAGTGTCTCAGACCCCAAGATGACGATCAAAGGGTTAATCGCCACCCGCACCGCATGTTTCCACGTTACTTTCTGATTCGTCAAACCTCGCGCACGCGCGGCTTCGACGAATGGCTGCCCCAAGGTCTCCAGCAGGTTACCGCGCATGATACGCACCAACCCTGCCGTGCCCGTGACACTGCCTACCAACGCCGGAATCCAGAGGTGCTTCAGCAAATCAATGACTTTCGCAATAGTCCAGGGCGCGTCCTTGAACTCATTGGAAAATAACCCGCTAACCTCCTGTCCCAGAACAACCATCGCAAAAAACATCACGAGTAGCGCCAACAGGAAGCCGGGCATGCCTAGTCCGACAAAACTCAACGTTGTGACTACCTGATCACCGAGAGAATACTGGTGCGTGGCGGAATAGACCCCGATCGGGATAGCTATACCCCATTGTACTATAATGACCGAAACAGCCATTAGCACAGTAAATCCTATCCGGTTGCCTAAAATCTCCGTGACCGGACGCTCAAACTCAAATGATTCGCCAAAGTCGCCCTTGATGAAGTTCGAGGCCCAGATCCAATAACGTTCCATTAAGGGCTTATCCAGGCCATAACGCACCCGATACTCCGCGATGCGCAGCTCCGCGCTACGATCGCCACGCGCCTGGAGATCCTGTAGTTTTTTGGTCAAATAGTCGCCCGGCGGCAGCTCAATGATCAAAAAACTCACAAAGGACACCAGGACAAGCATAATCGCAGCATAGCCCAAGCGGCGAAGAATGTACGAAAGCATAGGTACCTCCTCAACAGCGGCTAAAAGGTATCTTTCCAATAAATGGGGATGAAAATTTCGTCATCTGTTATTCTCACCACAGAGAGACATCAACGACCATGAGGTCTTATGACCAATGGCAGAGAAAAAAAATAAGGAAACTCTTTGTCAAGAGCACCACCTGCCCATACTACGCTCCGTGGTAAAAATTATCCCGGAATATTGAGATGATACGCTAAAAGTATTAAGACATGGCGGGCGGGGATTCCGCCCGCCATGTGAAACATCATTGCCGGCAGTTACTGATCGTTATACCTACTGCTCGATCCAGTACTGCTCGGGGTACGTATTGCCGGGGCTGCCGGGCGCCCACGGGCCGAGTACACCAAACTCAGGCACATTGTGAACGTTGTTCTTGATCACTACGGGCATCGGCTGATCGCCAGCCGCACCGATCACGAAGGGGCCTTCCTCGATGTAAACACGGACGGCTTCCCAGATGATCTTGTCGCGCTCTTCAACGGTGGGCAACTGCTTGCCCTGGTCGTAGAGCTGCTGCAATTTCAGTGCAGGCCCTTCAGCCGGCCAACCCAGACTGCCACCGCTGGAATAGTAAGCACCCTGCATCGGGAAGGCACGCGTGCCTTCACCAGCGCCGCGTAGCGGGAAAATCCAGTCGGGGTAGGTCCAGAGGTCAAGCTCCGAAGCATGGGTATTGCGGAGCATGAACAAACCGTTGTCACCACGGATACCCCAGTCGGGCTGACCAATCAGATCATTGATCAACACCTTGACGCCCACTGCCTCGAGGTCCTGCTTGTAAACTTCGTTGGACTCAATGCAGACCTTCTCGCCGCCCCAGTCGCCCTGGTCAATGATCAGTGTGAAGGGCTTGCCACTAGGCAGATCGCGCCAGCCATCGCCATCGGCATCCACGAAGCCGGCGGCGTCAAAGTATGCCATAGCCTCGTCAGGATCATACTCCGCGTCGGCCTCCGCCCACTCCTTGAAGAGTTCTTGGCCCTCAGGGCTGGCGAAGTGCGGGGACTGCGGGCTGATGGTGAAGTTCTTGGCCTCAGCAAAGCCCTCCCACACAACATCAATCAAGTGCTCGCGGTTCAGCGCTACAGACAAGCCCTTGCGGAAGTTCTTGTCGCGCAATAGCTCGCGGATCTCTACCGCTTCCTCGGTCTCGGTCGTGGGGTCATACTCCTGCTCTTCGTGGTAGTCCATATTGATGATCCAGCCGGGCCACGCGCCGGCGCCGTTCATCCAGCCAGGCTGAATGTGGAAGTCGCCGGCTTCAGCCTGCTCCGTCAAGAAGGGGATATCGGTGGGGTTCGTGGTAGCGCGGAAGGCCATATCGTACTTACCCTGCGCGGTGTTGAGCAACCGGACCTCCTCGTCCTCCACCATCTCGATCTCTACGGTGTCGATGTAGGGCAACTGGTTCCCTTCCTCGTCAACCTTCCAGTAGTAGGGGTTGCGGGTCCAGGTCCAGCTCTCGCCGGCCTTGTACTCTTCCAAGCACCAGGCCATCAAGCAGGGATAGCCCGGAGTCTGCCAGAAGCGGTCTTTGATGTCCAGCTCGTCGTAGGTGGCCTCGGCGTTGTAATCCGGGTGGAATTGCTTGAGGAAGTGCGCAGGCTTCATCAGCGGGCGCCATTCCCAGAAGCCCTGGGCCAGGATGTAGGGCATGATGTACTGCGGGCTATCGAACTTCAGCACCCAGGTCACGTCATCGGGGAACTCCATGGTGATGGGAGTGGTGCCATCGAGGTTATGTGCCCACCAGGGAACCTGGTTGAAACCCACGTCCTCGTTCAACGCCATGTCTTCCCACCAGAACTTCAGATCAGCGGTGGTGAAAGGCTCGCCATCGGACCACTTCAAGCCCTTACGGAAGGTCATGGTGATGGTCTTGCCGTCGTCGGACCACTCGGGCATCTTGACGAGCAAACCAGGTTCGTAGCCGGAGTAATCGGCCTTCCAGCGAATGGGCGGATCGTAGATCGTCATCAAGAAGTTACCGGCCTCGTCCCACCAGGTCATGGTGTGCCAGGTGCCGCCGTACTCACCGATGGACTCCACTACGGGAACCACCATCGGCTCATCGGAGACGCGCTCGTCAACCGGGGGCAAGTCCATGCTATCCAGCATAGGGGCCTGGTGATACTTTGACGGCGCCTCCGTCGCGGCCTCCGTCGCGGCCTCCGTCGCGGCCTCCGTTGCGGCCTCCGTCGCGGCCTCGGTGGGAGCCTCGGTAGGAGCCTCCGTCGGGCCACAAGCAACCAGTAGCGTCGAGAAAATAGTCAGGACGCTTATTAGTAGAAACAGATTCTTCCTCATGTCATCTCCTCCATATTAGAATATATATTTTGAAAAACATCCAGAGGTTATTGCAAACAGTAAAATATTATTTCCTTACGCACCTCCTTTCCTACATTCCATGGTACCGTTCAAGCTAGTCTACCTCAGACCTCTGAGGTCTACTCTGTCTGAATAGTAACCATTGTGTGGAGAATTTCCCAATTGTGAGATTGATTTTCAACATCGCCCCACAATCAGGTCACACATCCTCTTAATATTCCAGCAATAGGGCCAATGCCTGCGCCGTCTGCCGGACAGTCTCCTCCAGCGGAGCGCCCACCCATAACACCTGCTCCAACATCTTCTGCAGGAAGCGGGAAACTTGAGGATAGTCGCTCAACAAAGGGCGTGAGCGAGCCAGCGATAGCAAAGGGATTACCTTCGCCAGCCAGGGATGCTCCGGGGTAGTCGCCAGTCGCCGGTTGAGAGAACGGTATGCAGAAATCTGGAGACCATCCCCACAAAACGCAGCTAAGTTTTCCGGTAAGACCACCAGTTTCAGAATCTCCAGGCATACTTCGCGCGCGGGAGATTGCTGGAGAATCACCCAGCTGGTTCCCCCCAACGAACTTACCGGAGGAGCATCTAAAGAAGGGCGAGGCACCGGCACAAATCCTAAGTGTGCCACGGCATCTGCCTCATCGGTCCATTCCGACTCCTCTCGAATACGGGGCCATTCGTAAGTCCCCCCCAAAGTCATGGGAGTAATCCCGCGCCCCAGTAAGCGACAGATATTCCACCAACGATAACTCGCCATTTGCGGCGGTAAAGCGGCGCGCCGCTCCAGAGTGATCTGCTGCAAAAAGCGCAAAGCCCGCCGCAGAGCAGGGGTATCCAGAGCCAAGTTCCCCTTCTCATCTAGCAGCTCTCCGCCAGCGACCCAGACGAAAGGAAGCAACAGATTAAGCGTAGCCTCACCCGCAGCCGTCCCTATAGGAAAAGCCCCGGCATAGCGGTGTCCCCATCGTTGCCGCATTCCGGGGCTGGAGAAATGATCCAATAAAGCGAGCCAGGCATCCCATGTCTCCGGAGGGGTCAGCCCCTCCTTTGCAAACCAGTCCCGCCGGTACCACATTCCGGTCACATCGGCTTGGGTAGGCAAACCGTAGAGCTTCCCATCCACGGTATTGTGATGCGCCACCACCGGTTCCAAATCCTCACGCAAGATCCGCGTCCACAACGCATCCAAAGTATCCAGCGGCACGATGTAGCCAGCGCGGGCGTAATTAGTAATCCACACGTAGTCCAGGGGAACCATATCCGGGGCCTCGCCTTTCGCCACTGCCCGGCGTAAGACCTGGTGGAATTCTGAACGGGGACACATTGTTACTGTCAGATCTACCTCTTGCTCTGGATGGGAAAAGTTCCAGTGATGGACAGCCTGCTCCAAAGAAGCCATCCACAGCACATCGTAATAAGTGAGGATACGAATAGTCGTTCGCTGAGACAGCCGCGCCGCAGACTCCGGCGCCACAAAAGTTCCCTGACCCGGACGGCGGTAAATGAAGCCCTCACGAGCCAACTCAGTCAGAGCCTGACGTACAGGGGCGCGACTGATACCCAACTGCCTACATAACTTCATTTCGGTCGGTAAGCGATCACCGGGCTGCAACAAGCCCGATTTCATCTGCTGTTTGAAATGAAGCTTTAATTGATAGTAGATTGGGATGGGGGAGTTTCGGTCAACCATGACCCTCTCATTTAGCTAGGGAAACTTTGGTATATCCTTATGCCATATAATAAAACATAAATCTCTTTTTGTCAAGAGCTTTGGGGGAAAAATCAAGCAAATTCCCGAAATTTGCTATTCGCTACAGGTCAAAATCGTACCCGGGTTTATTTTCGAGGCAGGCAGATGCAACGCAGAGACGCCGAGGCGCAGAGTTTTTATGCATTGGGGTAAAAGCCGCACTCACACTGCTCCCAGCCCCCGCATCTTGACGGGTAGGCTTCGCGCTCCTCAGGGGCGCCCCCTGGGCAAGTTTCTCGTCAACCCGCCTCCGGAGGCTTAGAGCTTTTGGGAGCAGACGTGTCAC
>Ga0164318_10007812_pt1 | contig 10368 bp, 10 predicted proteins | sample GuaBasSedimGuay9_FD_113734 | JGI IMG/M metagenome (GOLD analysis project Ga0164318, IMG submission 113734) | Subseafloor sediment microbial communities from Guaymas Basin, Gulf of California, Mexico - Guay9, Core 4571-4, 0-3 cm | ecosystem: Environmental > Aquatic > Marine > Hydrothermal vents...
GGGTAGGTAAAATGAAAACATACCTGAAAGTGACGAGAAATATATTTCTTTGCTTGTATACAGTTTCGATTTTATTAGCGATATACAAACATTTTAATCCACTCGCCTTTCCAGGTCTTCAATTGAAACTTTTCTCGTTTGCTTCCATTTTCGGAATAATGTGGATATACTTCAATTTCCTTCATGAAAAAAAAGAAAAATTTGAAACATTTAAACAAAGAATAAAAGAAAGAATACAGGAGAGATATGGAGAAATAAAAATAGGATTCAGAGAAACAATCAAAGAACTAAAACCAGAATGCGACTTCTACATACACACACTATATTTCAAAGACAAAAAAGAATTTGAAGAAAAAGAATGGCCAACAATAATAAAAGAAATCACAAAGAGGCACAAAAAAATAACCAAAAAAGGAATAAAATTTCCAAGAATAGAAATAACAGACGCTGAACAAATAATAAAACCACTCAGAGAAACATATGAAAAAAGCAAAAATAACCCAACACATCACATAGAATTCAAAAGATACCTTGATAAAACAATACCAAAGCTGCAAAAAGAATACCCCTTATTTAAAGAAGAACTAACAAGATTTTATGAGAGAGTAAAGGAAGAATAAAAATTACTCAACATTTTCTGAAAAATTCAACAAGAAAAGACCAATCAAAACAATTCCCACACCAAGAAAACCCTCAAAAGAACGTTCTCCGAGAATAAAAAAAGATAAAAAAACCAAAGGAACGAGTTCCCCATTAGCAAGAAAAGCAACAATAACCTTCTGGATCTTGCTCAAAACACTAACCGCTGTAAAAGACTTAAAAACAAAAAAACAACCACCAAAAATACTTAAGCCTGCCAAAGCAGGATACAAATACCCTAATAATCCTAAAGAAAAAACCTTACTGAAAGAATCAACGCTAAAGACCAGAACTGCAATGATTGAAAGAAAAAAAGAAGCTAAAAACTGCCAAAAATTATAGCCAAAAACATCAACAGTCTTTTTTGCAGCCTTATACGTAAAAAAAGTCCACAAACCAAAAGAAACCATAATAATCAAAGAAAAGAACACAAAAGAAAAATCAAGCTTAAACCCGCTAAACGCCTTAAAACCAACAGGAGCGATAGAAATCAAAAATAAACCAAGAAAAGCAAGCAATAAACCAGAAGCAACAAAAATTCTTTGAACAAAGCTGAACTTGGGCTTTTCGGTGAAGTAAACAATAAAGAAAAAAACAATAGCTGCAGCAGAAACAAAAGGAAGAACCAAAATCAACAAATTTTTCAGTAAAGAAAAAAGAATAAAAAAATTACCCACCCCAGCGAATAGACCTGCCAAAAAACTTTCTTTTGAAAAAACCCACTTCTTTTTGAAAAACAAAAAAAACAAAAAAGCTGTGAGGAAAGCCGTCAAATAAATTAAAACATTAGAAATGAAAGGATCCTGAAAGGACATTAACTTATCAAATAAGCCCCAAAAGCCTAATAAAACAGAAGCGATAATTCCAAACCAAAGCCATTTCAAAACAATCACCTTTTTCTTGAAACGATATGAAAATAGTTTGAATTTAAAAAACTTTTTAAAAAAAAATATACCGCCATAATAAAGTTGGCAAAATTTATTATGTATATAAATTGGTTGTCTACTTATTAGTAATAAATAAAGGTGATAAAAATGGAAAAAATAAAAGGATTGATCTCCAACGAGGAAATTGAAAGCTTATTTGAAAGCGAAGTCATTAAATATAATTCAAAGAATGTCCCTCCCTCTGAAAACCACACATTTGACAAAGAATTAACAATCCCTAAAGAATTCAACCACGCTTTCACAGGAAAAGACAAACAAGATTATAGAATAAGACTGGCTGAACATAAAGCTGAAGACCTAAATGGAGCAGGACTGGTCTTTGTTAAGGGATTCCCAGAATTACACAAATCTCCTTATGAATGTTTTCAAAAACCAGCAGAACTTGAAGAAATCCTGTTTTCAAGTGACTCTTCTTATAAAATGTTGCTTGTGGAAAATTCACAAAAAGAAATAGTGGCTGCAACAGTTATCAATTTTGACAAGACAAACAAAAGCGCAACATGGGAGTTAATAGCAGTCATCCCAGAATATCGTGGAAAAGGAATTTTCAGTAAATTAGCAGAAAAAACTGACGAATTCATTCAAAAAAGCGGAGTAGATTATGCATCACTAATAGCTTCAACATTCCAAAAAGAAAATCAACAAAAATTTGAAAAATTAGGCTGGAAAATTGCAGGCATTCAAAAAGGACTGGTTATAGCACCAAATGGAAAAGGAGAATATTATAACAGACAACTGGTCGTAATCTATGGGAAGAATTACACAGAAGATGCAGAAACACTTGTCCCTGAACCAGAATTAACTAAAAAAGGCAAAGATCTTTATGAAGCCCTTAAACGAATAAATGAAAATGCAAACGAAAAAAAAATCTAAAAAAACCAACAGCCTCTTTTTCCACACCATCTAGAAAAAAATAAATTATTTAAACTATTAAAAAACCAAAAAACAAACAAGAAACCCAACAAGAAAACCCAAAACAAAACCAGCTAAAACATCAATCAATCTGTGTCTCTTAAGAATAATCCTGCTGAGTCCAACAAGAAAAGCCAAAACAGACAAAAAAAACCACCAAAAAAAAGAATGAAAAAAAAGGCCAAGAATAACAAGAACAGCAACAGCCCTGGCAGCATGGACGCTAGGAAAACTAGAAGCATCAACCTTCTCAAGCAAAGATCTGAACTTCTGCTTGTCAGGACGCGGCCTAAAAAAGAAAAACTTGACAAAAAAGCCAACAAACATAATAAAGACCAAAGACAAAAACAAAGACAAAGCAACAGAAAAATTCTTAGTCAAAACAAAAATAAAAACAAGAATAACATTAAAAACAAAAGTACCTAAACCAGAAACAGCCTGAACCTGCTCCATCAACATTCTCTTAGGCAACAACATTTTACAAAAACACCACTTCAACAACAGTCTTATCCTGAGTAGGATACTGCTCAATAATAGCTGGTTTAAGCCCAGCTTTTTTAAACTTGTCCCTAAACTCATAAACAACAGAAACAGCAGTAACAACAGCATCATCTTCTTTTTCAAACAAAGACCTAGGCACCTTGTTTTTCAACAAAAGCTGTTTGGCCTTTTTAGGACTGCCATAAATTATGCCATGAAGAATAGTACCATCATCAGAAACAAAATCAAACTTTCTAGCAACAGACTTAGCCCTGCGCTTAATACGCTGCCTCAACTGAACAGAATCCTTAAGCCTAGCAGAACAAAAATGAACAGAAAAACCCTTTTTCTCAGCATACAAAAGAAGCTTATCAGCAAGCTCTTCACTTCCCTTAACAGCATACGAAAGATTATTCCTTTTTTTAAACTTAGATAAATCATAATGCTTAACCTTAGTATCAGAAAACTCAAGCTCATTAAGATTAACAAAATCAACAAAACCTTCAGCAAAATCAAAAAGATCCTTAATCTGCTTTTCCTTACCAGGAATACAAGGAATCTCAATACCAACATCCCAATCAAAAGCCTTAGCCAACTTAAGCCTAGGCCATAATTTTTTATTATCCAAATCAGGATGAAAACGAATCTCATCAAGACCTGCATCAAAAAGCCTCTTTAGGATCCTTTTATTGACCAAAGTCAAAGTAGTGTAAAGATGAATATGAAACTTTTTACCAAAACGCTTCTTAAGAAGCTTAATGTATTTGATACAGCGATCAATTCTTGTTAACGGATCACCACCAGTAATACCCGCACCCTTTGCACCAATAAACTCAGCCTCCTTAACCAACTCAACAGGATCATCAGGATCCTTAATCATCCACTCATCAGCAAACACAACATCCTTACCAAACTTCTTTTCACTCAAAGGACAAAAATAACACCTATTAGGACACAAACCAGTAATAAAAAGCACAAGCTTCTGACCCTTAACACAAAACTGACAGCCTTTAGGCATCTTACCCTTAACCTTTGAGTAAAACCTAGTTTTACGAATCATAATATATAATAAAAACAGGAAAAGTTTATAATTCTTAGTTTTTCAACAACAAAACATGCACATAGGAAAAGAACAACTAAAAGAACTGATAGAAAAAAAACAAATCATAACAGACTTTGAAAGCATAGAAAAACAAATAACAGCAAACGGATTTGACTTCAGAGCCTGCGCAATAGTAGAAATAACAAACGCAGGAAAACTAGCAAAAGAAAAAAAAGACAACAAAAAACCAGAACTAGGAAAAGCATACGTCCTAGAAGAATACACAGAAAGACTAAACAATTACGACATAAAAGAAAAAAGCAATGAAAAAACAGTCAAACTAAAAGGGCTAAAACCATACCTAATAATAAGCTGCGAAAAAGTAAACACACCAGAAAACATGATGATACACATAACACCAAGATCCTCACTATTCAGAAAACACAATCACTACTAGGATGCAGCTTTGGAGAAGCAGGATACAAAGGATACATGACATTCATGCTACTGCCAGTACTGGACTGCGAAATAGAACTAGGAGCAAGAATAGCACAAATAAGCTTCACACAAATAACAGGAAAATCAAATTATGAAAAACAGAATGAAAGTAATTATCAGGGTGGGAAGTTATTCTAAAACTCTAACAGCTTCTGAAAATTCAACCAAATATTATTAGCAGTTTCTTCCTGAGTGAAGTTTTTGATTTCAGCAATCTTCTTAACAGTAAAAACAACATTTTTTGGCTCATTTCTTTCACCAGGGATTGGAGCAAGCCAAGGAGCATCTGTTTCAGTTAAAAGTTGCGAGATATTGACCATTTCTGCAAGCATCTGAAAGTGCTGAAGCTTACCAATAATACAAGGGATTGAAAAATTAAAACCTTTATCTGCTGCGCGTTGAATTAATTTTTTACTGCCAGAAAAACAATGCAAGACAACTTTAGAAGGTTTAAGAGAAGAAGACTCAAGAATATCCAAAACATCAGACTCAGCCTTACGAGAATGAACAACCACAGGTTTTTTGAACTTTTCAACAAACTCAACTATTCTGCTAAAGTTCTGCTTTTGCTCCTCTTTAAAATCAGCACCAAACTTATAATCAATACCAACCTCGCCAATAGCAACAATATCCTCTTTATTTTTTTCAAAAAAATCAAACTGCTCCTGCAAATCAATAGGACCCTCATGACGCGGAAGGCCTGTTTCATCTGGTGAAACACCAAGAGCATCAATAGGATAAATGCCTGGAGACGCTTTAAGAACATCATATTTTTTTGCAAGCTCCAAAACCTTAACATTATCCTCAGGATTAACACCAGAAACAAGAACAGCCCTAAGACCAGCTGCCTCAGCATCAGCAACAACTCTAGGCAAATCAACCTTAAATCTCTCATGAGTCAAATGACAATGAACATCAACAAACACCATAATATCACACAAACTGACAAACAAAAAAAACAACATAAACAGCAACAAGAACAACGCCTTGCTTCCAATTAATAAATCTTTTGGACATAAAATAAAGACCCAAAAACAAAGAAAACACCATAACAGCAGAAGCAAAAACAATAGTCAAAGGATCAATAACAAAAGGACTAATAATCGCAACAAGACCAAGAACCAAAGTAGAATTAGCAATAACAGAACCAATCAAATCACCAAACGCCAAAGAAGACAAACCCTTAAGAACAGACCTGATTTCAACAGTGAGTTCAGGCAAAGAAGTACCCAAAGCAACCAAAGTCAAACCAACTACATAAGGCGAAATCCCAACAATAGAAGCAATACTACTGGCAGAAAGAATCAACCACCTAGCCCCAAGAAGCAAAGCAATAATACAACCAACAAAAACAGCACCATCACGCCAGATATGCCTAAGCTTAACACTCTTTTTCATCTTACCAAGCTTCCCTTCCTTAATCCACAAACTAGCAATATAAGCAATGAAACCACTAACAAGAACAAAACCATCAAGCCTAGACAACCTCCCATCAAGAACAAGAACCAAAGGCAACAAAACCAACAATACTGTTCTGAAAAAGGTCTTACCAACAACAGGCTCCTCAAGCTTAATTGTCTTTCCAACAATAACCAAAACACCAAGAATCAAAGTAAGATCAGAAATATTAGAACCCAAAATAGTTCCCATAATCAAAGCAGTCTGTTTTTGAACAGCCCCTGTAATAGCTGCAACAAGCTCTGGCAAAGAAGTTCCAACAGAAACAACCAAAAACCCAATAAGATACTGAGACACACCAAGCTTTTTAGCATAATTAGAAATACCATAAAGAGCCAAATCAGCTGCTCTCAAAACCACCAATAAACTCACTACACAAATAATACTATAAAAAACCAAAGGATTAGCAAGAGCAAGCTGTTTGAAAAAAGCCAAAACCATTTTCCTTCTAAAACAAACTTCAAACGCAATATATAAATAATTTGTAACCACTCAAAAGTTTAAGTAAAAATACCGAAGCTTTTATATAGTGCCTATATACATAGAAAAAAACATGTCAGTAATCGGAATGCAATTCAACAAAATCATAATAGAAAAAACAAACCCAGTAAAGGGCAAAATAAGCGTAAAAAACAACGTAGCACTAGAAAAAGTAGAAAAACACGAAGTACCAGTAGGAACCTCAAAACAAACAACAGCAAGATTCCACTTCAAATTCACAGCAAGCTATGAACCAAAAATAGCAAGCATAACACTAAAAGGATTCTTAACCTGGTTTGACAAAAAAGAAAAAATAGAAGAACTAGCAAAAACATGGAGCAAAGACAAAAAAATAGACAAAGAAATAATGACAGAAGTCCTAAACACAATACTAGGAAAATGCAACATAGAAGCACTGGTATTAGCAAGAGAAGTAAACCTCCCACCACCAATACCCTTACCAAAAGTAAGCATAAAACAGTAAAATTCTTCACTAAAAAGGGAAAAATATTTAAATAACAGGCTAAAGAATATCAAATGTCAAGGAGGTATAAAAATCATGCCAGAAAAAAAGCCAGAAATAAAATTAAAGGTAGCAGAAGCAATCCAAGACGACGTAAACAAAGGAATAGTAAGAATGGACTCTGGCTTTATGAGAGAAATAAAAGTAAGACCCGGAGACATAGTAGAAATAGAAGGCCAAAGAAAAACAGTAGCAATAGTAGACAGAGCATACCCAGGAGACATAGGACTAAACATAATAAGAATGGACGGACTAATCAGAAAAAACGCTAGAACAAGCGTAGGAGAAATAATAACAGCAAGAAGAGCAAACGTAGCAGCAGCCAAAAAAGTAACAATAGCACCAGCAAAAGAAGGAATAGTAGTAAGAGCAAGCGCAAACGTATTCAAACAAGGCCTACTAGGCAGAGCAGTAACAAAAGGAGACATAATCAGCCTAGGAGGAACAAGAAGAAGACGAAGAACAATGAGCGAAAGCCCATTTGAAGAAATATTCTCAATGCTAGACGAACACCTACCAGGATTCGGGCTAGGAGACCTAAAATTCATAGTAGCAGAAACAAACCCAAAACAAGCAGTCATAATAACAGACCAAACAGAAATAGAAGTAAACCCAGAAGCAGTAGAAGTAAAAGAAGAAGCACTAGCAGAAGTAACATACGAAGACATAGGAGGACTAGAAAACGAAGTAACAAAAATAAGAGAAATGATAGAACTACCACTAAAACACCCAGAAATATTTGAAAGACTAGGAATAGAACCACCAAAAGGAGTCCTGCTTCACGGACCACCAGGAACAGGAAAAACACTACTAGCAAAAGCAGTAGCAAACGAAACAAACGCACACTTCATACTAATAAACGGACCAGAAATAATGTCAAAATACTACGGACAATCAGAAGAAAACCTAAGAAAAAAATTTGAAGAAGCAGAAAAAAACGCACCATCAATCATATTCATAGACGAAATAGACGCAATAGCAACAAAAAGAGAAGAAACAAGAGGCGAAGTAGAAAAAAGAGTAGTAGCACAACTACTAGCACTAATGGACGGACTAAAATCAAGAGGAAAAGTCATAGTAATAGCAGCAACAAACGTGCCAAACATCCTAGACCCAGCACTAAGAAGACCAGGAAGATTTGACAGAGAAATAGAAATAGCAGCACCAAACAAAAAAGGAAGACTAGACATACTAAAAATACACACAAGAAACATGCCGCTAGCAAAAGACGTAAGCCTAAAAGAACTAGCAACAACAACCCACGGATTTGTAGGAGCAGACCTAGCAGCACTAGCAAAAGAAGCAGCAATGATAGTCCTAAGAAGAGTCCTACCAGACATAAAATACGACGAAGAAACACTACCAAAAGAAGTCCTAGAAAAACTAAAAATAACAAAAAAAGACTTCAAAGAAGCACTAAAAGTAGTAAGACCATCAGCACTAAGAGAAGTGCTAGTAGAAGTACCAAACGTAAAATGGACAGACATAGGAGGAATGGAAAAAATAAAACAAGAACTAAAAGAAGCAGTAGAATGGCCACTAAAACACCCAGAAGCCTTCAAAAGACTAGGAGTAAGCCCGCCAAAAGGACTACTACTATACGGAGCGCCAGGAACAGGAAAAACACTACTAGCAAAAGCAGTAGCAAACGAAAGCGAAGCAAACTTCATATCAATAAAAGGGCCAGAGCTTCTAAGCAAATGGGTAGGAGAAAGCGAAAAAGCAGTAAGAGAAGTATTCAAAAAAGCAAGACAAACAGCACCAACAATCATATTCTTTGATGAAATAGACTCACTAGCACCAAGAAGAGGAAGCGGCGCTGAAAACAATGTAACAGAAAGAGTAGTAAACCAAATACTAACTGAACTAGACGGACTAGAAGGAATGCAAGACATAGTAGTAATCGGAGCAACAAACAGACCAGACATGCTAGACACAGCCCTACTAAGACCAGGAAGATTTGACAGAATAATACTAACACCAGTACCAGACTATGAAACAAGACTAGAAATATTCAAAGTACACACAAAAAAAATGCCACTAGCAAAAGACGTAAAAATAGAAGAACTCGCAGGAAAAACAGAAGGATACGCAGGAGCAGACATAGAAGCAGTATGCAGAGAAGCAGCAATATCAGCACTAAGAGAAAACATGAAAACAAAAGAAGTAAAAATGAAAGACTTTGAAAAAGCACTAAACATAGTAAGACCATCAGCAACAAAAGACATAGAAGAAATGTACAAAGAACTAAAAGACAGGTTCAGCGCAGCAAGAGCAAAAGAAATGGAAAAAGAAATGCCAAGCTATTTTGGATAAAGATTTTCTCAAGAACCTTTAGAAAACAAAACATCCTTAGCAATAACAAATAACTTTGCTAAAAAATCAGAAGTATACTTAAAATTAGGAACCCAAGACTCACCAGCCTCATGCTTCAAAAGATAATCACTAACAGTAAGAATAACAGCAGCATCCACGCCCCTAAATTCAGCAACAGAAAAAATAGCAGAAGATTCCATATCAACAGTCAAAACACCCAAATCTTTATAATGCTTAACCTCCTCAACAAGCTCACGATAAAAAGCATCAGTACTCCAAGAAACACCAACAGAAAAATCAATATCTGATTTTCTTAAAAAATCTTTAATTCTACTAGACAAAGACCCAGAAGCAAAAGAAAAATCATGATTAGAATAATACCTAGAAACCCCATTACCATTAACAGCCCTCTCACAAACAACAAAATCACCAACATTAAGATAAGACTGCAAAGCACCTGCCTCGCCAACAGAAACAAACCTCTTAACACCAGAAGCAATAAGCTCTTCCATCACCATAACATCAGCAGGAGCACCTCCAGACTTACTTATACCAATAGTTTTATTTCCCCCTTTATTTTTCAACAAATAAAAATTATCATAAAAACCCCTAACTTTTCTAACAGAAAAATTCTCCAAAACACAACCAAGCAAACGATTACTATGAATAAGAATAACATCCTCAGGAAAAGGATCAACCTTCTCATATTTGCCACTCGCAATCTGATACTTCAACAATTGCTCAGGATTCGTAATAGAAGGCAATTTAGACTTATCCCCTAAATCAGGAAAAACACCCATACAAACAAAAAATAAAGAAACATATTTAAAAATAACCAAAAAGAAAACTATATAAAACAAAACCATATTTCAAAACCAGATGAAAAAAGATTTGATAAAACAAATAGAAAAATTCGAAGAAGAGCTAGCAAAAGAAACATACTCACACTATGCAGGACTAAAAGACACACTAGATGTTTCCAAAATCTATAACAAATACAAATTCTTATTCACAAAAGAAAACATAAAAAAAACAAAAAAAGAGTACAACAAAACAAAAACAAGAAAAAACAA
>Ga0164318_10007813_pt1 | contig 10367 bp, 11 predicted proteins | sample GuaBasSedimGuay9_FD_113734 | JGI IMG/M metagenome (GOLD analysis project Ga0164318, IMG submission 113734) | Subseafloor sediment microbial communities from Guaymas Basin, Gulf of California, Mexico - Guay9, Core 4571-4, 0-3 cm | ecosystem: Environmental > Aquatic > Marine > Hydrothermal vents...
GCCCTCGGGCTCGGCACGGACGATAAGGACGAACTGCCGGAGGATCAGGAGAGGGAACTCCTCGTATCCTCCGTCCGTTGGCTCATGGGGGACGGGAGATGAAGGTCACTTATACCCAGATAGGAACCATCCACTCCCCGTTCAAGGCACCGGAGGGCACGCCCATCCAGCCGGGTGGGGCCTCGGGCGTTCCGGGAACCGTGGAGGTCTTCCCGGAGTACGTTGAAGGTCTGAAGGATCTGGAGGGGTTCTCCCACATCATACTTATATACCACTTCCACCTGATAAGGGGTACCTCCCTCTTGGTCAGGCCGTATATGGACGCGGAGGCACACGGGATCTTCGCTACCAGAGCACCTAAGCGTCCGAACCCCATAGGGATATCGGTAGTAAGGCTGGAGAGGGTCGAGGGGAACCTGCTCCACATCAGGGATGTGGACATCGTGGACGGGACCCCGCTTCTGGATATAAAGCCATATGTGCCCGAGTTCGACATCAGGAACGTCCAAAGTATAGGATGGCTTGAAGGTAAGGTGCACAAGCTCGGGGATGCGAGGGACGACGGGAGGTTCCTGGAACCTTGACAACGCTCCCGCCGTTGATTATATTTGCTAATGCAGATATGTTCATATAAGAATTTGTTGACTGGCATATGCTGTATCAACTTCAGGAAATATTCAAGGCCCTATCCGACGGCACGAGGCTCAGGATCCTCAAGCTCCTCTCCCTGAGGCCCCTCTGCGTGTACAGGCTGACGGAGATATTGGGCGCGTCACAGTCCTCGGTGTCCCGTCACCTGAGCGTGCTTAAAAGGACAGGCCTCATCCGGGACGCGAGGGAGGGGCAGAGGGTGAGGTACCGCATAGAGCCCTCCGACTCCAACCCATATGCCCGCCGAATCTTGGAGCTTGTGGACGAACTTTTGGAAGGGGAAGAGGTGGTGGCGAAGGACAGGGAAAGGCTGCTGGGGACGGAGGCCCCCGGTTAGCCGGTGTTGGGGCTCGGGACCATGACCAAAAGGGCGAAGATATGCCATTGTTGGTGGGACGGGTGGGGCGAGGGCCCTCCTTCGGGCACATTCGGACCATCCTAAACGAAGGAGGGCGAGATGTTGGAACTACTGTGGGTGTTCCTTATAGGGGCCATACCCGGATTTCTGGCCACCTGGTTGGGGATAGGAGGATGTTTCCTGAGGATACCCATGATGATGGGGCTTTTAGGACTTCCGATAAAGAGCGCATATGCGGTCAACATGATGGTCATCTCCCTCACGACCATACCCGGGGTCGTGGCCCACTACAGGATGAGGCACGTGTACGGCCCCGGCCTCTTGGTGGCGGCGGTTGGGGCTGCGATAGGTGTGATATTCGGGACCCAGGTAGCGGTGTTCGTCCCGGGGGCCACCTTGAAGAAGATATTCGGCCTCGCATGCGTGGGTGTGGGCATATATATGCTTTATATGGCCCTGAAGAAGAGGGGTAAAGTGCCCCCGCGCGTGACCGTGGATCAGGTCGCAAGCCTCGAGCATGGCCCCAGGCTCTTCGTCCTCATGGTGCTGGCCGGGTTCGCGACCGGCATCTGCGGGTTCGGAGGGGGGATATACTACATGCCGGCCTTGAGCACCCTCGGGTATCCCATGCACATAGCCATAGGCACCTCCTCCTCCGAGATGGTGCCGGTCGCTCTCATCGGAGCCGTAAACCTCACCCTCCACGGGTACCAGAGGTGGCTGTACGTGGCTGGCATAGGTGGGGTCACCCTGGTCTTCTCGTACCTGGGAGCGAGGACCACGGCAGGCATGAAGGCTTGGGTCCTGAGGGCCATATTCGGCGTGCTCATAGGCTTCGTGGGGGCCTGCGTGGCTGCAGGGCTCATATAGGAGCGTGGATATGCTCCAGATACAGGACTTATCCCTGAACCTGGACAATAAGCCCATCCTCAGGAACATAAACCTGAGCATACACAGGGGAGAGATACATTCCATCCTGGGGGCGAACGGCACGGGAAAGACCTCCCTCGCCTACGTCCTGATGGGGCTTTACAGGCCGACTTCGGGGAGGATAATGTTTGAGGGGGAGGACATAACAGAACTTCCCGTGCACGAGCGTGCCAAGCGTGGGATAACCCTGGCGTGGCAGGAACCGGCGAGGTTCGAGGGGCTCACCGTGGGGGAGTACCTGCGCCTGAGCAGGGAGAGGGGAGGGGGTTCCATTTCCCCCGAAAGATGTTTGGAGATGGTGGGGTTGACCCCCTTCCTTTACCTCGGAAGGGCGGTGGACGGGACCCTCAGCGGTGGTGAGAGGAAGAGGATAGAGCTGGCCTCGGTCCTGGCTATGGAGCCCAAGCTCGCCATCCTAGACGAGCCGGACTCCGGGATAGATGCCCCCTCCTTGGACCACGTGGTGAACGTCATAAGGACCTTGGCCAAGGGGGGAAGTTCGGTCCTCCTCATAACCCACCACGAGCAGATAGCGGAGATAGCCGACAGGGCGACCTGCCTCTGCGCCGGGATGGTCCTCAAGACCACGAACCCCCAGGACATCGTAAGGTTCTTCAGGAACCATTGCAGGGAATGCCTCCACATAAACCGACCGGAGGAGGAACTTGTCAGAAACATCTGACCGTAGCAGAGAATTCGATGCCATAGTCGAGGCATACGAGCGGAGCGGAGGGGACCCCTCCGCCCTTTTGGACGGAAGGTTCGCCAGCCTTGTGGTGAGCGGGAACAAGGTCCTCTCCTCCAATTCGGTCCCCGGAGTCGTGCTCGAAGGCCAGGAGACGGAAACCGGCGTCAGGGCGTACGTTAAGGTGGAACCCGGGACGAAGGTCCCTTTCCCCGTGCACCTCTGCTTCGGGGTGCTCCCGCAGGAGGGGCTCCAGGAGATAATCTCCGAATTTGAGGTAGGGGAAGGTGCTAAGGTCAAGTTCTTGGCCCACTGCTTCTTCCCTAATGCGACGAACGTCAGACACATCATGGACTCCAGGGTCCACGTGGGACAAGGTGCGGAGATGGAATACTCCGAGACGCACTTCCACGGCCGGAGGGGGGGGACCGAGGTGGTCCCCAGGACCCAGGTCGAGGTAGAAGCCGGGGGGAGGTTCCGAAACCAGTTCAAGCTCGTGACCGGGAGGGTGGGGAGGCTCGATATAGACCTGGAGGCGAGGCTTATGGAGAGGGCGGTGTGCGACCTCGAGGTCAAGGTGTACGGCAAGGAGGACGACGAGATAAACGTCAAGGAGTCTGTCTACCTGGACGGGGAGGGGGCGAGGGGACTTGTGAGGAGCAGGATAGTTGTGACGGAGGAGGCACGGAGTGAGGTCTTGGGGGAGATCGTCGGGAACGCCCCCTTCACGAGGGGGCATGTGGACTGCGTAGAGATCGTACAGGGGGAACGGGCTAAGGCCAAGGCCCTCCCCCTTCTTCAAGTTTCGGACCCCACGGCTAAGCTCACCCACGAAGCGGCTATAGGAAGCGTGGACAAAAGACAGGTTCAGACCCTTATGGCCAGGGGCCTTTCGGAGGAGGAGGCGGTGGACGTCATAGTCGAAGGGCTGCTGAAGTGAAGGGAGGGATCATGCGCATAGCGTTCGCAGCGGACGACGAGAGGGGATTGGAGGCTGAGGTGAGCCAGCACTTCGGAAGATGTCGCTACTATATATTTGTGGACCTGGACGGGGAGGAAGTAAAGGAGGTTAGGGCGGTCCACAACCCCTTCTACTACGAACATGGCCAGCCGGGACAGGTCCCGGAGTTCATATACGACCAAGGGGCGAAGGTTATAATCGCAGGAGGTATGGGCCCGAGGGCCATAGACTTCTTCAGGCAGCTCGGGGTCCGGCCGATAACCGGGGCCTCGGGCACGGTGAGGGAGGTCCTGGAGGCATATTTGAGGGGAAAGCTTGCCGGCCTCGAGCCGTGCCACGAAGGTTCCATGCAAGGAGCTCGGCCCGAGGACGAGGTATCCAGACTTAAGGAGGAGGTGGCCTCCCTGAGCAGACAGTTGGAGGAGCTTCAGGAGAGGCTCACAAAGTTGGGCGGATGAGGCCCTCGAGGGTCGTATACGACCCTCCACCGGAAGGTTCAGAGAAGGGGGTGAACATGGAGGACGTGAAGGCCAAGGCCGAGCAGATGCTACGGAAGATGAAGCAGAAACGTTCGGATGTCCCAAAGTTCTTGGAATTCATGGCTGAAGAACTTCCGGAGATATTCGTCCGACATCAGCAGGACAAGCAGTTCGCCATGCACTTCGGGGAGCTTCCTGAGAAATGTAAGGTGCTCATATGCCTTGCTATCTCAGCCGCTCTGAACCAACAGGACATGGTGCGCTCGTATATGATAGCGGGTAAGGACCACGGGGCCACGGACGAGGAGATGCTTCAGGCTATACTCCTGGCCCGCTTCGTGAAGGCCTCCACCGTGCTCAAGGACGGGACTGAGGCCATGATGAAGTTGAGGGAAAGATGAAATTTCCGAAGCTCTTCGAACCTATAAAGGTAGGACACCTGGAGCTTAAAAATCGCATCGTATTCCCTCCCATAGCGACCAACTTGGCCCACGTCTCGGGCGAGGTCTCGGACGTTCAGATATTTCACTATCACAGGATAGCCCGAGGAGGGGCTGCCCTTGTAATAGTTGAGAACTCCTGTATAGCATATCCCGAGGCCCGCCACGGCGCCACCCAGCCGAGGATAGATTCCGACGAGTTCGTACCCGGCCTCGCCCGCCTGGCCAGGGCCGTGCACGACGCTGGGGCCTTAGTCTCCATAGAGCTTACACATCCCGGGCTCAACGCCTCCCTGAAGTTCAACGGGAGACTTCGGCCCGTAGCCCCGTCCGCTGTCCGGCTCAGGAAGGACGGGATTATCCCCAAGGAACTGACCGAGAATGAGATAGAAGAGGTTGTGGAAAAGTACGCTTACGCTGCCCTGAGAGCCAGGAGGGCGGGATTCGACATGGTGGAGCTTCAGGGGGCCCACGGACTCCTGATAAACCAGTTCCTGTCACCTCTGACCAACAGGAGGAAGGACAGGTACGGGGGAAGCAGGGAGAACAGGCTTGTATTCGTGAGGGAGGTGGTGGACAGAATACGACAGCTTTGCGGGGATGGATTTCCGGTGACCATCAGGCACGCTGTGGACGACATGAGGGAAGGAGGGATAGACCTGGAGGAGGGCAAGGCTTTGGCCAGGGGCCTGGAAGAGATCGGGATAGATATGATCCAGGCGGACCTGGGTTTCTGCCCGAGGGAGATGAGGCTTGAGCCTATGCCCTATCCTCAGGGATGGCGCTCCTATCTGGCCGGGGCCCTTAAGGAAGTGGTTTCCGTTCCCGTAGCTGCCGTGGGAACGATCCGTGAGCCCGAGTTCGCGGAGCAGCTCTTGGAGAGGGAAGAGGCCGACCTCGTGGCCTTGGGAAGGACGCTTTTGGCCGACCCGGACTGGCCCCTTAAAGCCAAGGCTGGAGAGGTCCGGAGGATAAGGAGGTGCATCGGCTGCGGGGAGTGCGTAAAGGCCCGCCACAGCGAGGACAGGCCCATAAGATGCGGGGTGAACCCGACCGTGGGCGAGGGCGAACCCTTCGCCCGCCTGGAAAGGACGGAACGTCCGAAAAGGGTCCTCGTGGTCGGAGGGGGCCCGGCCGGGATGGAGGCTGCCAGGGTGGCAGCACTTAGGGGACACGATGTTAGACTCGTAGAGAAGGGGGATAGGCTCGGAGGGACGCTGAACATAGCCTCGGTCCCTCCTGGGAAGGATAAGATAAGGTGGCTTGTAGAATATTACGAGGCCGAGCTTCCCTCCCTCGGCGTGGAAGTGGTGCTCGGAAGCGAGGTGACGAGGGAGGCGGTAGAAGAGGTCCGTCCCGACGTCGTGATCCTCGCCACAGGTTCGGCCTGGCCAAGGCCCGATATACCGGGTGTGGACCTTCCCTGTGTCGTACATGCGACGGATATCCTGAGGGGGACGGAGGTAGAAGGAAACGATGTGGTGGTGATAGGAGGGGGCCTTCTGGGACTTGAGACCGCCCTCTTTTTGGCATCCCGGGGGAAGAAGGTGACCGTACTGAAGCGCTATAAGACGATAGCTGAGGACCTGGAGCCTATATATCGGGATTATATGCTGAGGGAGCTGAGGGAACGCGAGGTGGGGATAGTGACGGAAGTGGACGTGGAAAGGATAGGCCAGGGCTTGGTCGTCGTCAGGGATAAAGAAGGGAACATTTCAGAGCTGTCCTGCGATGTCGTAGTTTTGGCGAGGGACCCCATCCCCGAGAGGAAACTCCTTAAGGAGCTGGAAGGTCTCGATGTAATCCCCATCGGCGACTGCGTCAGGCCGGGAAGGATCGTGGACGCCGTGCGGGACGGATACATTGCAGGAAGGAAGCTTTAGCAAGGAGGTGACGATGAAGGTCCTGCTCGTCAACCCTCCGAGCGCCAACCTATACGGTGCGTTGGGGAACAGATATCCTCCCCTGGGCCTGGCCTACTTAGCTGCCGTCACGAGGGAGAGGGGGCATAAGGTTTCGATAGTCGATTTAGATTTAGAGCCGGAGCATCCCGTAGATTTCGGGACATGGGACGTCGTCGGGATAACGTCCGACACGCCGAGGTACCCCGAAGCCCTAAAGGTGGCCAAGGAGGCGAAGAAGGGAGGATGTATCGTAGTTATGGGAGGATACCATGTGACCTTCAGGGACGAGGAGGCCCTTTCATCCGGGCTCGTGGACTACGTGGTGAGGGGCGAAGGGGAGGAGGTCTTCCCGGCCCTCTTAGAGGCGTTGGACGGGGGCGACCCTGAGGATGTCCCCGGGCTTTCGTTCAGGGAGAACGGGAGGCTCGTCCGCACCCCGAACGCCCTCCCTCCCCAGGATCTGGACTCCCTCCCCCTCCCTGCCAGGGACCTCCTCCCTATGGCCAAGTACCGCACTATGCTCCGGGGCAGACCCTCCACATCGGTGGTTACGAGCAGGGGATGCCCTTTCAACTGCTATTTCTGCGCCTCCTCTGCCTTCGGGGGGCTGAAGTGGAGGCCGAGGAGCCCCGAGTCCGTGGCGGACGAGGTCGAACTTCTGCATCGGGAGTACGGTTATGGGGCTGTAACCTTCATGGACGACAACTTCACCCTATCCCCGAAGAGGGTGTCGGACTTCATAGATGAGCTGGACCGCAGGGGGTTGGACATATACTGGTACTGCTTCTCGAGGGTGGACACTATAGTCCGCAACCCCGGACTTATAGGGAGGATGGCGGAGGCGGGGGCGGTGGAGATATTCTTGGGACTTGAAAGCGGCTCCCAGGAGGTCCTGAACTCCTATGGGAAGCGCATCACGGTGGAGCAGGAGAAGGAGGCGATAGAGATACTCAAAAGTTGCGGGATAAAGCCCTACGGAAGCTTCATAATAGGGGGGATAAGGGAGACCAGGGAGATGGCAGAACGGACGATAGCCCTCGCCGAGGAGCTTTCCTTGGATGCTGTCCAGTTCTCCATCCTCACCCCCTATCCCGGCACGAGGCTGTTCGAACAGGCTAAGGAGGAAAGGAGGATATTGACCTACCTCTGGAGGTACTACGACGGCCTCCATGCGGTGCTGAGGTTGGACTTCCTCTCGCCTTTGGAGGTACAGGAGCTCGTGAGCAGGGCATACCGTAGGGCATACCTGAAGGGGAGGAAGATCTTAAAGACCGTATGGAGGGCCATGTGGAGACCTCGTGAGGCTGTGTCCGTAATAAGGGGAGGCTTGGTTGCCCTTCGGGTGGGAAGGGCCTTTAAGGAATACAGGAGAAGGTTACAGTCCGCTCTACGGAGGTGATGGGATATGCTGGACCCTCATGTTGTGGAACATGTTATGGCTCATCCCCTGGCGCAGAGGGTCTTCAGGTACATAACCAGAGAGAGGAGGGACGGGAGGAGCCTCTTGGAGGATGCCATGATCTCCTACGGAGGGGACGGGGAAGGTATCCCCTTGGAGGAGAAGCTCGGGTCGTTCCCTCTGAAGCTCGCCTTGGGAGCCCTGAGGAAGTGGGGGTTCAAGGCCTCCAAGCAGAGCGTAAAGGAGCAGGTGTTCGGCGACGTGCACACCCGCAGGGCCATAGTCAACGTGATAAGGAGCGTGGGGGAGCTGGGCCTTACCAGGCCCCAGGCATTTTTGTCGCCCCTCCTGGTCGTCTGGAACTTCACCGACGCCTGCAACCTCCGCTGCAGGCACTGCTACCAGGAGGCGGGCAAGCCGTCCGAGGACGAGATGAGCGTAGAAGAGAAGAAGGAGGTGGTGGATCAGCTTGCGGATGCCTACGTCCCCCTCCTGGCCTTCTCAGGGGGGGAGCCCCTCATGGGGAAGGGATTCTGGGAGGTGGCGGAATACGCTAAGGACAGGGGGATATGGCTTTCGGTGGCCACCAACGGCACCCTCATCACCCCGGAAGTGGCTGAAAGGCTTTATGATGTGGGGATAGATTACATACAAATAAGCCTGGACAGCCCCGTCCCCGAGCGACACGATTGGTTCAGGGGCATACCGGGTGCATGGAAGAAGACGGTGGAGGGGATAAAGAACGCCGTGGCCGCCAAAAAAAGGCCCACGTCCTCCGTGGGCGTAGCCATGGTCCTTATGAGGTGGAACTACGGCGAGGTCGACGATATGGTCAAGTTGGTCGCGGACCTCGGCGTGGACATATTCTACATCTACAACTTCATCCCCGTGGGAAACGCAAGGGCCATGGCCGAGCAGGACATAAGCCCCGAGATGAGGGAGGATGTGCTCCATAAGCTCTACAGATACCTGGCCGAGGGAAGGTCCGTCATGACCACGAGCCCGCAGTTCGGAAGGGTGTGCATGATGGAAGCTCCTGCCGGAGGAAGGTTGGTTATAGGACACTACGGGATAGACGCCGGGGAGAGGGCGAGGGTGCTGGCGCAGTACATAGGTGGATGTGGCGCAGGGAGGGCATATTGCTGCATAGAGCCGGACGGGACGGTCACCCCCTGCGTGTTCATGAAGCTTCCCGTGGGTGACCTGAGGAAGCAGAGGTTCTTGGACATTTGGAGGAACTCCCCCGTAATGTCGAAGCTCAGGGACAGGGAGAACCTCAAGGAGAACTGCAGGAGCTGCGAATATAGGCCAGTCTGTGGGGGATGCAGAGCGAGGGCCTATAACTACTTCGGCGACTACCTGGGGCCCGACCCTGGATGTATAAACAACATATCCCGCTGGCAGGCCCTCAAGGCAGCATAGAGCTTATCTTCAGGGAGGAACGATGCCCGAGGTGACCCAGCTCGAGAGGGCACTTAGGATACTCCAGTTACTCTCGACGGGCGCCAGGCTCACAGTCAACGAGCTTTACGAGCACTTCGACAGGAAGGTTCCCAAGAGGACCATACAGAGGGACCTCCTCATGCTTTCCGGGGCCGGTTTCCCTCTGGTCTCCGAGAAGACCGGCAGGGGCAACGAGAACGTTTGGTACTTCATGAGGGAGTTCACGAGCTTCTTCCCTGTCCCCATCCAGCTCGAGGAGCTTATGGCGGCCCACCTCCTGAGGAGGGCACTGAGGGCCTTCAAGGGAACGAGGGTCGAGGAGGACATAGAGGCCCTGCTCAGGAAGGTGGACCAACTCGTCCCCTCTTCGTTGCTCGAGGTGGTCGAGGAGCCATCGAGGCTCGGGCGGATGCTGGATGTGATCGAAGTAGGAGCCTACGACTACGGCCCATACAGTTCCATGATATCGGACTCCCTGAGGGCCATACTCCACAGGAAGGTCTGCAGGGTGAGTTACAGGGCATCGGGCAGGAAGGAGGTCTGGACCTACGAGGTCGAACCCCATAAGCTCCTCCTCTGCAGGGGAAGGCTCTACCTCGTTGCATATCACAGGGTCCACGATGACTTCTTCCTCCTGGCCTTCCAGAGGATGGAGGGACTGGAGGTCCTGGACAAGGACTTCGTTCCCGAGAGGGAGTTCGACATGGCCTCCTTCAGGGAGGGGAGGCTCGGGCTCATGTCCGCCGGGCCGGTGAAGGTGAGGCTCAGGTTCTCTCCGGATATATCCCACTCGGTGAGGGGGAGGCTGTGGCATCCGTCGCAGAGGACGAGGGAGCTGGAGGACGGGAGCTTAGAGGTTGAGATGAAGGTTGGGATAACCGATGAACTCATAGGCTGGATAATGAGCTGGCAGGACTACGCTGAGGTCCTTGAACCCCAACGCCTGAGGGAGGAACTCAGAAGGAGGTTGAAGAGGATGGTGAGGATGTACGAGGACGCCCCGGCCTTAACCTGACCCTTCCGTCTACAACCACCCCTACCCCCCTCCTCTCGGCCAGATCCCTAGCCTCGGGAGTAAGCCCCTTACCTGCCACAACCGGCACAACCTCCAAGCCCA
>Ga0164318_10007814_pt1 | contig 10367 bp, 10 predicted proteins | sample GuaBasSedimGuay9_FD_113734 | JGI IMG/M metagenome (GOLD analysis project Ga0164318, IMG submission 113734) | Subseafloor sediment microbial communities from Guaymas Basin, Gulf of California, Mexico - Guay9, Core 4571-4, 0-3 cm | ecosystem: Environmental > Aquatic > Marine > Hydrothermal vents...
AAAATTATCTCAGCGATTTGCTTGGGGTAAAGGTTGATTTGGTTGAAAAATCTGCATTAAAATCAAGGATTGGCAAAGTATTCTAGGTGAGGTCGCATACTTATGAAAAGGGAAATTGGCGACTATATAGGACATTTCGGAGACTATGACTAACGCTATAGAATTCACAAGAGATATATCATATGATGAGTTCGTTAAAGATACTCTAAACTGTATATGCTGTTATCAGAGCCATAGAAAATTATTGGAGAGGTAGTCAAAATATACCAAGGGAAACTAGAAAGAAAATCCAGATATTCCTTGGAGAAGCATAACTAGAATGAGAGATGAAGTTATATATGGGTATTTCGGCGTTAAGATTGAAGGAGTTTGGGAGGTTATAAAAAGAGATATACCGAACCTCAAGCCCAAATTTGGGGAGAGATTGATGGTAGGAATATTCCGCGCGACAACAAGCATTCCATGGTGCATTGCCTCCAAGTCACCTAACAAGAGCATGTACCTCACTTTGTTAGCCAAATTCCCGCTTCGGGGGAACTTCACACATCCCCAACTGTTAGGCGTAATAGGGCTGTGCTCCCTTGGAAGTAATTCAAATAAATAAATAAAACAAATGGAGGTGAGAGCCTTGGGAAAAAGCAAGATCTATAAACTCCTGAAAGGAATTTTTAGAATTCAAACTGGTTTTGCATTAGTCAGAATGTGGTCCTTGAATAGAGTTCATCCAAGAAAAACAAATATACATCTGTTTGGCTTGATCAATAAAATGAGGCGGAGAAAGACGAAATGAGTTTCAAAGCCCAACTCTCTGTTCGCTATCGCTCACGCCTAACAGGTGTATGTCTACTTCGCTATTACCTCTCTAAATTCCTCACTTCGCTCGTAACCTCAGATATGCTCAGAACGCTAAGTGAGACGTTTTCAGGATTGATTTAGAGCTACTACTATGTTTTGCAACACCTAGGAGACAATGAGTTCTCACAGAAAAGTTTAAATACTAGTGATAAGGAACGTCCGAGTCCGGTAGGAATACCTTGAAAATACGGAGGTGACTGGAATGGCAGCCCAAATGGGTGGTACCCCAATACTCGTCTTGCCAGAAGGTTACAGAAGGTATCTGGGTAGAGATGCTCAAAGAACAAATATACTGGCAGCTAGAGTAATAGGAGAGGCAGTTAGAACCACTTTGGGTCCAAGGGGAATGGACAAAATGCTAGTAGATCAATTCGGAGACGTAGTGGTTACAAACGATGGAGCCACTATACTAGATGAGATAGAGGTAGAACACCCAGCTGCTAAGATGATGGTGGAAGTGGCCAAGACTCAGGACGACGAAGTCGGGGACGGAACAACCACAGCTGTTGTTTTAGCCGCTGAACTTTTGAAGAGAGCTGAAGAACTATTGGATCAAGGGATACACCCAACCATAATAGTGAGCGGATATAGGAAAGCCGCAAGTAAGGCAATAGAAGTCCTTGAAGAAATATCTGAGGAGGTGAACATAGACAACGATGAGGAGTTAAGGAGGATAGCCATAACATCCATGAACAGCAAGGGCGTAGAAGCAGCTAAGGAACACCTAGCAGAGGTAGCAGTAAAGGCAGTGAAGATGATAATGGAGAAGGAAAACGGTGGATTCAAAGTAGACACAGATTATATAAAACTAGAAAAGAAAGAAGGAGAAAGCCTCTTTGACACTGAACTCATAAACGGAATAGTAATAGATAAAGAGGTCGTCCATCCAGGAATGCCCAAGAGAATAGAGAACGCAAAAATAGCAATATTAAACTGTCCGATAGAAGTGAAAGAGACTGAAACTGATGCAGAGATAAGAATACACTCACCGGACCAACTAAAGGCCTTCCTAGAGGAAGAAGAAAGGATGTTAAAGGAGATGGTCGACAAGATAAAGGAGGCTGGAGCTAACGTAGTGTTCACCCAGAAGGGAATAGACGACTTGGCCCAACACTACCTAGCGAAGGCAGGAATAATGGCGGTGAGAAGAGTCAAGAAATCTGATATAGAGAAGTTATCTAGAGCTACAGGTGGAAGAATAGTGACCAGAATAGAGGATCTAACTCCAGATGACCTAGGAGAGGCAGGATTGGTAGAGGAGAAGAAGATAGCTGGAGACGAAATGATATTCGTTAGAGACTGCAAGAATCCAAAAGCAGTGAGTATTCTAATAAGGGGAGGAACCGAACACGTGGTAGACGAAGCAGAAAGGGCCCTCAATGACGCAATAAATGTTGTAGCAGATGTAATAGAAGAAAACAAGATAGTGCCGGGAGGAGGAGCTGTAGAAATAGAGTTAGCAAAGAGAATAAGGGAATATGCTGAAACAATAGGTGGGAGAGAACAATTGGCCATAGAAGCATTTGCCAATGCTATGGAAATAGTTCCCATGACCCTCGCCGAAAACGGGGGATTGGATGCCATAGACATAGTTGTTGAGTTGAGGGCCAAACACGAAGAACGGGACGGAAAAGGTTATGGGGTAAATGTCTTGGAGGGGAAGGTCAGCGACATGTTCCAGTTAGGAGTAGTGGAACCATTGAAGGTCAAGAAACAGGCGATAAAGTCAGCTAGTGAGGCAGCTCAAATGATACTGAGAATAGATGACATAATAGCAGCCTCAAAGATGGAGAAAGAGAAAGAGGGCGAAGAAGGAGTAGAGGAGGAGGAAAGTGGCACTGAGTTCTAGCATCTCTCCCCAATCCAAAATTTTTAGAGGTGTCCCCTTGGGGAAAGATAGGAATGAGAGCAGGAAATACACGAGGTTTGAAAAAGCCAGAATAATAGGTGCTAGGGCTCTCCAATTGGCAATGGGAGCCCCTCCCCTATTGGAGATACCCGAGGGAATGAGCGATCCAATAGAAATAGCCCTTTACGAGTTTGAGAATGGTGCCATACCAATAACTGTAGTTAGGAAGTACCCCAGTGGTAGGAAGGAACTAGTTTAATTGTAGTACTCGGACACTATCTTTGATTGAGTTGTGATTTGTCGGGGGAAACTTTATATTTAGGTAAAAGCTTATAAGTTTTGCGGTCCTTCGACCGGCAACCTAGGAGGAATTGAAGTGCAACCGATAATTGATTTAATAAAGAAGTGTCCTGAGTGTGGGTCTGAGAATTTGAGTTACATAGAGAAAACGGGAGAGTTGGTTTGTAACGATTGTGGCCTGGTAATAGAGGAAAACATAATAGATTCTAGGCCAGAGTGGAGAAGTTTTGAAGACGATAAGGAGAAGGACAGATCCAGGGTGGGTCCTCCAGTTTCTCTCAGAATACATGACAAGGGGTTACACACGACGTTTTCCCTGAGGGATTTGAGTAAGTTAGACCAGTCGATATCACCAAAGAGGAGAGGAGAAATAATAAAAATGCACAGACTTCAGAGAATGATGAGAGTGTCTGGAAGTGGTGAGAGAAACTTAGTCTATGCTCTCTCCGAGCTGGATAGAATAGCTTCTGCTTTGTCTTTGCCCACTAATGTTAGAGAGGAGGCAGCTAGACTATATAGGATGGTTGTGGAGCAAAAAGCTGGAAGAGGAAGGAGAATAGAAGAAATAGTGGCTGCTTGTGTATACGCTACCTGTAGAAAGATGAAAATATCTAGGACATTGGATGAAATAGCAGCAGTAACCAACTTGAAGACCAGAGACATAGGAAAAACATATAGGCTAATAGCTAAGAAAATGGGAATGAAAATGAGCCCTTCAAATCCGTCAGAGTACATACTCAGATTTTCAAGCGACTTAAAGCTCTCTGAGGAGGCAACTACCTTGGCAATGGAAATAGCTAAGGAAGCTGAGAAAAAGCAAATAGCCATGTCTAGGAAACCACAGGGAGTAGCTGCAGCTGCCATATACTTAGCATCGGAGATAAAGGGAGAAGCCAAAACACAGAGTGAAATAGCAAGAGTAGCTAGGGTCACCGAGGTAACGATAAGACACGTACTCAAGGAACTGGTCGATAAGCTCGATATGGTCAAAGAATATATGAAAAGAGAAGAGGAAAGGAAAATGAGAGCAAAAAGAATAGAGGAGAGCAAGGAGATAGAGGCAATCGTTAAGTCAACTCCTTGATTAGTTCTCCTGCAGCTTGAACGTCTATGCGATATTTGTTACTAAAATGGGCAGAGATCCTAGAGATGTCTCTCCGGATCAGTTCCTCTGACCCTGAATACTCGGGATGGACACTCTGTGGAAAATCTATGTAGTAGAATTCATCGTCCTCTGAGACGAGCACGTTGAATTCATTGAAGTCTCCGTGAACCACCCCATTCTCAACCATTTTTTTGTAATCATCGAGTATGGTGTGGAAGGCCTCCTCTGCATCTTCTACCACGACTTTGTTAAGTTGGGGTGCTGGCACCTTGTCTCTGGTTATCATTTCCATGGCAACAGCATGTCTATTCAATCCTAATGGCTTAGGAACGTTGACTTTACTCCTTAGAACCTCTAAAGAGTGCATCTCTATTTGAGCTTTAGCCCTAGGTACATCTATCTCGAATTCATCTATTTTTAGCTCACTTCCACGTATTCTAATTGCCATGTAGGCTAGAGACTTCTCTATTTTCTTAAATTCTTGGGAATAATACCTGTGAAGCTTAACAGCAACAGCTTTTCTCCCTCGTTTTGAAATCAGTATAGTAGCCTCTTTTCCACAGGCCACTATGTCTCCAATTTCACCTATTGCGCCGTGGTTTCTGAGGTCCCATAGGGCGAGGGTATCCAATCCTCTCTCCGTGAGCCTAGAACAAACTTCTCCGAACGATGGGACGTTCCTCAGGACTATTAGATTCATCCTAGCCAAATCTGAAATTCTCTTGTTTATTTCTCTTCCTTTAAATGGCAGCTTCTCGTGTAATTTGCTCAGAGGAATCCACTCGTATCTCTCTCTAAGCCCGTCCATAGCTCTCATTATGGCTATGTCCCTCTTGTCCACTATCCTCATCGGACCACCTTTTTATATGATCGTGAGAGTAGGATCGTTGCCGATGATGATGAATTCAATAGGTCCTGGTGCCTTTTAGGAGGTGAACTGAGGCAACTTATAATCTAGAATTCCCCTAGTATTTATTGTTTCTTAGAAAGACTTTTCTGTACTATTGCAAAAAGAACAGAAGGGCACAGGCTTGGAAGAGATTGTTAGAGAGATACAGCAAAACTTCGGAATAGTAGGTAGAGATGAAGAGATAAAAAAAGCGATAGCAGCCAAAATGGCCGGAAAACACCTATTGATAGAGGGAGAAGTTGGAACAGGGAAGACCACACTCGCTGTAGCTATATCTAAGTACTTCAACCAACCCTTATTTAGGATAGACGGGGACGAGAGAATGACCGAAGCCAAACTCGTGGGACACTTCGATCCTCCCATGGTGGTGAGGAAGGGATACACTTGGGAAGCCTTCGTCCCAGGCCCCTTGGTCAGAGCCATGAAGGAAGGAGGAATACTATTCATAAACGAGCTGAATAGGCTCCCAGAGGGTACTCAGAACGTCTTACTTCCAGCTATGGATGAGGGAAAGATATACATACCGAAACTCGGAGAGATAAACGCCAAGGATGGATTCACAGTTATAGCTACAGAGAATCCCAGCGAACACGTTGGAACAACACCTCTCAGCGAGGCCATTAGGGACAGATTCGTTCTGATAAGTTTGGAATATCAGTCAGAGGATGAGGAGATCGAAATAGTCACACTGAGAAGTGGATGCTCTAGGGAAATAGCTGAGAAGTCCGTCAAAATAACTAGACTCACTAGGGAACATCCTGACATAAAGAGGGGATCCTCTGTGAGGGGAGCAATAGACATAGCGTCCTTAGTTGAAAAAATCGGAAATGGGCTAGAGTTGAGTTCATGGATAGATGCTTCTTTAATGGCTCTATCTACCAAAATAGAGTTGAATGACGGGACGAACAGATCAATAAGGGAGATAATCGAGGAAATAGTCCTCAAGGCAATCAAGGATTTTCCTGGAGGGAGAGAGGAGCTAGGCCTCTCGATGATTCAGAGGAAGTCAATGTAAAAGAAGGAGATGATGAGGAAACACTGATACTAAGGAATGGAATGTTAGAGGAGATAACCAAGGAGATGGACTACGACACAGCCTTCGGACTAGCGACAAAGGCAATAGAGATAAAGGACGTGAGATCTCTACTCACCTTAGCGCATAACAGGAAAATAGCTGTAGCAAGAGCGGCAGAGAGAATGAACAGGGAATTCATTTCCATGGTCAAAGAGAGGATAAAGGACGAACCAATGAACATCGCCCGACTCTACTACATGTTGAGAAGGGAACTAAGAGAAGATCTTAGGAGAATTTTCAGGAGACTTTCGACGATTTCCCTACTTAGGGTAGCTCTAAGGGTAAGTGGGAGAGGTCTTAGAAGAGAAATCAATAAGCTGGTGGAATATCATCCGGGTCTAGGTGACTTCGATCTAGAGATGACCATAGAGCGTATCTTGGAAAGAGGGACGGAACCAGGGATCATATCTTATGAAGACATAGTTGGCATAGAGAGAATTGGGAAAAGGAGAGCGGGCGTGGTAATGTTAGATACAAGTGGTTCCATGTTCGGAGACAAGATAATAATAGCTGCTCTCAGCGCGGCAGTTCTTACATACACCCTCAGGAACGACGATTACTCACTCATACTTTTCAACTCCAGAGCAAAAGTGATCAAGGGAATAACCGAGAGGAAGGGAATAGAAAGCATAATTGACTCTATACTAGAAGTGGGACCAGCGGGATACACTAACATAAGTGAAGCTCTGGAGAGAGGATTAGAGGAACTTTCTAGGATAAGCAGGGGAGACAAGTGGGGAGTAATAGTTACAGATGGAGAACACAATCTGGGCCCAAAGCCAGAGATATTTGCGAAGAGATATCCAAGACTGCACGTAGTAGGTATACCTGGCACTCTTTCAGGAAAGAGAAGATGTAAGGAATTAGCTGAACTAGGCAATGGAAGATACATATCCGTGAAGAGGTTAGAGGAAGTCCCTAGAGCCCTCTCAAGATTGTTGAGGTAATCTCCATGAGATTGCTGTTTGATAAAGCACATGGGGAAGTGTATGACTTTTACCAAGACAACCCACTCCTGAGTTTATCCGAATTCCATAGAATAGCTTCCGACTTAGGATTGAGAATATGGAGAAACATGGGCCAATTAAAAAACCTACTGAAATTCGATATACTGTTCATGTTGTTGCCTAAATACGAATTCTCTGAGAAGGAGATTGAGGAGATGAAGAATTTCGTACTCGATGGTGGTCTTCTAGTTGTAGCGGGAGGATTGAGCAAAGTGGTCAACTCCTTGACTTCTGACTTCGGATTAACTCTCAACGGAGACGTATTAGTAGATCCCCTCAGGAATTACGGAGAACACTGGTTACCCCTAGTGGAGACAACGGAGAAGCATTGGGCTACAAAAGACGTCAAAACCATAGTCCCTTTGTGTGGAAGGACCCTCAACCTATATGAGGGGTCAAAGGTTCTAGCAAGAGCGTCTCCATCTTCCTACGGGATATTGGGACCATACTCTCAGGGAGAGAAACCCCCTTTCATGGGCACGTCCGAGGACTATCCTCTGATAGTGCTAGGAGATGGTCACTTGTTCTCAGACGATTTGATCTGGATGGGGGACAACGAGTCTCTCCTAGTGAACCTCCTAAGGAGAGTCTAGCCTATCTCAGGTATGGTGGAAGGGAACTATCCTTAGGAGGCTTTTTAACTTTTTTTCTACCTTTTTTCGCTCTTTTCGTCTTTTTCTTTGGTTCTGGTATCTCTAGTGCCTCTATTTCTTCATCTAGGGGCACACCTTCTTTTTTCTCTTTACTAACCTCCTCGGCTAGATATGGTGGAAGGGAACTATCCTTAGGAGGCTTTTTAGTCTTCTCCTCCTCTGCCACTTCCTCCTCTCGTACTTCCTCCATTCTTTCGACTCCTATCTCCTCCTCTGCTTCCTCCTCCATGGTCTCTTCTTTCTCCTCTTCAATTTCCTCAATCTCTAGTTTTTCTTCAATTTCTGTCTCTATTTCTTCTGGAGGAGGAACTTCTGTTATCAGTTCTGGTTCTGTGACTATGAGAATTGCTTGGGAGCCCAAACTCCTAGCTATATCGAATATTGCCTCTGCAGCCTTTTCGTTTATTCCCAGATCATATATATCAATAGACCCTACTTTTCCTCCTGATATTTTTTCTATCAGATTAGTCATCTTATTAACGTCTAAAGCACCAATTATTGCATTAGCATCCTCTATCTTTAGGAAGAAGAACTTCCCTAGGTATTCAGCCACGTCTTTGTTTGGTCCCCTCTTCAGGAACACGAAGGTCGGTATTTCTCCTTCCACTCGAGACCCTCCTCTCCTATTTGCTAGAGGGAAATAAAACCTTTTTCCTGGGGGGAGTACCGCATCACGTTACACCTATAGAAGAGAAGACATTTAATAATGAGTATACTTCGTTGAAGATGATTGTGAGCTACTTTCTAGTGGCATATCTATTTTTCCTTAATCGTTTGACCATAACGTAGATTCCAAGAAGAGGTAGGAGAACGAAGAAGTACCAGAGATACTTATGGACCCCAGATTCATCATTTTCTATATTTTTTATTGTTTTACTCTCTGGAACAACCTCAGAAGTCTCTCTGAAAAGAATTCTTCGCTCAGATCCATGAATTAGTGGAATTTCTACTTCTATGTTTATTACATCGAATTCACCCGGTATTTTCGGACACTCTCCTACGACTCTAACCTCCATAGTATCTAATTTGTCCTGCTCTAGCTCAAACTGGAATTCCCTCCCGGAAGAATGTAGAGTACCTAGTTCTGGCCCGAGCGAAACTATCCACTCACTCTTCTTTAGGTCAGTTTTGAGATACACCTTGGACTTAATGGGAATGGGCTGGACATATATCTTAACATCTGTTGAGATGTTTTCTCCACCTTTAACAGTATCTGGAGCTTTAGAATAGGAACTAATCTTAAATAGATCTCCTATGTTTATTTCTTCCCCAACCTGACTTAGGTCATGGAGAAGCCACTTGAATATCCTTATTCCAAGCTCTTTGTTATCGAATTTGTTCAGATAGAAGTCCTTTAGTGTAGAGCTGTCACTCATGAAGACACATCTGCCATTCCCGAATTCGAATGCCGCTAGAACTGGAGGGTACTCTCCAAACCCATACACTGTGTTCTCCTGCTTAAGAACGATTTTATCTCCTTCTCTAACCATCATTATAGAGATGGAGTCCTGATCTCCCCACGCTATGGCCATCTCGCCTTTAAGCAATCCTAAGGAGCCACCCCAGTACATCGAAAAGGACGTAAGCCCTCTGGTTATCGGATGCATTGAGAACCTGTGTATTATGGGGGATTGGGGATCTCCATCGTTATCGCTTTTATCTATGACGATGTCTTTGTTGAAGTGCACTCCGAACCTATTAGCCAATGGATTGAGGTAATCGGCTACTCCGGCTATTACGAGAATACTCCCCCCATCTTTCACGAATTTGACTATCTGATCTATTTCTCTCTCAGAGAAGGGTTTAGTTGGAGTAGAGATAACTAACAGGTCTATTCCACTTAAATCTTTTATTTCGTCCTCTTTTACAATATATCCGAGTTGTCTGAGTTCAAAAGAGAGGAGAGAATATTCCGTGCTGGGGAGATACTTCTCTCCGTGAGATGTATCGAATAGTATCAACTTGCCTTCAGGCTCGTTGGTTTGAGCATGGGACGCTGTGACGATCAAGGAAGCAATCACCAAAGGCAGGAGATGTAGACTTCTCTTCATCGAGACCAGAACCTCCTAGTAACTATGTACCTCCTCTCCTCAGCCATCATACCCATATAAATCCCTTCCTCATTAGAGGACCTAGATAAAATCCTAGAGGCAGTTCTCGGGCCAATACCTCTACCTCCTAAGACCTCCACTGCTCTTCTACCGTATGATAGAACGAGATTGGCCGAGTCTATGACCCTTTTTAGAATCCTTCTTTCTTCATCTGTTAGCTCATCTCCGGTTTTACTCCTCCTAAGTATGGATTTCGCCTCTCCGAGACTATCTGGACTTACCACTCCTATGAACATGGATCCACACTTGGGACATCTTACTTCGTCATCTAAATTACCAATTCTTCTCACTCCAGACCACTCGAGGCAGTAAGCACATATCAATCCCACTCTTCTGGATAGTATTCTCTTCTTCATCGCTTCTATTATTACATCTCTCCTCGATTGTGGCACTATCTCGTGGAATTTGACATCCACAGAAAAACTGAGAGGCCCACTGACTTCCGGGATTCCATTCTCTCTAATTGTCCTTATTATTTTCTCTGCCCCCTTTACATCTAGCT
>Ga0164318_10007815_pt1 | contig 10365 bp, 8 predicted proteins | sample GuaBasSedimGuay9_FD_113734 | JGI IMG/M metagenome (GOLD analysis project Ga0164318, IMG submission 113734) | Subseafloor sediment microbial communities from Guaymas Basin, Gulf of California, Mexico - Guay9, Core 4571-4, 0-3 cm | ecosystem: Environmental > Aquatic > Marine > Hydrothermal vents >...
CTCAACTATGAAGGGGTGTCCAGCGTAGGTTGCCGGTCTACGCTGATGAACAGCTACAAACTCAGGTTTCAACTCTTTAACTATACCAGCTCTCAACAGGTTCTCTCCTAATGGTGACAAACAGCTCGCATCAGGTGGCAGAAACTCCTTGAACTTCTTCAACATGTGCATAAGCCTAACTATTTCCTCGTGGGAAAGTCTCTTCGGGTTCTTTGATGGACGTATATTGCTGAACTCCAAGAATTTTTGAGCTGTCTTATCTCCAACTCTGTGAAAATGATACCTTAAGAATTCAAGCATGTTCCTGTATGGTGTAGCGTTTATGAGGCGTTGCAGAAGCTCCACATCCACGCCGTAGGGATGAGGTAAGGTTTCCTTCGGCGGATCAGGCATTTCGGTTGTAACTCTTGTGAACTTGTAAAGTCTGCCTTTAGGGTCTACGAACGTTAAATTCGCGTAAGGATTCACCATGGCTGTCTGTTTGAAGTATTCCAAAATTTTCGGCATAGCCCTAAAATAGTCACCTTCAAGGCTGAACTCAACTATTGTTCCCCGCCAACGCGTCTTGTTTATCATAATCTTCCTGTCAAGTATGAGCGGACGATTTCTTTGAATGTCAATCATAAGCTTGTATTTGTAGATCTTTGACATGCCGGTGCTGGAAATCACGCAAGCGGGTTTATGCGTTGTGATTTGCCCGTATAATATAGCCATTTTCCCGCCCAAACCGAAGGTTCCTCTCTGCTGTTTCAGCTTGTATTTTGAACCGAACAGTATCTGTCCGAAGGCTGAAGGGATATGTCTCGGCGGAACACCGATGCCGTTATCCTCAACTCTTAACCTATAGACTTGAGTGCCAGTGCCCGCTGCACCTTCATAGGAAAGTCTAACATAGATGTCCGGTGGAATCTTAAGACTCTCAGCAGCGTCTAAAGAGTTTTCCACAAGCTCCCTTATCGCGGCGAAAATAGCTCTTGAAGGATTCGTGAAGCCAGCGATGTCTCTGTTTCGATAAAAGAAGTCTGCAGCACTTATCTCTTCAAAGGTCACCCGTGCCACTTAAGCCTCCACCAGACACCTCAATAACCGATCACACATACGATATGTTCTGCTCACTCTTTAATTTAACTACGTTTTCAAAAAGCTTCGCTCACGAGACTCTCAAAAAACAACAATTATTCAGCCAGAAGGAGCATAGTAATACTCTCCCAGTTCTTTCTGGTACTGGTCAAGCTTTGATCCTTCCTTGTTAACTCTGGGTCTCTTTGTGGTTGGGTCCCTTCTGAACGTAACCTGCATCTCTTTAAGGAACATGTTCATTCCTTCTCTTAGGCTTACAGGCGGATTGGCTGTTCCTTCAACTCCGGGTTTTCCCGTGAAAATCATGAGGCGGTCAGCTACGAAGTCTTGTGTAACCACGTCGTGTTCGACGACGAAGGCTGTGACGTTGTGGGCTTCAACAATCCTTCGAATGGCTCTCGCCATGTTCAATCTCTCTTCAACATCTAAGTATGCGCTTGGCTCGTCAAGCAGGTAGAGGTCAGCCTTACGGGATAGACAAGTGGCGATGGCTACCTTTTGCAGTTCACCACCGCTAAGTTCTGAGACGTTTCTGTCCAAGAGTAGATGCAGCTTTAACGGTTGGAGGATTTCTGTTTTGTACCAGCTTGAGGTGAAGCTTTCTTTGGCGACATCCTTCAGTAACTCTTGAACGGTTCCTTCATACTCCGCGGAAATGTATTGTGGCTTGTAGCTCACTTCAAACTTGCCGAGTTTTTTCCTGTTGTCAGCTTTTTCGATTCCAGCTAAAATCTTCACGAATGTCGTTTTGCCTATGCCGTTTGGTCCTAGAATCCCGATTATTTCTCCCCTTTTTATTTCTCCAGGCTGAACAACAAGCTTGAACTCTTCATATGTTTTCTCCATTTTCTTCCACTTCAACAGTGTTTCACCCGTTGCAAAACTTACCGTGGGCGGTTTTTCATGGAACACTATGGCTTCTTTTCTGAAACGAACATTCTCATCCTGTATGTAACCTTGCAAGTAAATGTTTATTCCAACCCTCACACCGTGAACATGGGAGACCACACCGTAGACACCTGGTTCTCCGTAGAAAATGCATATCTTGTCCGACAAGTAATCTATTATCGCCAGGTCATGCTCCGCCACGATAACTGTTTTTTCGTCGTTTTTCAGACTTCTTATAGCTTTCGCAGTTTCAAGTCTCTGTTTTACGTCTAAATAGCTTGACGGTTCATCGAAGAGATAAACGTCAGCTTCGCGGCATATGGTCGCTGCAACCGCCACACGTTGCAGTTCGCCTCCGCTTAAGACCTCTAAGGGGCGATTCCATAGTTGTTTAAGCTCTAACCTTTCGGCAACCTCATCAAGCTTTCCTCGCTCATCCACCCTCTCCAAGAGTTCTCCAACCTTTCCGGAGACAACCTTCGGAATCTTATCCACATACTGTGGTTTATGTGAAACTTTCAGTTTGCCTTCACTCATTTTTTGAAAGTAGTCTTGGAGGGTTGAACCTCTGAAGTGCCTGATTATTGCATCCCAGCTAGGGGGGTTCTCATAGTCTCCAAGGTTTAGCTTGATCCCACCTGAAAGTATTTTGATTGTTGTGGTTTTTCCTATGCCGTTCTGTCCGAGTAAACCCAAAACCACGCCAGGCGATGGAGTGGGCAGTCTGTAAAGTTTGAAAGCGTTTTGACCGAACCTGTGGCTGCACTCCTTCTCTAACGCGTCTGGAAGGTTAACTATGGAGATTGCTTTGAAGGGACATTTTTTAACACATATTCCACATCCAACACAGAGAGATTCCACTATTATCGGCTTGTCATTCTCGAACCTTATGGCTTCTACGTGGCTTCTCACCATGGGGCAAAACCGATAACACAGCCTACCGCAACGCTTTGATTTGCACTTATCGATGTCTAATACTGCTACTCTCGTCATGTCAACCCAACGTTAAGTTTCAATAATTTCAAATGCAGTTATAAACCTTAGAATGAAAAACTTAGCCTTTGCTCTTTAGCTACCTCAAGATTTTCGCGGTTAAAGCCGCTACTGGTTCACGTTTTTCAGGTGTAATATAAGCCCAACATAAGTTCTGCGAATTGTGCGCAGCTCCAATCCTTCCATAAGTGTCAACGGCTATTAATCCCATGGAATTATACACGGCGGGCATTCTTCGATTGACAAGCCTTATCGCCAACTCAACAGCCTCCTGTGCAGTTTTTCCGTTTTCCATATAGTTACACACGGTCTTCGCCAAGACAAGCCTTATCGCAATTTCCCCAATGCCAGTCGCGGAGCAAGCTCCACTCTGATTATCCGCGTATGTACCGCATCCAATTAACGGTGAGTCTCCTATTCTTCCGGGAAGTTTTAATGGGAAACCTCCGGTGGAAGTTGCGGCTGCCACGTTTCCGCCTTTATCTAAGGCAACTGCGCCTACGGTTTCAAGTTCAAAGAGTTCAGGGTGAACCTTAACCAGTTCGGCTAGTTTCGGCAGTTCAAACCTTCCGTTAATCAACGCTTCTTTTTGCTGTTCATAATATTTCAATCTAAGCTCCGTTACAGGCTTCCTTCTTTCAAGATTAAAAATCTCAGCGAGTTTCTCCGCTCCCTCTCCGACAACAAAAACATGATCCGTCTTCTCCATGACTATTTTAGCCAAACGAACGGGATTTTTAATATCCCTCAAAAGTCCAGCAGCTCCAGCCTCCAGAGTTTTTCCATCCATAACGGACGCTTCCATCTCCACTTTTTTCTCAATGTTTAAGCTTGAGCCGTAGCCAGCGTTGAATGCGCCTTCATCTTCCATAACCGCAACAGCCTCCACAACAGCGTCTACAGCGCTTCCATCGTGAGCTAAAACGTCAAAACCTGTTTTCGCTGCTCTCTTCACACCTTCCAAACCAGCTTGGCTGCGTTCCGGATGCCACCTTCCAGCACCACCGTGAACAACTATCACCGGTTTCCGTTTCCCTTCGGTCATAGCGTCTCCTTCCATGTCGCAAATTAGAGAGTAGTGAAGTTTTCTTGTTGAGATTTAAATGTACCTCTTAAAACATTTGTGAAAGACGTAAGAAACCCTTAAATCACTCTAGGATCATCATAAGACATGGGAATGATGTGAGGCGACGGCTAAGAGCTATAGGCTGTGAAAAAAGCCACTAACCTGCACTGACCTTTAAATTTTAAATTCAAATGATGAGAAAACTGTGGTATAGGAGGGTAACTATGCTCAGAGATTTCAACCTTTTAGCCACCACATCCCGTGGAAACGAAGAGAATGCTTGTTCAGAACTGTGGTATCTACTTGGCGAAGTTGGTGACTCGGCGGCAACCGTTGATAAAACAGGAGTTGCGGGTTTAATCGCTGCAAAAACAGCCTTTAATCCCTTTGAGATTATAGGTAAACTTCGTAAAATTTTGCATGAACGTCCCTATGAGTTTCGATACACTCTCAGGGTGATTCCTATAGAGAAGGTTGTTCGCACAGATTTAGGTGTCATCCAACGTGCAGCCACAGAGTTAGCCTCCAAAATAGGTGAAAACGAAACGTTCCGCGTCACAGTTGAGAAACGTTTCACGCAGCTCTCCACAAAGGACATCGTTGAGGCTGCGGCGGCTAACATCGAGAGGAACGTTGACTTGAACAAGCCTGACAAAATCTTGCTGGTTGAAGTTATCGGTGGTTTTACGGGGATGTCTGTGATTAAACCTGAGGACATCTTGTCCGTTATGAAAGAAAAAATATTGTGAGCCTAACGTTTAGTGGCTAGCAGTGCCACACGTTCAATCACAAGGTCAACCAACGCTTTTTTCAAATCGCCTTTTCTCATAACGGCTTTGATTTCCTCATCTGAAATCTCAAAGTTTTTTTTAGCCAAAGCCATTTTTTCCTCTGAAAACTCCAAGGTTTCGTCATCATTTTTCACGTTTACGATTCTTTGAATATTTGCTAAGGCTGAGTTCACCTCTTCCGGTTTTTCTCCTATTATCAGCACCGCAATCTCAGATGAACTCGGTTTAACCCCGAAGACGTTCATAGCCTTCTTGATTTGGCGTTGTGCCGAAGCGTAGAGCATGGTTTCCATCGCAAGATTTCTCGATATGTTTGTTTTGTTTTTGAAGGCTTTTAACGCGTTTAGGGCTGCGAAATAGAGATGCTGCCATGTTGCGATAGTTTTTGCGTCAAAAAATTGAGCTTCAACTTTTGAGGTCTTTGCCTTTTGAACAGCCTTTAAGAATTTTTCTTTGTCTCGTATTTTCACGTTTTTAAAACCAGTGATTAAAATGTATTTTTTGAACTCTTTCGCGTATTTCAGCAATTTTCTTCCTCTAAAATTTCTGAGGTGAACCTTTTAACGAGTTTTGCTGGAACCCCAGATTCTATTAGCTTTTGAGTTTCTTCTTCCACGGATTTCTCCTTTTCCTTACATTTTTTGATGATTTTTTTAACGGTTTCTTTCACTTCCCACGGGAAGACTATCCAAAGGCTTGTTTCCCTTTCGTAATAGTCTGGTTTGACGATGCTCCAGGGCTTGTAATAAACGGTTGCTATCTTAATCTCTGATGCTCCTCTCTCGGTTAAATGTTCCTTCACAAGTTTCAAACTCTTACCAGTGTCAGCAACTTCGTCTACAACCAACACTTTTTTACCTTTCACATTCACTGAAACGGGCTGCGTCAGCGTCGGTTCCCCCTTTGTCTCGGCAACTCCAAGGTAGAATTCAGCTCTGACATTCGCGAGGTTTGGATTGTCAAGCAAATCTGATAAGACTCGGGCTGGCGGCCATCCGCCACGAGAAACACCGACGATTACGTCTGGTTTGAATCCGTCTCTGCGGATTTTTTCAGCCATGTTCAAGAGCATAGTGTATATCTGATTCCATGTTGGAACCTCAAATTCGCCTTTCGGCTTCAAAGTCTGTTTCCTCTTCTGGTTTGTTAGGTTCTCCTTGAACGCACATAAATTCTTCGTTTATTGGAAAATGGTTTTGTTCGCTAAATAAGTTGATAACTTAAATAAGAGGGAAAGTTAGAAATGAAAGTGCAAAAACTGAGAAGGTGATGCCGTAATGGTTTCAATCAAATGGTTGGGACACGCAAGTTTTCTGATCAAGGCTGAAGGGAAAAACATCTACATAGACCCCTACGAAGGTGAATATTCAGAAAAAGCGGATTTAATACTGGTGACACACTCACATTTTGACCACTGCGACACGTCTAAGATCAAAAAAATCCGCGGTGAAAACACCGTGATAATCGCCCCTGAAGACTGCGTTTCAAAGATAGGTGGAAACGTTAAGACGCTGAAGCCTGGAGAGGAAACAACCATCGGAAACTTGAGGGTTAAAGCCGTTGAAGCCTACAATTACAAACGGTTTAAGGCTCCGGGAAAGCCTTTCCACCCGAAGGGGTTTGGTGTTGGCTACTTGTTGACGGCTGAGGGAAAAACTATCTATCATGCAGGAGACACGGATTTTATCCCTGAAATGAAAAATCTTGGACACGTGGATGTCGCTCTACTCCCCAGCGGAGGCACATACACCATGGACAACGCTGAAGCCGCTGAAGCCGCGATAGCGATTAACCCTGAAGTTGCCGTGCCTATGCACCGTTGGGACACGAATCCAGAGGAGTTCAAGGATAAGGTGGAGGCTAATTCGAATGTTAAGGTTGTTGTGCTAGGGAAAGGCGAGGAATATCAAGTGTAAAGGGAAAATCTAATATCCGAACAACGTTTATTTTTCGACGTTAACGTGCAGAAAAGTTCTGTCGGATGGTTGAAATGAAAGCTAGAAAAAGGAAAACCAAAGCTAAAGTGAAAGTTAAGAAGAGAGCTAAACGTCCAATAGACGAGTTGATTAAGGCTGGCAATTACAACCCGAAAACAAAAGAGATACACGTGATCACCGGAGAGAAACTTCACTGTGCCAATTGGCAGATTGAAGGAATTTTGAGGATGCTCTTCAACGTTTTAGACATAAACGTTGGCAGAGACCCGAAAAATCTTGTTGTTTACGGTGGATTCGGAAAAGCCGCTAGGAGCTGGGAGTGCTTTGAAACCATAGTGGACACGTTGTTAACCATGAAAGAGGATGAAACATTGGTTATTCAGAGTGGAAAACCAGTGGCCGTGTTCAGAACGCATAAGCTTGCCCCGAGAATGGTTATGTGTAACTCTATGCTTGTTGGGAAATGGGCGACTTGGGAGCACTTCTGGAAGTTGGAGAAGAAAGGTTTGATGATGTACGGGCAGTACACGGCTGGTTCCTGGAATTACATAGGCACTCAAGGGATTCTTCAAGGAACCTTTGAAACCTTCGCAAGCGTTGCAGACAAGCATTTTGGTGGAACGTTGAAAGGGAGGTTTGCCTTAACCGCTGGTTTAGGAGCCATGGGCAGTGCGCAGCCTCTCGCGATAAAAATGAATGACGGTGTGGGTCTTGTGGTTGAAGTTGACAGGGAGATGATAAGGAGAAGCATCGAAAACGGGTTGCTTGACACCTGGACTGACAGCTTCGACAAAGCCGTTAAGATGGTTCGTGAAGCCAAGAGGAAGAGGAAAGCCATAAGCATAGGCTTACTTGGAAACGCGGCGGATGTCCTTCCAAAGCTTCTACGTAAGAACATAATACCAGACGTGGTCACAGATCAAACTCCCGCCCATGACCCGTCAAGCTATGTTCCTTCAGGCCTCACAGTGAAGGAAGCTGAAAAGTTGAGGGTTAAGAACCCGAAGAAATACGTGAAGATGGCTATGGAGTCCATGAGAAAACACGTTGAGGCTATTGTTGGTTTCGTTGAGAAGGGAGCTGTCGCCTTTGAGTATGGAAACAACATAAGGAAGAACGCTTATGACGCGGGTTTCAAGAAGGCCTTCGCTTTTCCGGGTTTCATTCAAGCTTATCTGAGACCGATGCTTGAGGAGGGTAGGGGACCCTTCAGGTGGACTAGTCTGCGGGGTGACCCTAAGGACATAGCTAAGCTAGATGACGTTATCATTAAGGAGTTTGGATATAATAAGAGGCTTGTGCGGTGGATTAAGAAGGCTAGGAAAAACGTGAAGTTTCAGGGTCTTCCAGCGAGGGTTTGTTGGCTTGGATATGGTGAGCGAGCTAGGTTTGGCAAGATAGTGAACGACATGGTCGCTGACGGGGAGATAGGGCCAATATGGGTTGGAAGGGACCATTTGGACACTGGAAGTGTCGCATCGCCTTACAGGGAAACCGAAGGCATGAAGGATGGAAGCGACGCTGTTGCTGACTGGCCTATCCTGAACGCTTTGCTGAACGCTTGTGCTGGTGCAACGTGGATTGCTGTGCATCAGGGAGGTGGTATGGGTATGGGATACAGTATATCCGCTGGTTTCGGCATGGTTTTGGATGGAACTAAGGAGACTGAAGAAAAAGCCTTACGTTTGTTCACTTTTGACCCTGGCATCGGAGTTGTCAGACACGCTGACGCTGGCTATGCTATTTCTAAGAGGATAATTAAAGAGAAGGGAATTAAGGCGCCCATGGTGAAATAGGCTCTAATTTACTCTCCTTCCTTTTTCTGCCACGAGTTTTCCGTTTTTGAACACTTTTTCCGCTAGGTTTACGCCGTAGTGATACGGGAAGAACTTGTGGTTTGGAGCGTCAAATATAACTATGTCTGCTCTCTTCCCTTCCTCTAGGCTTCCTATCTCGTGAGCTCTCTCAATGGAGTGCGCCGCGTTTATAGTTGCCGCCGTTAGGGCTTCCTCCGTTGTCATTTTCATTTTGAGAACGGCTATGGTCATCATCATCTGCATTGACTCACACATGTCCGCTGCGCTTAAATCGGTTGCTAAAGCAACTGGTAATCCTCTGCTGATTATCTCTCTTGCGTTCGCGTATGTTCCAAGATAGCAGAACGGTGTGGTTGGTAGGAAGGTTCCGATGACTCCTTTTTCCACCAAGGCGTCGATTTCTTCCATGGGTGTGAATATTAAGTGGTCTGCTGAGATGACGCCTAACTCTGCGCCAAGTCTTGCTCCTCCGCTGTGGGCGAGCCAGTCGGCGTGAATTCTTGGTTTCATGCCGTGGTTCATGCAAGCGGTCAGTATTCGTCTTGACTGTTCCACGTTGAAGTAGCCTTTTTCACAGAAGACGTCGCAGTATTCAGCCAGTCCTCTCTTCGCGATTTCTGGAACCCATTTTTCAACTATCTCATCTGTTAACTGGTCAACCCTGTTTTCATATTCGAATGGAATTCCTTGAGCCATGAAAGTTGGAACTAAATCGATTGGATGAGTCTTGTTGAGGGTTCTGATTATCTCCAACTGTCTTATTTCACCTTTCAATGTCATTTCGTATCCGCTTTTCGCCTCTATGGTTGTTGTGCCGTGAATCAGCATTGTATCCAGTATTTTCATGGTTTTTCTGAGAAGTTCCTCGGTTGTTGCCTCACCAGTCTTTTTGAGGGTTGTGGGCATTCCACCGCCTCTGGCTTTGATTTCCAAGTATGGAACACCCTTCACAGCCATCATTTCAAGTTCTTCTTCCCTTGAACCCGCAAAAATCAGGTGGACATGTGGGTCGATGAGTCCTGGTGTGACAAGTTTACCTGTTGCATCTATGACTTCGAATCCTTTCTCAAGTTTGTCTAAAACCTCTTTTGTGGTTCCAACAGCCACAATTTTTCCATCTTTGACGGCTACTGCTCCGTCTTTTATTACGCCAAGATTTCTCATTTCTTCTTTAACTAGGGGTTTGCTGCTTGTTCCCTTCAGAGTTACAAGCTCGTTTGCGTTGATGATTGCGAAGTCAGCTTTTATTGACATAACATCACCTTCCTGTTACGAACGGAATTTTACGTTTACACGTCAAGGTATTTTTTTCTTTCCCACTCATGAACCATCACGTTGTACTCCCGCCATTCCCGCCTTTTCAACTCGACAAACTTCTCACAGAACTCTTTTCCCAAAGTTTTCCACATATACTTGTCCTTAGAGAACTCTTCTAAGGCTTCACCCAGATTTCCAGGCAAAACCTCTATGCCTCTCCTGCTCCGCTCCTGCGGACTCATCTTGTAGATGTCTTCCTCAACTGGTTCCGGAGGCTTAAGCCTCCGTTTTATTCCATCCAAGCCAGCGGCTAAGATGCCAGCATAGGCTATGTAAAAGTTGCACGAGCCATCCGTAGGTCTGTACTCAAGCCTTGTTCTAAGCTTGCTTCCCGGAGGAACCCGCACAAGCACCGAACGGTTATACTTCGCCCATGAGATATACACAGGCGCTTCCCAACCAGGCACCAGCCTTTTATAAGAGTTGACTGAGGGGTTTGTTAGGGCTGCCAACGCCTTCGCATGATTCAGGATGCC
>Ga0164318_10007816_pt1 | contig 10365 bp, 10 predicted proteins | sample GuaBasSedimGuay9_FD_113734 | JGI IMG/M metagenome (GOLD analysis project Ga0164318, IMG submission 113734) | Subseafloor sediment microbial communities from Guaymas Basin, Gulf of California, Mexico - Guay9, Core 4571-4, 0-3 cm | ecosystem: Environmental > Aquatic > Marine > Hydrothermal vents...
AAGTACCCCACTGGGATGATAGGTAGGTATAAGAGAAGCTCCTCTATACTTATAGACCTTCCCCCTAAGCCTGCCGATTCCTTCATTTTTTCCTGTTAAAACCTGACTTGATATTCTTCCAACAGAAAGAATTATAGCTGGTTTGATAATGTTTATCTGTCTTTGGAGAAATGGAAGACATGCAGCCATTTCATCGGGATGAGGATCCCTGTTCCCTGGAGGACGACACTTAATAATATTTGTCAAAAAAAGATGTTTTTCTCTCTCCAGGCTAATTGCATCCATCCATTTATCCATGTACTGCCCTGCCCGCCCTACAAATGGGAGACCTGATTTATCCTCATCGGCTCCCGGAGCCTCTCCAATTATCATAAGAGCAGGATTAACGGAACCAGAACCAGGAACTGTTTTATTTCTGGTTTCACATAACTTACATTTTGTACAAACAGATATCTCTTCTGCAATTTTTTCAAGACTATCGGTTGATATTGTAAGTCCGGAATGTTCTTCCTTATCACCTGTTTTTAAGTAATCTGATGTTATGTTTAAGAGATTCCAGAAATCTGTCAGTATTCTATTATTATCCAATTAGCAGCCTTCCTAATAATATATTTTATGGAAAAACAATCCCTTTGAAGGAGCTGTTGTTCCTGCCATTTGTCGATCTTTACTTATCAAAGCTTCATCGAATCCAGCTGCTCCTGATTCTAAAGAAGCATATTTTAAGATTGATCCAACTATAGATCTTACCATCTTCCATAAAAAGGCATTGCCTTCTATTTGGAATACAGTAAGATCACCTTCTTTATAAAATGAAGCTGAAAAAATTTCTCTTATTTTTGACTCGTTTTTATCACCTGCACTCGTAAAAGTAGTAAAATCATGGATACCTTTAAGTTTTTCAGCACAGGCATTCATTATATTAATGTCAGGGATATCTCTAATTTGTGTACAAAAAAATCTGTTAAAAACAGTGTATCCTGTTATATCGGTAAAATAATACTTATAAACACGCCTTTTTGCACTAAATCTTGCATGAAATTTTTCATCAACATATACACTACTAATAATAGAAATATCTCCTGGTAAAAAGGTATTTATTGCATTTTTAAATCTATTTTCCGGAATTTCCAGTTCAGTATCAAAATGGCAAACCTGAGCCCTGGCATGTACTCCGGAATCGGTCCTGCCTGCAGCAGTCACACGAATAGCCTTTTTATGCATTTTAGAAAGAGCTTCTTCCAAAACTCCCTGTACGGTTCTTCCCTCATTTTGTATTTGCCAGCCAAAAAAATTTGTTCCGTCATAAGAGAGAACAATCTTAAGCCTACGACTAGACATCCTTTGTCCGTCTTTTTATTTCATCGCCAATAGAAGAATGCAGATCTTTAGCCTTAGTTAATAAAGCCTCTGGTTTATTTTTTGATGCCTTCCCCATACCAAATATTCTTGCAACGGTAGTTCTTGCCCTTTCTAAAGATTTCACCCTCTTTGAATCATCCGAATCAGGTCCATAATAGTATTCCAGTAAAGCACTAACATAAAGAACTCCATCATAACCATAATTTTTATCCAGGTCAGGTCCAAGACTAACAACTTCAGTGAGGGATTCTGTTCCGGCTCCATCGTACTCTATAGAAAGATTATAGAAAAACCCTGCTTTTCTATAAAACAGTTTTCCAAGATAATCATAATTTTCATCCGGATATTTTCCATGTAGATCCATAAATAACCAGGCTGCTCTATAAGAGGAAAGTCCCTGCTTTATAACAGGGCTGAAATCATGGGGGAAATGATCATAACACATCATTGCAAGATAATACCCTGCAGTACCTTCCTGAAGTTTTCTATGTTCTCTAAAATCTAACTCTTTAAACAATTTTTCTATACTGTCAAAACGTTTCTTTTTATCATTTGCAATAACTGATACAATCTCGGGAGGTATCTCCTTAAAGTCATTTGGAAATGCTGCATAGTAACATTCCGGACAAACTGTAACAGGATAGAGGAGAGGGTTAACTTCTCCATATTTTTGAGATGGCTCATAAAACCTTCTAAGCTCATCTGTAAGATCTCCAGCAATAAGCCTTCCTCTTCCTGTTCGAATATCTTCTTTATAAAATTCGGCTTCACATACAGGACAAACTATAGCTTCTTTTGAAAAATAGGATATCGAATTCAGAGCACTATTACTCATAATTAACCCTCAATTATAACTACTGCTACTGCCGCTTCCTCTTCATGGGAAAGGGACAGATGAACCCACTTACCGCCTATGTCCATAAATGCATCTAAAGCTGTCTCATGAAGAATTATCTCTGGTTTCCCATTATGATTATTTTTGACCTCAATATCTGTTAGTTTAAGACCTTTCAAACCAGTACCAAGAGCTTTTCCAAAAGCTTCTTTAGCTGCAAATCTTGCTGCAAGAGATAAAATATAGGAACTACCCCTGCTTTTTGCTGCTTCAATCTCATTTTCATGAAAGTAACGTTTAATTATGCCATCAACATCACTCCAATGTTTCATTCTGTTTACATTCACAAAATCTATTCCTAAACCTATAATCATAAAAAATACTCCTATTCTAATTTATTTCTAAAATTTTAACTTTAATTTCTTTTGGTTCATAATTCAAGACCAGTATACCAGCAGGTACATCGGGAATAACCGGAAGATTATACTGACCTGGTTTTTTTAATGTTGAGCAATCTACTGTAAATCTGAAATCATTAGGTACAAACTTATCAAGTTCAAGCATTTCACCCTGAATCTCCATAGAATAAATTCCCTGAAATTTTTCTATTTGCAGTTGACTATCCAAATCTATGGCAATTATCTCCACTCCCAACATGGATCTAACAACAGAAACAGGTTTGATAGATGCTGAAAACTCCACAATATCACCACCGGAAAATGCAAGTGAAGAGTCTGGCTTTTTCAACCTGACCCGAGTGGAAAAATCTTCGATTTTTGAACTGATATCAACCTCTTCAGTAAAAATCTCTTTGAGATTTTCAATCTTACTTCTGCTCCCATAGACTTCAACAGAGGATGGTGTTATAAAATTCTGAATCATTTCATATCCTTTTTCTGTATAACCTATAACAGTAGGGATAACTTCCAGTGTTTTTAACATTAAAGATTCTATTTGTAAATTTAATTCTCTTGGCTCAACTCTAATTTCAAGAGAACTAATATCCATTGCAAACCCTTTTTTCTTTATTTGTACCGGAGCTCTAAATCTACCCTCTCTGCCATATTCAGAAAAATCAGCAGAAGCTTCAATTTCATCCTCCAATACAAGCTTAATATCCTCATTCCTTCCTTTTATAATAATCCGGACAGTTTCAGGGACATCTTCTGCAGGAATATAATTCTCATGAAAAGTTAAGACCAGGGGTACATTGAAAAAACGCTCTTCCAAAGATGAAACTCTGTAAAAGAAAAACAGTAAAAGAGCTGCTGCTATGGATATAATTTTTACAGGCCAATTATGTAACGATCTATCTAAAACAGCCCTAAAGTTCATCCTCTACCCCTTCTATTTCATTTTCTCCTTCATCCGGAAAATTCAAAAGTCTGGTTAGTCGTTTTTTCAACTCTTTTGTTCCAAGATCATAGTACAAATTTGCATCATATGAGAGTGACAATGCTCCGGTCTCTTCTGACACAACAAGGGTAACTGAATCTGTATCTTCAGCTATGCCCAATGCAGCTCGATGTCTTGTACCAAAACTTCTACGAATATCAACCTGTTCACTTAAAGGAAGAAAACATCCCGCAGAAATTATTTTACCACTTTGAATAATTATGGCCCCATCATGAAGAGGTGTATCGTGACCAAAAATTGTCAGAATAAGACTGGAAGATATTTCCGCATTTATTTTTGTACCAGATTCAATAATATTTTTGATACCAACACGCCTTGGAAAAACAAGAAGAGCTCCACGTCTTCTGTTTGAAAGAACTTCCACGGCGTTAATTACAGTATCTACATGAAAAAGTTTAGCATTATGAGATAATCTAAACCACCCTCCACGTCCCACACGAATAAATATAGACCTTAATTCGGGTTGAAATACAACTGCAATAATAATAACAAGGACTGTTGCCAAACGATTCATTATCCAGAGGATTGTATCAAGTTTAAAAAAATATGCTGCAAGATAAAAAATACCTACAACAAAAGCTCCCCTAATAAGCTGCACAGCCCGGGTTTGGACAAGGATCTTATAAACCTGGTAAATAAGAAAAGAGAGAATTCCTATGTCTAAAAGGGGACGCAATATTTCTGTAACTATCCACACATTATCAAGAGAATCCATAAATAGCATTATAGATATGGATACCCTTTTTTACAATAGACCTTATGAAGCTTGTACAATGTCTATTGAATTGTTTTTGGCTTTTTCCGCCAGTTCTTCTACTCTGTATTAGAGTAGAAATATTATTAAAGTAGAAAATGAGACACTGCGTAAAAAGCTCTATTCTTTAACCATGTAATATCTATTAGAATTATTCCACATTGTATAACCGGATCCACCTGCTTCCTCTACACCTTCAATCTGAAGATCCAGGTAGCTCGTATACTCCTCATATTCCATTTTAAGCTCTTTCCCTATTAAAAAAGCCTGAACATAGGGTCTTATAAGAGATCGGTTTTCTGTAATAATCCTTGCTCTTCTGGTTCCTTCACTGTAGATATATTTTGCTCTTTCAAGATATTCCATATTATTCATAAACGAAGAGGGGAAATGGGAAGGATAGTACATAGGGGAAATTACATCAACATAATCTGCCAGCATCTCAATATTCTGTCCAATCCAGTTTCCCATACGATACCAGGAGTTAAAACCATAAAGATCTGTACTTATTGGTATAAATATTTTTTCCCTTGCAACCCGCATAAATGATTCAAGAGCATCTATTTTTGTCATCCCGGGCCTTCTGCTTCTATATTGAGCAGTACTAAGATCACCATCAGAAGGGAAACGAATATAATCAAACTGAACTTCATCTATTCCTAAACTTTGAAGCTCTTCAGCTATAGCAATATTATATCGCCATACAAATTCAGAGTATGGATCAACCCAGAATTCACGTTGGACCCAGGTAACTTCTCCTGTATCAGCATCTGTTTGCTTCATATAATTACCCCAGGGAGCTTCTTTTTTAAAATCCCAAATAGAATAAGCACTATTTGAATATTTATAAAGCACAGGATCTTTAAAAACAACAATTCTCCCTATTACATATATATTATTCTTTTTAGCCTTTTCCAGAAGTAATTTAAGATCAAATCTTTGTCTTACAGCACCCAATTCATTAGGAAGTTCAAGGTTTGTATTGTAGGTTATTTTTCCTTCATCATCTTTCATATCAATGACCATCGAGTTAACCATTCTTTTTCATAAACGCAAAATGAGCTTCAAGTCTTTCTCCTGATCCATGATACGAATTAACATATATACCTTTTTTATCAGAAGAGCTGGATAATCTATCAATATCTTCCGGAATTAGATCAGCTTCTTTAACAGTAAAAAGAGGAACAGTACTTTTCCATAAACTATTTCCATCTTCTTTGAAATAGTAGCTGTTACCTGCGTAAACTCCAAGACCCTCCTTTTTAATATCAAAACCTAGAATTGTATCTTCAGAAAGTAATTTAGAGCTCTCTAAAAGAGTTAACTTCTTATCCAGATAATTTCCAGTAAATATTTCATTGGAAAAACCTGCGGCAATAAAAAGTTTATTAGAATTATCAGGATCAACCCCAAGGCAGGAAATTTCCTCATAAAAACCAGCACCGCGATACAGGATATCAAGGTTGAGTTCAGCCTGTTCCCAGGATTTACCATTATTTATTGTTTCAAAAATTCCATTAAAAGAGGTCCCAAGAATTATTCGATCACGATTTGAAGGATCAAGACTTATGGAAGTAAAATAATTTGATCTTTTTACCGGTCCACCTGTTTCAATTTCTTCCCAATTCCATCCTCCATCCAGGCTTATATATATGTTTGAAGAATTTGTAACAGCAATTCTATTTGTATCAACAGGATCCACATATAAAGATGTTAGTCTCCTGTATTCATCATCTGCAAATGGATATACAACTTTAAAAGGTAATCCATTATTTCTTTGAGTCCAGTTTTTCCCATTATCAGTTGAAATAATAAAACCTTTTGATGCCGTAATTCCAATTACATCTGTACTACTTAGCAGTACATATTGAGTCAGATCAATTTTTTCAATGGAACTAATTCCTGCAGGTAAGAATAGCGATACAAATAATGCTACTGCCAGTGCATACAAAAAGTTGTTTTTTATCATTGAGCATATCCTGTTTTAAATATTTAGTTATTAGAATAGCAGATATGATATGGAATGCCAACTGTAAGAAATTCTATAAAACTATAAGACAGGAGAAAATATTCTGAATATAGAATTTCGTAATCTTTTAACAACACTAAGCTTTGATCTGCTTGATTTATCTATTTTTATGCAGTAAAGAAGATCCTCTTTAAACTGTTTTATTAATTTAATATTTATCTCCTTATTATAATAAACAGCATTAACTTCATAATTTAAATGGAAACTACGAATATCCATATTGCAGGATCCAACAGTTGATACTGTATCATCAACTATAAGTACTTTAGAATGGAGAAAACCTTTTTTATATAGATAAATATTGACTCCTGCCTCTATAAGAGAATCAAAATATGTTCCTGCAACCCAGAAAGGAATTTTCTTATCTGGGTTACCAGTTATCATAAGGTTTACCTCTACACCGCAAAGAGCTGTAGTTTCGAGGGCATTCAGCATACTGTGGCTGGGAATAAAATAGGGAGTTTGAACATAAACAACCCGGTTGGAGTTCATTATCATGTTAAAAAAAAGTTTTTCCAGAGAATACCAGTCAGAATCCGGTCCACTGACAACTATCTGCATAGGGAGATTATCTTCTTTATCTATTACAGAAGGGAAATATGTATCCCCCTCTATTTTTTCTCCTCCGGAATTATACCAATCAGATAAGAATACACTCTGAAGCATGTGAACAGATTCTCCTTCAAGTTTTATATGAGTATCTCTCCAACTTTCAAATTGTCTTCCTCCATCTATATACTCATCACCAATATTCATCCCGCCTGTATATGCAATTTCCCCATCTATGACAGCAATTTTTCTGTGATTACAATAATTCAGCAGTCTTCCTGAAAAAACATTAGCAGGATCGAGAAAATATTTTGTATCAATACCTGCCTTAGTTAAATCTCTTTTAAACTTTTTGGACATTTTATTAAAACAGCCAACTCCATCAAATAAAATTCTAACTGGCAGCCCTTCCAAAGCCTTCCTTTTAAGAATATCTGCAATTCTATTTCCAATTTTATCATCTCTAAAAATAAAGTATTCAATATGTATTGATTGTTTGGCATTATCAAGATCTTCTAAAAAAGATTGGAAAAACAGCTCTCCTGTGAAAAAAATCTCTGTGGTATTATTTAGAGTAATAATTGAATTACTACTCTGCAAAGATAAAATCATTGTTTTAGCAATATCATTATCAATAGTGGAAGAGAGTTCTCCCATAAAAACCTTTTGTTTTTTCAAAATTGAACCAAGTTCTTTTTGGAAGGTAATTTCAGGTCGTTGTTTTACAATTTTATATTTTTTCCAATTAATACCACCCATAAGATATAATAATGCACCTATGTATGGAAGAAATATAATTGCCAGCAACCATGCAAAAGATACTTCAGGATGATTATTATCTAAAAGAATTACAACTGAGAGAACAATTATAAAAGTAATATGAGCTACATATAAGATACCAGGAATACTTAATTGGCCAATCATACTATCTCCCCATTAAAAGATAACATAACTAATTGTAAAAGAAGTATTATTTTTTAATTTTTTTTAAGAAGAAAAAATCTGAGTTTTCATTATATCCAGAAAGCGACTGTAAAGATCTTCTTTTTGAGAAGTATAGGAAAAAGAAAGATTTGTAAGGGCAGTCCTTAACAATGGATTTTTCAGATGATTCATTATATATGCGAGAGATTTTAAATACTCCACCTGATTAGAAGGATTACTTCCAATAACAAGAACAAGATGAACAGGTTCGCCATCAATCGAATTAAAATCAAGACCTTTTTTAGAAATACCTAAACCAATTCTAACTTTATCAATTGAAGTGCACTTGCCATGAGGAATGGCCACATTATGTCCTATACCTGTTGTACATAAAGCCTCTCTGTCAAATACCTCTTTAAGAAAGGCTTCTTTCAAATTTGTATTATGAAAAAAATCAAAAACAGGACAGTTACCTACAATTTCTCTGATGGCACCAAATTTATCCCTGCTTTTCAACTCATGTATAGAGCATCCAACAGCTTCTGAATGAGATACATTCATATAAGAAGAGTTCTCATGAACTATGGTTTCCTTATAATTAGCAGTCAGCACAAATAACCCTCCAGACTAATTTTCCCACAACAAACTATTTAATACGAAATAAACTAAAAACTCAAGTACTGTAACTAACAAATAAGCATTATATCTCTAATATATCAAGGATATTTGTATATTAAACTGAACCTTCTTCATCTTTCATTAATTTATAAATTAATGATTCAACAAGAGCCTGCCATGATGCATCAATAATATTGTCAGAAACACCTACTGTACTCCATCTACTCTTTTCATCAGCCGAATTTATCATAACCCGGGTTACAGAGTTAGTTCCTTCTTCTGCATTCAGTATACGAACTTTGTAATCTACCAGGTGTACTTTTTTAAGCTCAGGATAAAATTTCTCAAGAACCTTTCGAAGGGCTTTATCCAGAGCCTCTACAGGTCCGCTGCCATCAGCCGCAGTGTGTTCTATATGAGAATCATAACCATGTGATTCCGAAATTTCTTTTGGTACTTCTGCTTTTATAGTTACTTCTGACCATGATTCTCCGTCAGCATTTTTCCATATTTGAATACGATACCCATGTAAATCAAAGTAACGTTTCTGTTTGCCAATAAGTGCATTGGTTAATAGCTCAAAAGAAGCCTCAGCACCCTCATAATGATACCCCTTAGCTTCAAGCTCCTTAACACGTTGTAATATTTTACCAGCTTTTTCGTTATCAGAACGAAGATCTATACCCATATTTTTAACTTTCTCGATAATATTGCTACGGCCTGATAACTCAGAAACAGTGAAGATCCTTTCGTTCCCAACTACTTCAGGAGATACATGTTCATAAGTTGAAGAATTATTCCTCACTGCTGAAACATGAATTCCACCCTTATGGGAAAACGCTTTTTTCCCAACAAAAGGAAGAGAATCAGGATGTGACTGATTTGATATTTCAGAAACAAGGTGAGATATGTAGTAGAGTTTTTCAAGATTTTCTTCAGGTATTGTTATATAGTCTTTTTTTATAGATAAATTTGGAATTATGGAACATAAATTTGCATTACCACATCTTTCACCTAAACCATTAATAGTTCCCTGCACCATAGTTGCTCCCTGAAAAACAGCAGCCAGAGAATTTGCAACGGCTAATTCTGAATCATTATGCGCATGTATTCCCAAAGGTGTAGAAAACTGGTTCTTAACAATCTTAAATGTAGAATCAATAAAATCAACCATTGATCCACCATTTGTATCTGCCAGAACCAGCCAATTTGCCCCGCCCTGCTCTGCAGCTTTCAAAGTTTCCAGTGCATAATCTGGATTTGCTTTATAACCATCAAAAAAATGCTCTGCATCATAAACAACTTCATCAAAATACTTTTTAAGGTACTCCATAGTAGAAAAAATCATATCGAGATTTTCCTCATTTGTTGTTTTTAATGCTTCTTTTACATGCAAATCCCAGCTCTTTCCAAAAACTGTAACAACAGGAACACCAGTTTTAATCATTGTTGCAAGATTCTTATCATCCTGAACTTTAATATTCTTTAATTTTGTTGATGAAAATGCTGTTAACTTTGCATTCTTAAGTTTTACCTTTTTCATCTCTTCAAAAAATGCTACATCTTTAGGATTAGAACCAGGCCAACCGCCTTCTATATAATGGACCCCAAATTCATCAAGATTTTTAGCAATTTTAATTTTATCATTAACCGTAAAATTAATTCCAACACTTTGTGAACCATCTCTTAAAGTTGTATCAAATATTTTTATTAACTTACTCACCTTCCGGTCTCCTTAAAAGTTCTCTCCCATCTATTCATTGCCACTATTCCAGTTCTTGCAACATCAGTAATTTGATGCGACTCTAAAAGAGCAAGAAAGGAATCAATTTTATCTGAATCTCCAGTTATTTCAACAATGAATCCATTTGTACCTAC
>Ga0164318_10007819_pt1 | contig 10364 bp, 5 predicted proteins | sample GuaBasSedimGuay9_FD_113734 | JGI IMG/M metagenome (GOLD analysis project Ga0164318, IMG submission 113734) | Subseafloor sediment microbial communities from Guaymas Basin, Gulf of California, Mexico - Guay9, Core 4571-4, 0-3 cm | ecosystem: Environmental > Aquatic > Marine > Hydrothermal vents >...
ACGAGCAAAATCGGGCTGTCGGTTGGCGCGGGCAACGCTGAATAAATGGGGATGGATGTGGGTGTGCTTTCCAACGCCCACAGTTGGCAGCCTTGTTCTTGCAGAGAAACGGCCGTTTTCAATCCATTATTATGATGCGACCATGAAACGGCCGTTTCTGCCCCCAACGCCGTCTTTTTCAATTTAGGATGAGCGGGGGTCGCCGTAATACCGCCCAAATACAGATGTTTTATCCCCGCCCCATCCGCAATCCGCATGATGGAGCCAACATTGTACAGACTGCGGATGTTATCGAGGAGGAGCGAGAGGGAAACGGCCGTTTTTATACTGTCCTGCGGCTGGTGACTGGGCAAAAGATGCTCCTGTTCAATCGCCGTCGCTCCACATAACGGGCAATTCAGCCCTGCATGTCGTTCTTCCGTCACGGGAAAACGAAACATGCAATTAGCTGATTCACATTGGTACATCGCAGGGGAAAATTCCATGTAGGGATTTTAGCTGGTTTTTACGGGGATGCTATTTTGATTTGGATGTGTTTCATTTACTTAAAAACACGACCGACTTTGCAGCCGTAAGCGCGAATTTATTCGCCAGCTAATTTGCCTCAACACAAAGATGCGGGTATGTAATAAGGAACGGGGATTAAGGCGTATTTTCAAATCCATCGGGTAACATCTCAATAACTTGGGGTAAAGACCTGACAGGTTTCATCCAGACCTCTTGTTTTACACGAGTATCTTTGAAAAACCTGTCAGGTCTCCCTGAAATATTGAGAAGATACTCCATCGGTTAAAAACCGATGTCTAACACAAGAAACGCGCTGAAAGCGCGTTCAAAATAGCCCGCGTTCAGCGGGCTTTGCCTATCAGTCGTCGGTTTTCAACCGATGCCGCGCTTCATGGGATTGCCCTGAGAACTGAGCAATTTTGGGTAGACGGCCGTTTTCATTTGCCCTATACTGTGAATGGGAATTATGAAACTCGGAGTTCATTCATGATCATTTTACTAACAGTATAGGCAAAAACGTAACCACACACATTGATATTGCGATTAGCATCGCGCTCGTTTCGCGTCACAGAGAAAGGAGAACAATGCTCCATCTAGAAATTCATTTATTTGGCGAAATGCAAGCTGTCCAGAGCGACGGCCGGCCGTTACGCCTGCCCCCATCCACCCAATCGTTATTTGCATATCTCATTCTATTCCACGAACGCAGCCACAGTCGTGAATCATTAACCAACCTGTTTTGGGAGGATGTTCCCTTAAAAAATGCAAGACGTTGCCTTAGCACCGCCTTGTGGCGATTGAAGAAAGAATTGCCACAAGATGCCGCCTGCCTTGCTGTTTCTGAGCGTGGAAACGTCCAGTTTGCGTATAACAACAGCCAATGGATTGATATTTTGAGCTTTGAAGAGAATGCGAATCGCGGTCTGCATTTGTCAATGGAAGAAATGGGCGCGGCCGATGCTTCCTTTCTGGAAAAAGCGATAAACCTGTATCGTGGTGACCTGCTTGATGGGTATTATGACGAATGGGTGTTGCGTGAGCGGGAACGATTGCACCTGCTTTACCTCCGCACGCTCTCCCGTCTGATGCGCTATTATGGTGAGCGGAATGAACTGGCGAGAGGGATTGATTATGGGCAGCGACTCCTTGCCGTTGATCCGTTGCGTGAGCAAATTCACCGCGAGTTGATGCTGTTATACATGAAAAAGGGGGAGCGTAGTTTGGCAATTCAACAGTATGAATCATGCCGTCGCATATTAGCTGCTGAATTGGGCATCGTCCCCATGTCAGAGACGCGAGCCTTGTACAAAGGATTACTGTCACAGCCGCAATTGGTGAAAACGGCCGTTTCGACACTGCTCAGTGCAGGCGTTTCTCCCACAATCACCAGCCGCAATGACAAAGAAGGCATCGCCCATGCCCTGCAACAAATCGAACAAGCGATGGCAGGGTTGGAACAAGCCCGTTCGTACTTGCGTTCCCTGCAATAAATAACATCGCCGTAACAAAAAAAGCCCTGCCAATTCAATTGGCAGGGCTTTTTTGTTTTATGTACGGGGCGGAGTCGAGGCTTTAGCCGGAACATACCGGCTAAAGCCTCGACTCCTCTTACATCTTATGCCTCTTTTTTACGGAATTTGCTGCCCAATTGGTCAAGCAGGCTGTACATGACAGGCACGATGACCAATGTCAACGCCGTACCGACGATCAAGCCGCCCATCACCGCTTTGCCCAATTCGGCCGCGATGACCGCGCCCGCGTCCTGACTGGCTGCCAATGGCACGAGTGCCAAAATTGCAGTCAACGCCGTCATCAAGATGGGACGCAAACGAGTACGGCCGGCACCAACGAGCGCGTCGTAAGTGCTTGCCCCTTTCTCGCGTAACTGCTTCGCCAATTCCATCAGCACAATGCCGTTTGTCACCACCACGCCGACCAACATCATAAAGCCGATCATGGCTGAGATGCCCAGGTTACTGTCGGTGATGTACAGGGCAACCGCCGCGCCAACAAGGGCGAAGGGCAGACTGAACAAGATGGTGAATGGCAGCAGCAGACTGCGGAAAGATAGCGCCATGATGAGGTAGACGAGGATGATGGAGATACCAATCGCCTGAATCATAGATTGGAAGCCTTCAACCTGCATTTGTGAATCGAACCCTTCGGTGACAATGACGGTGGGTGGTAAGTTATCCATGTCCAGCACTGCCTGTTTGGCAGCACCAGTCACGCCCAGCGTGTCGGCTGTTTCTAATTCACCGCCAAAACTGATGGCAGGACGGCCGTCTATCCGCATAATCGCATCACTGCCGCCGCCATCTAGCAGGGCATCAACGGTGCTGCTTACGTTGGCAATGTCGGGTTGCCCATCGCCATCGTTATCAATAGTGGCTAGAACTTCTTTTACATCGGGTGCAATCTCGATCAACTCGTCGAGCGAATCACTGGTGATGATTACGCCAAAACCAGTCATGCCAGCAGATTCTGTGCCAGATGACACGACGACTTGATCTTCACCAAAGATGGCTATAGCTTCTTCGCGCACTTCTTTGGTAAGAGCATCAAGATCATCTTGGTTTTCGACGGTGATGGCGATATTGCCAGCATTTTGGCTGACTGTTGTGCTGCCAAGCAACGCTTCCATACCGCCGCCGCTGCCGATTTCGGTTTGTACGGTTTCAACGCCATCTATATCGGCAAGAATGGCTTCCAGTTCCTCTGCGTATGCGTTTGTTTCTACCATTTTTGTGCCGTTTGGCATTTTAATGATGACACTAATGGTAGGTTCACCAAAGCCAGGAATGAAGCTTTTCGGTAGTTGGGCAAGCAGGTACAGGCTGCTGAAAAAGACAACGGTGGAGATTGCCATGACGGCAGCGCGATGAGAAAGCGACCATTCGAGCATGGGGGTGTACCAGCGTTGTAATTTGGTCTCTTTTTCTTCGGGGATGTTGTCTTTGCTGATGAGCAAGGACATCATGGCAGGAACGGCCGTTATCGACACAATAAAGCTGGCAATCAGCGCATACGTTACCGTTAAGCCAAAGGGCAGGAAGAAGGAGCCAATCAGCCCGCCAACCAAACCAAGCGGCAGGAAGACGACCATTGTCGTTACCGTTGCCGAGAAGATGGCCGTTGCCACTTCGTTTGTACCCGCAATAATCGCCTCATTCAGATCATCACCATTTTGGATGTGGCGATAGGAATTTTCTAACACAACGATGGAATCATCTACCACGCGCCCAATGGCGACGGTAAGGCCGCTCAAGGTCATAATGTTCAGTGTGATGCTGGTGGGGAAAAGGCGGGCAAGGTAGACCAGAAGGCCGTTGTCGGTGGCAATGACGGCGGATTCCATCCATGACCCCATTGTGGGCGGAATGAGCCACATGAAGAAGAAGGCACTAAAGATGGAAAGGGGGATGGAAACGGCCGTTACCAACGTCGCTCGCCAACTTAATTTATACTTTCCACCCACGCGCCCGCTCAGGAAGATGAGGATGATAAGGATGGCAAACACGCCACCCAACGCCCCATCGCGGGACACGCCTTTGATGGAATCTTCGATAAACGTCGCTTGTTCAAAGACCATATGGACTTTCACATCGTCGTTACTGGCCGTGAATGCGTCAAATTCGTCGAAAATAAGGTGCGCCGCTTCAACAGTGTTGGCATCACCATCTTTATAGACGGCAAGGATGACGCTGGGGCTGCCATTCGTGCGTGTAGCGGACGAATCGGGGATGAATACTTCCACATCGCCCGTTGCTACGCCGCGCAGATGTTCGGCTGTTTCCGCGTCGAATGCGTCGGGATGTTCGTCCAGCAGGTAAGTCAACGTCTCAGGCGACATCAATTCCAGAATGATGACGGAGAGGTTTTCGACGAATCCTTCTTCGTTTTCCGCCAAGTACGCCATCACTTCGGGAGAGAGATCGTACATCAGCTGCGGATCGCCGTTGGGCGAATTGGGGATGAAATTGAGTAAGGCCGCCGCGCCATCGACAAAATTATTGCTTAATATATCGTAAGCATCGGTGAACATTGGCGGGTCGCCTTCAGGACTATTTTCTGTCCAGACACCAGCCAATAGTGGGGCTTCGCCAGCCGCTTCCTGTGCGGCTTCAGCTTCGGCCGCTTCGGTTAAGGCCAATTCGCCTGCGCCACCATATTCGGCCGCTAATTCGTCCAATTCAGCAATTAAATCTGCGTCCAGCGTTTCTAAATAAGCGGCGGGCAACAGGGCGATGGATTCTGCTGGCATGAGGCGCAGATGGTCATCTGTCAACATGCTCAGCATTTGCACACCTTGTTCGCCAAATCCAGCGATGGGGCGGATGAAGTCGGGTGATAAATCTTGAGCAACTTCGATGACGACACCAGCAGCGGCCGCGCCTTGCACCAGCATGTCAGGCAACACGGCGGGATCGACTTCTTCTACAGGCTCTTCGACAACCTCTTCGGTCTCTTCTTCACCAGCTTCTTCTGCCATCGCGTACAGTTCGGCGGCGATGGTGATATTGGTGATGGTTTGCTGTGTGTCGTCGTCAAGCGTCCCCATAATTTCGGCGGGCATGGCGGCCAACAAGGCTGGATCCATCGCTAATATGATTTCGGGAGTCAACTCTGTCAGCAGTTCGGGTGGAAAGGCGGTCAACATGGCGGCTGCTTGCAGTGGAATGTCGGCGGTGGTTTCCATCGGCATCCCAAATGAAGCAGATGCTTCAACCCATGATTCTGGAAGGGAAACTGCCGTTACTGGTTCCCCGTTTGCCGCCAATTGGATGGCGTTTAGTTGCAGTAGTAATGCTTCGTCTAAAGTGGCGGCGAGAGGGGTTTGGAGAATAACGGCCGTTGTTTCCGGCATAAACGCAATCCACATCTCAGGTGTGAGAGCGTCTAACATTTCAGGAGCCATCTGGCTGATAGCACCCATAAATTCAGGGGTAATATCGGCGGTGGTGGTGATGGTTTGTCCCATCTGTGCCGCACCCGTGATCCACATTTCGGGCAAATTGACTGCCTCAAAAGCAGGAAGGTCGTCGGCAACGTCGCCATCTTCCGCTGGCGGAGCCAACAAAGCGGCGATTGCCCCTTGCGTTTCAGCATCCAATCCCGCAAGATACTCTTGGGGCATTGCCATCAGCACATCAGGCGTGAAAGCCAACACCATCTCAGGTGTGAGCGTGTCCAGCATTTCAGGAGCCATCTGCGCGATGGTTTCCATAAATACGGGGGTAATATCGGCAGTGGTAGCGATGGTTTGTCCCATCTGAGCCGCCCCTGCAATCCATGCTTCGGGCAGGGCGACGGGTTCAACAGGAACCATCTCGCCATCTTGGGCTGGTGGAGCTAACAAAGCGGCAAGTGCGCCTTGTGTGTCGGCATCCAATCCCGCAAAAAATTCTTGGGGCATTGCCATCAACACATCGGGCGAGAAAGCCAGCACCATCTCAGGTGTGAGCGCGTCCAGCATTTCAGGAGCCATCTGAGCGATAGTTCCCATAAATTCAGGGGTAATATCGGCAGTGGTGGTGATGGTTTGTCCCATCTGAGCCGCCCCTGCAATCCATGTTTCGGGCAGATCGACGGCGATGGGTGTTTCTGGAGCAGCTTCTGTTTCTTCCACGACCTCTTCCTCTGCGGGAAGTTCTCCGCCGCTGAGAAGCAGTTGTGATTCGGCTACATTATATTGACCAATACCACCATACTCGGCGGCGATTTCATCTAATTCCGTAACCAGATCGGGGTCAAGCGTTTCTGTATACTCGCTTGGCAGGAAGGAAAGCGTATCAGCGGGAACATAAATCAAATCCTCTTCGGAGAGGAGGCCGAGTAAGGCCATGATTTGCTCTTCGGTGCCAGTGATGTCAGCGAATACATCAGGGGTAATATCCTGCATGAATTCGACTTCAATATCCATCGCCGCCGCGCCTTCGCTGATGAGGGCGGGCAGACGGCCAGGTTCTTCGACTGCTTCCACTTCGACGGGTTCTGCGGTCGCTTCTACTTCGACGGGTTCTGCGGTCGCTTCCACTTCGACAGGCTCAGTGTCCGCTGTTTCATCGGGTAACTCTTGCCCGCCGCCGACGGTCACTTTACTGACCCCTTCGAGTGTTTCCAGTTCAGGAACGATCTCTGTTTCGACGTACTCTTTTAGCTCGGCCAATGTCATTTCAGAGGAGGAGATGCTGGATACGGTGATGGGCAGGTCGCTGAGGCTGAAATTGAGGATTTGGGACTCGGCGGTGTCGGGGAGGTCTGTGGTGGAAACGGCCGTTTCTATATCTTCAATAATCGCTTCCTGATTTTGTCCAAATTCATTACGGACAATCATGAAAGCCATCCCAGCTTGTGTCGTCGATTCAACATTGACCACATTTTCAATCGCTTGTAATTTTGTTTCAAGCGGGATGGTCACTTCTTCGAGGAAATTATCGGCATCTTCAGCATCAGGCCATTGGACGATGACGATGGTTTGTGGAAATTCGACGCGAGGGGTCATTTCCAGATTCAATTGGGTGGCCGCGTAAATGCCGACCGCCATAAAAATGAAGGTGAGGGCGATCACTACCCATCTGAAACGGATGGATAGGCGCGTGATTTTGTCAAATAGTTTGGTTAACATACTGTTGTGTTTCTCCTAGTTGGGACGGAGGAGGGGAGCGGGGGGGGAGGGGAGCAGGGGAGCGAGCGATTTCCTCATCTCCCCTGCTCCTCATCTCCTCATCCCCCCTGCTCCTCATCTCCTTTTGGGGTAAAGATCGTTTCGATCAAAGATAATCCGCGTTTGAGTTCGACTCTTTCGGCGGGGGATAAGACTGTGAATAAGGTGGTGATATGGTTGGCTAGATGTTGAAAAATGGAGTTGAGACGTGTGCGACCAACGGCCGTTAATTCAATCAAAACCATGCGCCTGTCTTCTTCTGAACGACTGCGCGTGACCCATCCCTGCTTCACCATGCGACTGACGGTGTTGGACATGGTGGGCAAGCTGACCATATGCTCGCTGGCGAGATCACTGAGATTTAACGGCCGTTCCACTAGCGTCCGCAATACCATCACCTGATTCAAGGCGATGGGGTCGGGATGGTTGCGAAGGCCAGCCGTTACGGTCTGCGAGACTTGCGGTAACACTTCCAATATCTGTGTTGCTAACTGTTGTTCTTCTGTTTCGTTCATAATGCGTACAAGGCAAGAGCCGCATAATTTGTAATTTATGCGACTCTTTAGGGTTGCTAATAATTAGGAGTGCTAACTATAACACGAAAACTTTTTTTGCAAAATGAATTAATTTGATGGGCGTGTGCGAGTGACAACAACGGATTAAAAAATAAACGGATATGACTGTCAGAACAGCCATATCCGTTTATTTTCAAAAGAGGTTGGGTTTGGCAACGCCAAACCCGTACAGTAGGGGCATGGCGTTGCCATGCCCTGCACTTAAAACATTAAGAATTTAGGCCAGACTGTGTTAAGCGTGGATCGCCTGCCCTTCGACGGCGTGCGCGGCTTCCATCAACGCCTCGCTTAGGGTAGGATGGGCGTGGACGTTTTGGGCGATGGCAACGGCCGTTAATCCCACATTTTGCGCCAATGTCAGCTCTGGCAACAGTTCTGTCACATCAGGCCCAATCATCGACGCACCCAAAATCTCGCCATATTTGGCATCGGAGATGATTTTGATGAAGCCGTCACGTTCGCCCAAACCCAACGCTTTGCCGTTGGCTTGGAAATTGAACGAGCCGATATTCACTTCGTAGCCCGCCTCTATTGCCGCCGCTTCGGTGTAGCCAAAGCTGGCAACTTGCGGCACAGAATAAGTCGCTCGCGGCATCATCAGGTATTCGATTGGCTTGGTTTCTTTGCCTGCCATCGCTTCGGCGGCAATCATGCCCATCTTTGAAGCGATGTGGGCCAGTCGGAAGTCGGTCGCCACGTCACCGATGGCGTAAATGTTTGGCACATTAGTACGCATCTGGTCGTCAATGGCGATGTTGCCGCGTTCGGTCAACTCTACGCCCGCCGCTTCGAGGCCAATGCCTTCGATGTTGGGCTGGAAATTAATGGCGACCATCACTTTGTCGGCTTCGAGGGTGCTGCCGTCGGGCAGGGTGACGGATACGCCGTCGTCGGTGGGTGTGATTTTGGAAACGGCCGTTTTTGTCATCACCTTCACCTTCAATTTTTTATACGCCTTCTCCAACAATTTGCTCACAGCGGGGTCTTCGTTGGGCAACAGATGGGGCATCATCTCGATAATCGTGATGTCTACGCCATAATTTGCCCACATGTACGCAAATTCAACCCCAATCACGCCGCCACCGATGATGATCAGCTTTTCGGGCAGATTGTCGGACAGTATCGCATCTTTGTAGGAGATGATGCGCTCGCCGTCGAAAGGTGCGCCGGGCAGGGGGCGGGGACGTGCGCCCGTGGCGATGATGATGTTGGTTGCGTTGAGTATTGCCTTTTCGCCATCACCCATCACCACTTCAATGCGATTTGCGTCCAGCAACGTGCCAACGCCATCGTAAACGGCAATGCCATTCTTCTTCATCAAGAAGCCAACCCCCTTGACCAATCGCCCCGACACTTGGCGGCTGCGCTTGAACGCTTTGCCATAATCCAGCGTCAAATTATCAAAGCTAAAGCCAAATTCGCGGGCGCGATGTTGCAACGTGTGGGCAACTTCTGCATTTTTCAATAAAGATTTAGAGGGAATACAACCAACATTAAGGCAGACACCGCCCCAATACTCTTTTTCAATAATGGCGCAATTAAGCCCCAACTGGGCGGCACGGATGGCAGCCACATAGCCGCCCGGCCCTGCACCCAAAACAACAAGATCGTAATTTTCAGACATGATTCTCCGTAACGGAGATAGAGAATAGAGATGGAGATAGAAAAGGTTAACTCCTCTCTATCTCTATCTCTCCACTCTATCTCTCTGATTGTTAATTATTTTGGCGATATTAACACCTTGCCATCAAACTCGCTATAATCCTCCGTTATGGGATTTCCAACATGGACTTTATGGGGAATGGGCATTGCAGGGCTGTTTGCGCTGTTGTTCAATACCCTTGCACTAATGGCTCAATCAGGGCGTTCGCTGCTGTTTGGGCGGCGACTGGATGCGCGGGCGCGTTCGCTCACAGGCTTCGGCTTGGCGGCGACACTGCTGGCGTTTGGCTTTTTCATGGCGGGCGTACCGTTGGATGGTGTGATGGGGGAAACGGACAGTTCGACCGCGCTCAACGCAAGCGTTTCTTCCCAAATTATTGTCGTCACCGCCACCTACACGCCGACTTCGATTGGCGAAGTTGCTTCAATAGAAGAATCTGCCACACGGCCACCCTCTGGCACACCACAAACGGGTGCGTTCGTCCCGTTGACAACCGCCGAAAGTGACGCGACCGAGAGCGGCACGGCTGACGAGGCGACTGAAACCATCACCCCCGCACCTGATGCAGACGAAACTGATGAAGCGACGGCAACGCCCAAACCAGCGACTGTCACCCCTACACCCACGCCTGCGCCAACCAACACCCCGTTTCCAACGCTGACCCCCACGCCAATTGATGGCAAAACGGCCGTTGTTATCACCCAAAGCGGCCTGACATGGTTGTATGACGCGCCCGGCGGCCAGCAGGCGGGGCAGGTGTTCGATGGCGATGTACTCATTTTGCGCGGCGGACACGCCAATCGGGATGGCAATTTGTGGCAAGAGGTGATGACGGTAAACGGCCGTTTAGGTTGGATTCCTGAAGAATTTCTGATTACGGAAGAGTAAGGGCAAAAATGTTGCAAACGGCCGTTTCCCCGTTATAATTCCCCCTGTTGCGATTATGGTGTAG
>Ga0164318_10007821_pt1 | contig 10364 bp, 2 predicted proteins | sample GuaBasSedimGuay9_FD_113734 | JGI IMG/M metagenome (GOLD analysis project Ga0164318, IMG submission 113734) | Subseafloor sediment microbial communities from Guaymas Basin, Gulf of California, Mexico - Guay9, Core 4571-4, 0-3 cm | ecosystem: Environmental > Aquatic > Marine > Hydrothermal vents >...
TAAAAGCTGTTTATGGTGGCGGTGGCGCTACAGGAAGTTTAATGCCTACTAATCCCGTTCCCGCAAACGGTGAGGTAGATGTGCCAACGTATCAGTTGCTACTCTGGCAGTTGGCAACAAACGGAACGCCGGCAGTTTCCAGTTTGCCTGAAGTTTTCAATACTGCGATTACCCGGCGGGCATTTTCAACCGAAATGCTTGCCGGCAATCAGCCACTTTTTACTACAGTTGATAATCAGGATAATGCCGGGACAGGAAATCCTGATGATGACATGGATGTGTCATTAGGCCCGGGAGATTTAATTGCCCCTATTGAATTCGATATTTTGTACACGGATAGTGTGCTGCCTGCCGCTGTCCAATTGTTAATCTATGCTAAGGATATAGATGAGACTGAAGGAGAGATAGATGATGTCTATTTCAATGGCACGAAAATCGGCTCGCTGACCGGTGAGAATCATGAATGGAGTACAACAGTATTTGATATTGACCCTTCACTTGTTGTTCTGGGAAATAATCTTGTAAAGATAGAAATTGCTGAAGACTGGAAGTGTACTATTGATTGGGGTCGGCTTGTTATTAATAATGAATCAGCCGGTGATGCAAATATTCGTTACGCGGAACAAAACAAACCTGTTTATTCAGCCGGAGAATCAGTGATAACTTCAATTGATCTTGACACAATAGCTGCATCGCAAACGGTTAAACTGGAAATAAATATACTCGAACCTGCCGGCACGAATATCGCGGGTACAACTGTGAATCGCACTCTTACCGGTCGCGATGATGATCCATTCGATGTTACTCTTGATTTGCCCGGAGCTGCAAGTGATGGAATCTATAATCTGCAGCTTCTGCTGTATGATGTAAGCAATCAGTTCCAGACATTGCGTATGATACCTTTTGGAGTAGGCAGCGCGGACGTTATTACTTACGATGTATTTTTTGGTTCGGCAAGCAATGACATGGCGCAGATTAAAACCAATCTCACCTATGCAGGTTGTTTTCCCGGTATGCTGACAGAGAATACCGACTACTGGTGGCAGGTTATAGCGAAAGACGCTTCAGAACAGGGGACAGGCAGTTATTGGTCATTTACTACAGTGGGGGGGACCGCTGCTCCTGCTCCCCCGTTAAATGTGACTGCAAGTGACGGTACATATACCGATCGTATTATTATTTCATGGGATGCTTCAGGCGGCGCAGACAAATACCGGGTCTTTCGCGATAACACAAATATCGCTGAGGTTACCGATATAAGCTACTCTGATATGTCCGTGACTCTGTGGCAAAACTATAATTACTATGTGCAGGCGGGCAATGCTGTCGGATGGAGCGCGAACAGCGTTTCTAACACCGGTTACGCAGGTAATCTGTCTCCACCTACCGGAATTAATGCATCTGATGGTATGTTCGATGATCGTATCCGTATTACCTGGAACACATCCGTAGGGGCGACAAAATACCAAATATATCGTGATGGCAGATTTGTCGCTAATGTTACTGACCCAACCTATGACGACATGTCTGTTGTGCAGTGGCAAAGTTATGAATATACCGTAAAGGCAGGCAATGACTATCTTTGGACTCCTGTGTCAGTTGACAGTGATACAGGTTATGCAGGCAACCTGGCGCCTCCTGCCGGTATCGCTGCATCGGATGGAACTTATGCCAATCGCGTGCGCATCACCTGGAATCCTTCTGCAGGTGCAACATCGTACCGGCTATACCGTGACGGTATCCAAATTGATGAGATTAACGGGACAAGTTATGATGATATGTCCGTGACTCTTTGGCAAACATATAAATATTCTGTTAAGGCAGGTAATGGATTACAATGGACTCCTGAAAGTAATACTGATACAGGTTATGCCGGCGATATGGCACCTCCATCCGGCATAGCCGCTTCAGATGGAACTTACATTGACCGTATACGTATATCGTGGAATGCCTCGGCAGGTGCAACAGCTTACCGAGTTTATCGTGACAATGTAAAAATAACCGAAACTTCCGGATCAACATATGATGACATGAATGTTGTCCTTTGGCAGACCTATAATTACAGTATAAGCGCCGGAAACACTTCGGGTTGGACTCCGCAAAGCACTAACGATTCAGGATATGCAGGCAGTTTTGTCACGCCTGCTAATCTCACGGCTTCAGACGGCTTGTTTTCTGATCGTGTGCGTGTAACATGGAATGCCAGTAGCGGCGCGACAAAATACCGGATTTACCGCGATGACACGCAGATTGCTGAAATTACCGGTACAACTTATGATGATATTTCTGTGACCGCCTGGCAATCATATAAATATTTCGTTAAGGCAGGGAATGCATCCGGATGGACTCCGTCATCAATTTCTGATACCGGATATGCAGGGGATATGGCTCCTCCTTCCGGAGTTGACGCATCTGACGGTAAATATACCGACCGTGTTCGCGTTACCTGGAACGCTTCATCCGGTGCCACAAAATACCGTGTTTTTCGCAATGGGCTTTATCTGACAGAAACGACCGGAACAACTTATGATGATACATCTGTAACACAATGGCAAACTTACGAATATTCTGTAAAGGCAGGCAACTCTTCTTTCTGGACTCCAAGCAGTGTGCTGAATACAGGATATGCCGGCAGCCTTGTTCCTCCGGATGAAGTTGCAGCTTCTGATGGCATCTTTCCTGACCGCGTCTATATCACTTGGACTGCTTCGCCAAATGCAGTAAAATACTCAATTCACAGGGATGGCATTTATCTTGCAGAAACTGCGTCAACAAATTATAACGATACTACAGTAACTCCCTGGCAAACCTATGAATACTGTGTAAAAGCAGGCAACATCTCCGGTTGGACTCCGTGCAGTCAAGCCGATACCGGGTACGCAGGTAATATGGCACCTCCTACCGATATTGCCGCTTCGGATGGTTTATACATCGACCGTGTACGTGTGACCTGGAATACGTCATCCGGAGCCACGAAATATCAGGTTTTCCGTGATAATCTTTACATCGCCGATACCATTAGTACAAGTTTTGATGATACAACTGTTCTTGCCTGGCAGGTGTATACATATACTGTTAAAGCAGGAAATTCATCTTTCTGGACACCGCATAGTAAGTCAGACTCAGGATACGCAGGAGACATGGCTCCTCCATCAGGACTTAATGCGTCAGATGGTCTCTACACCAACAAAATCAGTATTACATGGAACCACTCCGCGGGGGCTACCAAATACGAGCTGTACCGCGATAACCTGTACATCATAGAAACAACCGGCACAACCTACAATGATATATTTATTAATCCTGCTCAGTTGTACAGCTATTCTGTCCGCGCAGGAAATTCATCCTTCTGGACTCCATCAAGCGGGAACGATAGTGGATATGCCGCTATAAGCGCTCCGGCAGACGTGGATGCCTCTGACGGTATTTATAGCAATATGGTACGTGTAACCTGGAGCTTAGTTTCAGGCGCAACATCATACAAAGTATATCGCGGAACTACTGATGTCAGCACGGTCGCTTCTATGATTGATGAGTCAACAAGTCCCTATGATGATACATCTGTTAAACCGGCGGAAATGTATTATTATTGGATTAAATCATCAGCAGAAGCGGGAGACAGCAGTTTCAGCGAAGTTGATGAAGGATATGCTTTTAAACCTGTATATCCAATGGTATCGCTCGGTAAATGGAAAGTCAAGAACGGTAAAAAAACGTCAAAGATATCGGGGAAGGAAATCGAAAACCTGACAACTTATCTGACTGACGGCTGTCTCATAGGCATCAGGGATAAGGATTCAACTAATATTATTGACGGACCACGTGTTCTCGAAGCTAAAGTTAAGAAAAAAACCGGTGAAGTTAAATTCTGGTTCTTCAAACTGAAAAAGAATGCGGTAATTAAATATAAAGTGAAAAAAAGTAAACTCATTTATAAAATATGGAAGAATTTCCCCATAAACCCGGTCATCTTTCTCGTGCCGTCTGGTACGTCCAATAACCTGTCAAACCAGAGTCTTGAATTTTATCTTGAACCTATTATGGGACAAACCAATGATATTGGATGGCAGGATATGAAATCTATCGTTGTTGAGCCGGAGGGAATGTAAACTTAAGCAAAAAGGAAAAAATATGGGAAATCTAAAATCTAAAATCTTAAATCTAAAATTATGTAAACAATTACCGATTACGGACTACGGATTACGGATTCTACTGCTTACTGTTTGCTGCTTACTGCTCACTATTAATTCTTTAGCATCCACAAACTACGTATGGCAGGGAAGCCCGACACCGACATTACCTTATTCATCATGGGCTACCGCTGCTCATAATATTCAGTCGGCTGTTGATGCCGCTTCTCCCGGAGATTTAGTACTTGTATCTAACGGAGTTTATAATTCCGTGGGAAGGATTACGCCGGAATACTCACTCTCCAACTGTGTTGCAATTACAATAAATATAACTGTGCGTAGTATCAGCGGACCGGAAAATACTTTTATCCTTGGTTCGGCAGGGATTGGTGGCGGAAACAATACCGGAGCTGTACGTTGCGTTTTTATGACTGCCGGATCTCTTGATGGTTTTACCGTTTCTAATGGACATACACTTACAAGCGGCAGCCATTTTTATGATCGTAGCGGCGGGGGAATATGGAGCACAAACGGATGCATTGTAACTAATTGTATAGTTAATGGAAACGCCTCTGATTATGATGCAGGAGGAGTGCTCTGCCTCTATGGCGGACTGGTGAATAACTGTAAAATTAATGGTAATGAAGCTTATATTGGCGGTGGAATATTTTGTTATTATGGCGGCCGGATTGACAATTGTACGTTTACCGGCAACCACGCTGAATATGGCGGGGGTGTGCATTGCAGCTATGACGGTTTGGTAAATAATTGCACTATCAATAGAAATACAGCCGATGACGGCGGAGGAGTGCGCTGTTATAAAGGCGGTGTTATAAATAACAGTTCCATTTCCAGCAATAACGCCGAGTATGGTGGAGGTGTACAAATCAAATCTGGCGGTGCGGCGGTGAGTAATTGTAAATTTATCGACAACACCGCTGAATATGGCGGTGGAATACGTTGCAAATCAGGCGGAGTGGTGAACAACAGCACGTTCACCGGAAATTATGCTGAATACGGCGGCGGAGCTCATTGTGGCACAAGCAGCACTTTTAACAATTGCTCGATAACTCTGAATTCCGCTTTCTACGGCGGTGGAGTCTATTGCTATGAAGGCGGAGTAATAAATAACTGCACTATAAGCGGTAATGATGCCTTCGCGGGCGGCGGGATTATCTGCGATGAGGGCGGAACGTTAACAAATACAATCATTTTTTCTAATACCGATCTGGCAAATAATAATTGGATTAATTATGAAACCGGTATGAATTACGCTTATTGCTGTACAATGCCTGATCCAGGAGGGACAGGCAATATTACAAACAATCCGCTCCTCGTTAATTTCGCACACATTGCTACTAATTCCCCGTGCGTTGGAATGGGCGACGGCTCAGTTGTAACCGGTGTGGATATCGATGGAGAAGCGTGGCTAAATCCACCTGCAATTGGCTGCGATCAACCAACACTCGCCGGCTTGACAGGAAAATTATCAGTAGTCGTATATGCCGAAATGACAAATTTAACGGTGGATGCGCAATGCCGGTTTACCGGATATGTCAATGGTAGGGCAGATATTATTCTCTGGTCATTCGGTGATGGAACTACGGAAACTAATGCAAGTTATATAGTAGATCATGCCTGGAATGTTTCCGGAGAATATCCTGTAATTCTAACCGCTTTGAATTCCGACAATCCAAGTGGAGTGTCAGAAACTGTTGCTGTCCATGTAGTTTCCGAATCAACCCATTATGTTGTTCCTGAAAATTCGACCCCTGAATGGCCGTATATTAGTTGGACAACTGCTGCTACAAATATCCAGTACGCAATTGATGCGTGTTATTTAGGCGGAAAAGTACTCGTGACAAACGGAATATATGCAACAGGAATGAATGCCACACCTAAATTAAATATGCCCAATCGTGTGGTTCTTACAAAAAATATCTTGGTTGAAAGTGTTAACGGACCGGATACCACCATTATCCTCGGTTCTCCTGATTCGATAACGGGTGGTAATGGAACGAATGCAGTGCGTTGCTTATATATGTCTGCCGGTACTGTTAGTGGATTTACCTTCTCAAATGGGCACACGCGTACTTATGGTGATTATGATTATGAGCGGAGCGGTGGAGGAGTCCTCTGTAACTTCAACGGAATAATTACAAACTGTATAGTAAGCGGAAATAAAGCTTACCAACTGGCCGGCGGTGTTTATTGCTTATATAATGGTATAGTAAGGGACTGTAAAATTATTGGAAACAGCTCGTATCATGGCGGTGGAATACATTGCTATTACGGCAGTTCTGTAATAAATTCAATTATCAGCGGTAACAGCTGCAACAGCATTTATGGTGAAGGCGGCGGATTAATGTGTGAGTATGGCGGAGTAATTAATAAATGCATAATTAAAAATAATGCCGCCGGTAGATATGGCGGTGGCGTGTATTGCTATAGGGGTGGAATAGTAAGTAACTGCAAAATCATTGCCAACTATGCAACAAATATATACAAAATGGGTTTGGGTGGCGGAATAATGTTGAATGCTTATGCAAACGCGTATAATTGCCTAATTACCGGTAATTCCGGTAACAAAGGCGGCGGTGTATTTTTTGTTCTAAGCGCAATTAATAATTGCACAATAAGTGGAAACAGCACGGATAACCAAGGTGGTGGTGTGTGGTGTAGCGGGGATGCTTTTTTGACAAATTGCATTATATATTTTAATACCGCGCCTTCAGGCAGTAACTGGTATTGTATTGAGACAACAAATTATGCTTACTGCTGTACAGTACCTCGACCGTACGGTATAGGGAATACCACTAACAATCCCACGTTTCTAAATCCCGATGCGGACAGCTATCATCTTCTTGAAGCGTCTCCCTGCATTGATTCCGGAACTAATTTGCCGTGGATGATTAGTGCGACCGACCTTGACGATAATCCGAGAATTTATGACGGAACAGTTGATATGGGCTGTTATGAATATATACCTGAGCCTTTCTATTTATCATTTATTATTTACTACTTGTTATTTATTAAGAGGAAATTTATCCCGATAGAAAACACATCAGGATAAATTTACAACCTTTTTCACCTGCGGAATTTTATCTTAGCAAACTCTTTTACCAGATGAAAATTTTCTGATGAAAGTTGTGGAACCGAGCTTAATTCCGCACCTCTATGATTGCTGTATCTCCCATAATTATATCGCGAAACCATAACTCTCCATTCACTTCCGGGACCGAATTTGTCTCCTTTTTCAGTTAAGTTTTTCACCGGCATTGCCATTTCAGCTATCCAATATTTATCTTTATCAATCCCATTATTCAATGTTCCGCAGCATTTTGCCGCGACTTTCAATTTCGATTTGTAGTTAAATGTGCTTGGCAATCCCACTCTGCCTAATCCTAAAATAAACAAGCTGCTTTTTTTCCCGGCCGGTGTAGCGTAAAGTTCCCAATACCAAGTTTCATTCTCCGGTTTTAAGAACATTTCACATACATCGCCGAGGTCAAAATGATGCATTTGATTTTGTTTACCTTCTGCCACTATATCGGAGTCGAAAAGTTTTATTCCCGCATAAAAATAATTTTCGTCCCAGGCAAACCTGACTTCCGCCGGCTCGTTAACTTTTTCTCCTTTTTTTGTTTTGTTTTTCACAAGTTGAAGTTGATATACCGGAGTTTGTTTCCAAACAGTATCATCTAAATTTCCATTGATTTTAACTGCTTTTTTCGCGAGTTGCGCTATTATGGTTTCACAGTTTTCTTTTTTAGTTTTTGTAGAAATAGCGGTACAGCCAATTAAAAGCACAGGTAATAATAAAATTATTGTTTTTTTCATAATTCTTTTCTCCGTTTCCGATGATTAAATTTTACAAAATCGATTAATCAGTTAATAATATTTAATATTAAGTTGTTTATTCCGTTACTCATGTTAAAAGTGTACCATATTTTATTTTAAAAGTGTACCGGTAAAACATAAATAGTCATACATGTTAACGTGTGGCCATTAATGTTAAGCCTCTTTGAAGCTTAACATTCTCTTCAATCACCCTGTAAATAATTTTGCAAAACTAATCATTTTGTAATTCGATGTAATGATTCTGCCGTACCACGCGAATGCTAATATTTGTAGCATCTTAAATAAAGTAAATGCGATGATATTTATTTAAGCGGGGGGGGGTGCAAAATATTGCTGTTGATTGACTTATTAACACTTATATGGTATCATTAATTATATAATTAATAACAAATAACTAATAATCCTCCTTCGGCGGATTTTCGACCAATAACTGATAAAAATGAAATCATTCTTAACTTTATTCCTAATGAGTATTATTACTCTTAACGTAGCGGCACAAATAAAACTTCCTTCAATAATTTCCGATGATATGGTTTTGCAGCGAAATATGAAAGTCCCTGTGTGGGGATGGGCAAAACCAAAAGCTGTTGTTACTGTTAAGTTTATGGATCAGAAAAAATCAACAAATTCAGACGCTGAAGGATTCTGGTCACTTAAACTTAACCCTATGCCCGCAATTGCCAATCCGCAAAAAATGCTGATTGAAAGTGAGGGGGCGACTGTTCTGATAACAAACATTCTTGTTGGTGAAGTGTGGGTTTGTTCCGGACAGTCAAATATGGAATTTCCTATGGGAATGCTAAAAGATTCAGAAAAAGAAATCGCTAAAGCCAAAGACCCGAAAATAAGATATTGTGTAATTAATAAATTTAATTTTAAACCTTATGAATGTGATGATTGTATAGCTGATTGGATGGAATGTTCCCCGAATGTTGCGCGCGAACAGACAGCGGTAGGTTATTATTTTGCATGCGCGCTGCGTAAAAAACTTAAAGTTCCCGTCGGCTTGATCGCGGCGTATTTCGGTGGAGCAAGCATTGAGGCGTTTACATCGGCAAATACCCTGAGCAAATGGGAAGATCTTCATAAGGAACTTGCGGCAATGGGCGAATATAAAAACAACAGGAAATATAAATTATTAAAACAACGCGACCGTAAAAAATGGTTTGATGAACTCAAAAAAGTTGATAATGGCTTTTCTAATAATTGGATGAATACAACTTTAACACAAAATGGATGGGAAAAAATACAAATTCCCGCTAAGTGGAATGATATAAAAAAATTAAAAGGATTTAAAGGAACCGTGTGGCTGCGCCGGGAAGTTAATATTCCAAAAGAATGGAAAGGAAAAAAATTAATCGTTCAACCTTGGGTAATTGATGGCTATGATATAATTTGGCTTAACGGCAAAGAAATAGGAATGATGCAATGGCCATGGTTGTTTTGGATACCGCGTAGATATGAAATTAATAAAGAAGAATATAAAATCGGCAAAAACAGTATCGTTGTTTGTATTTATAATAAAGATTCAGCAGGCGGAATGTCTGATTGCGAAACTTATATGAAAGTTTTTCCTAAAGATGAACCTGATAAATCGATAACTCTTGCCGGTGAATGGTATTATAGAAAAGGATATAAGGGAAAGGATTTACCGAAGCCGCCTATTCCTTTTATAATTGCCCATCACACACCTACAGCGCTTTATAATTCTATGATAGCACCTATAATTCCTTTTGGAATTCGTGGCGTTATTTGGTATCAGGGCGAATCAAATCAACTTACTCCTTATAAATACCGCGAGATGTTTCCTGATATGATTAATGCTTGGCGAAATGAATGGGATCAGGGAAAATTTCCCTTTTATTATGTTCAGATAGCACCATGCAACTATAATAATAAGGTCAATTCCGCGTTGCTGCGTGAAGCACAATTGCTTTCTATGAAAGTAACGAATACCGGAATGGCGGTAACTATGGATATCGGTAATCCCAATAATATTCATCCTAAAAATAAAAAAGATGTAGGATATCGGTTGGCTGCTTGGGCTTTAGCGAAAGATTATGGATTTACAAATACAGTTTTTTCAGGACCAGTTTATAAAAAAATGGAGATTGCCGGAAATAAAATTATTCTCTCTTTCAATTATGCTGATGGATTGAAAACACGTGACGGAAAATTACCATCCCATTTTGAAATAGCCGGAAAAGATAAAAAGTTTTACCCCGCAAAAACTGAGATTATCGATGATAAGGTCGTTGCCTTTTCATATAAAGTTAAAAATCCGGTTGCGGTACGGTATGGATGGAGCGATATCGCAGAGCCAAACTTATGTAATAAAGAAAATTTACCCGCATCGTCTTTCAGAACGGATGA
>Ga0164318_10007822_pt1 | contig 10364 bp, 7 predicted proteins | sample GuaBasSedimGuay9_FD_113734 | JGI IMG/M metagenome (GOLD analysis project Ga0164318, IMG submission 113734) | Subseafloor sediment microbial communities from Guaymas Basin, Gulf of California, Mexico - Guay9, Core 4571-4, 0-3 cm | ecosystem: Environmental > Aquatic > Marine > Hydrothermal vents >...
CCAATAAAAAAATTGAAAAAACAACTTCTTTATCACGGTGGGAACGAATCCGAATGGTTCTTGAGGAACTGGGACCGGCTTTTATCAAATTCGGTCAAATTATGAGTAATCGTCCGGATATTTTACCGGAACCTTTGCTGATCGAACTTGAAAAACTTCAGGATTCAGTTCCTCCAATGCCGAATGAAGAAGCAGAAAAAATAATCGAGCAGGAATTGGGAAAACCGATTTCAGAACTTTTTAAAAATTTTGATCCTGATCCGATTGCTTCCGCTTCCATAGCCCAAGTTTATCGAGCGGAATTATTCAGCGGAGAAAAAGTTGCGGTTAAAGTGCAACGCACCGGAATTCAAAAAATTATCGAAACAGACTTGGAAATAATGTTTCACTTTTCCCTTTTAATGGAAAAACACATCGCTGAAATGGAAATATTGAATCCGGTTGAAACGGTAAAAGAATTTGAACGCTCTATCCGTAAAGAAATTGATTTCGATATTGAAGCTTCTAATATAGAGAGGTTTGCAAGAAATTTTCAAACCGATATGACTATCTATATTCCTGAAGTTTATAGAGCTTATTCAACGAAAAAAATCCTGACAATGGAATTTATCGACGGCATCAAAGTATCAAACCTAAAATCGTTAAGAGAAGCGGGAAATGACCCTGTGCTCATTGCAGGTCAAGGTTGTGATCTTGTTCTGAAACAAATATTTGAACACGGTTTTTTCCACGCTGATCCTCATCCGGGAAATATCCTCATCATGAAAGATAATATTACCTGTTTCCTCGATTTCGGAATGATGGGAACTTTACTGCCGAAACATCAGGATTATCTCGGAAATATTATCGTGGGAGTCGTGAATAAAGATTCAAAGAAAATTACCGAAACGCTTCTTCGGCTCACGGGAACTTATAATATAGAAAATCGTGATCAATTAGAACAACGAGTTTCCGAACTAATCAATCAATATGCTTATATTTCTTTGAAAGAGATAAAGGTCGGTGAATTTTTGAATAAACTTTTCAGAATGTTGATAGATTTCAAATTGAGATTGCCTTCGGATTTTTATCTGCTTTCAAAAGCATTGATAACCATCGAGGGAGTCGGAACGAAATTAGACCCTGATTTTGATATGGTAGCACACATCGAACCTTTTGCAAAAAATTTACTGAAAAAACGATTGGATCCTGTTAAACTGGCAAAAGATTTGTATTCTTCTATAGCGGAATTACGTCTTTTACTTAAAGATTTTCCTTTTGAGATCAGGGAAATTATCCGGCAGATCAAAACCGGAAAATTAAAAGTAGAATTCGAACATAAAGGTTTGGAGCCAATGCTCGTCAAACACGATCAGATTAGCAACCGCATTGCTTTTGCCATTGTTCTGGCAGCTCTCATAATCGGCTCATCTTTAATTGTACTCTCAAAAATTCCACCTTTGTGGAACGGGGTTCCGATAATTGGAATTGTGGGATTTGTAGGTGCAGGAATAATGGGATTCGGGCTGTTAATTTCGATTTTACGGCATGGGAAGATGTAACCTAAATCATACTTTCATTTCAGTTATTTTGTATGCTTTCTTAAAAGTTTATTATCCAACCGGCGTAACCAAGAAACTTCTAAATCAGTTAAATTTTGCCTGGAAGGGTACTAATAAAATAAAAGATGAATCTGTTGACTTCATAGAATTCACTTCGGGAAATGTAATTAAAGGGATAAAAGGAACTGGACAAAAAGTAGTTGAAAAAACTAAAAAGCAGGTTTCTAAATTATTGCAGTAGTTTTTTAAGAACGCAGTGGCTAACACACATATCCACATTCGAGCAAAAAGAGAAAAGTGTAAGAGCGTGGCAGCCACAACCCATTATGCGAACGGCTGAAAGCTAACCGGTAATGAATGAAAAAAACTTTGTATTTTTTGTGTACTCCTGCGTTTCCTCTTGACACAATTTATTATTTTCAAGATTAAAAACAATTAGGATTTTCTTTAAATATTTTAAGGAGGATTGATGGATGCTTTATTAATGGTAATTGTCGTTTTTTTGGGATATTTGGCGATGTACAAATTATATGGCAAATTTATCGGAAAAGTGATTTTTCGTCTCAATCCTGCTGCCAATGTTCCTTCCAAAGAATTTGAAGACGGAATAGATTATGTACCCACGAAAAAGGAAGTAATATTTGGTCATCATTTTACTTCCATTGCGGGAACCGGTCCGATTGTCGGTCCTGCCATTGCGATAATTTGGGGTTGGGTTCCGGCGATAATCTGGATTTTCGTGGGTAGTGTTGTCATGGGCGCCGTGCATGATTTCGGTGCTTTGATTATTTCCATGAGGAATCAAGGAAAATCTATTTCCGAATACACGGCTAAATATATTAATCCTTTAACGAGATTTTTGTTTTTTGCCATTGTTTTTTTGGAATTATGGATTGTGATTGCCATATTCGGTTTGGTAATTGCCATAATTTTTAACAAATTTCCCATTGCGGTTTTTCCCGTTTGGATAGAAATTCCGATAGCGATTTGGTTAGGTTATATGGTTTATCGCAAAGGAAAAAACATAACGGGTCTCTCGATAATTGCCATAATTTTGATGTATATTACCGTGTTTTTGGGAGTGTTATTTCCGATTACGCTTCCCAAAATAATGGGAATTCCTCCCACCGGAGTGTGGACGATTATTCTTCTGATTTATGCTTTTGTCGCATCTATTTTGCCGGTGATCACTCTTTTACAGCCGCGAGATTATATAAACTCTCATGAATTGATAATCGCGATGACATTATTAATTTTGGGAATAATTGTTTCCGCTTTTACCGGCAAACTCCGAATAGTTGCACCCGCCGTCAATTTACATCCTTCTCAGGCTCCGCCAATGTGGCCTTTTTTGTTTGTAACAATTGCCTGCGGAGCGATTTCCGGTTTTCATTCGCTCGTTTCTTCCGGAACCAGTTCCAAACAGGTGAAGAATGAAGCGGATTCGCTTTTTGTCGGCTACGGATCGATGTTAATGGAAGGAGCTTTGGCTACTTTGGTTGTTGTTGCCGTTGCCGCCGGAATCGGAATGGGATACAAATCTCACGGGGAAACATTAATCGGTGTTCAGGCTTGGACGACTCATTATTCGTCTTGGGCTGCCGCTCACGGATTAGGTTCCAAAATAAATGCGTTTGTGGTCGGTTCCGCGAATATGATTTCCACCCTTGGGATTCCTTTAAAATTGGCTTTGGCAATAATGGGAGTGTTTGTTGCTTCTTTTGCCGGAACGACTTTGGACACGGCAACCAGAATTCAAAGATATGTGGTTACGGAGTTATTTACGGATATGAAAATTAATATTTTTCAAAATAGATTTTTAGCTACTTTTTTTGCCGTAGCCACAGCCGCTGTTCTTGCTTTTGCCACCGGAGCCGACGGTAAGGGAGCATTAACGCTTTGGCCGCTTTTCGGAGCGGTAAATCAAACGCTCGCTGCCTTAGCTCTCATCATTATCACTTTATATTTGAAAAACAAAGGCGGTTTGAAATTTTTGATTTCCGGAATTCCGGCGGCTTTTATGGCTATCATGACTTTTTGGGCTTCTATTTTGAATCAAATAAAATTTTTTAAAAGCAACAATATACTTTTAATTTCCGTAAATACCGTTATTTTAATAATAGTTCTCATCATTATCGGAGAAGGATTGGTAAAATTTTTTCAAATAAAAAAGAAAATATAATTATGCAGAAAATTCTAAAAAAATTTTATTTAACCTTACTTTTTGCCGCCTTGATATTTTATATGATTTTATTTGCGACTTTTAATATTATCTTGCATTGGAAGCCGCTATATGTTTCGAGGAAAATGGTCATCTTCATTTTGATATTTTCCACAATCACTTCTTTGGTATTTCCGATTTGGTTCAGAATTATCAAATTCAATCGTTTGAGAAAAAATGTTGTAATGAATAAGAACGAATTTTTAAAATTTGAAAAAATTCTTATTGTAATTCCGCAAATTTCCGTGTGGATTTATTTTATTGCGGATATTTTTGCGATTTCCAAAATGCCGCGTCTGTATTTAATGATTCTCGGTTTATATTCGGTTTTTTATTATTTTCCGTCCGAGAAAAGAATAAAATTGGAAAAGAGAATTTTCAGGATTATTGAAAATGAGCAGCAAAATATTTCCGATAATTAAAAAGAAAGTAAAACAACTCGATGAAATAAATCGCGCCAAAGCAACCGAATTTATCGAATCCGAATTAAACGAATTGGAAAATATATTTGCCCTTCTTGTATTCGGTTTTTTAGTAGGAAATCCGGCGGCTCCGATTTATGTATCGTTGGAATTATTACCGTTAATGGAAAAAGAATTATTTAAATTTATTTCAAAAATAGATTCGAAATATGAACCGTTAGGCGAACTGTTTTCCATATTTTCGGTTGATTAAAAATGAAATCCAAGCAGCGGTATCATTTTTTTATCGGCAAAGGAGGAGTGGGAAAATCCACTTTATCGGCTTTAACCGGCGTATATTTTGCCTTAAATCGGAAAAAAACCGCTATTGTTTCCTTAGATCCGGCTCATAATCAACAAGATATTTTCGAAATTGGTTTTTCGGAAAAACCGAAAAAAATTGCGGAACGACTTTTTGCGAAAGAAATAAACTTGGATTTTCGCATCAAAAAGTATTTAAAAGGTGTTCAAGACCATTTTCGCAAAACATACAATTATCAGGATGCTTTCAATTTGAAAAATTACTATAAAATTCTTAAATTTTCACCGGGAATGGAAAGTCAGGCTTTGATTTCCGCGTTTAACGAGATTATTGCCGAATTGGATGATTTTGATATTTTAATTTTCGACATGCCGCCTACCGCTCTTTCCATGAGCTTTTTTTCGCTTCCGTTTTCCACGCTTGTCTGGCTTAAAGAACTTCTGAAATTGCGTACAGAAATAAATAGAAAAAAGGAAATTATTTCCAGAGTCAAATTGGGTAAAGTTCAAATCGAAACCGATAAAATAACCTCGACTCTTACCAAAAAAATAGAAGAATTCGAAAAATTAACTTTTCTTTTCCGGTCTTCTCGAATAGCTATCAATCTTATTTCGAATCAAGACAAATTGTCGCTTCACGAATCCAAAAAAATAATTTCTCTGCTGGAAGATTTAGGTATGAGAATTTCAAGTTTGATCATTAATAAATCATCTGTTTCCGAGAAAAATATCGAAAATATTTCCGGATATAAAGCGATTAGTTTTCCTCTTCTGCAAACGGAAATATCGACATACGAAAATTTACGGAAAATTGCATTGGAACATCAAGATTTTTTCGAGAACCTCTTGAAACCCGAGAATTAAAAATGTTTTGACATCATTTTTAGTTTTCCGAGAAATTATTTTTTGAAGTTTAGAGGTGGTTATGAAGAAATATTTTATAGTCTTTTTCATCTTATTTACTTTTTCGTTTTTGTTTGCCGAAGAGATTCTGGTTTCAGTGAAAAATCCTTCGCGAGAGCTTCTTAATTGGGTGCAAAAACAACACATTGAAATCATTGTTTTCAAAGAAGGTGTTCGTCTCGATTTGGTTTTGAATGAAGAAGAATTGGGGTTTATCGAAGCGAAAAAATATGAATACGAAATACTTTCCACCGAAGAGATGAGAATGAGAGACATAGAAGGTTACCGAAATTATGAGGATTTAACAAACGAACTGCAACAAATCGCCGCCGATTATCCCGAAATAACATCTCTAACCTCTCTGGGAAATTCCACTTGTTATGATTATTATCTGGAAGGAAACAACAATTACTCTGATTTTCAGTACCAAATTTGGTGTCTTAAATTATCGGATAATCCGCAGGAAAATGAAGACGAACCCAATATTTTTTATGCGGCGGAAATTCATGCTCGCGAGCCTATTAGTCTGGAAGTGGATATGTATATTTTGAATTATCTCGTTTCCAATTACGGGATTTCCGACAGCGTCACGAATTGGATTGATAACACGCAAATTTGGTTTATTCCCCTGATGAATCCGGACGGGCACAAATTGGTGACGGAAGGCTGGCACACGATGCACAGAAAAAACATGAGAGATAACGATGGCGACGGTTTTCCCGATTACAGCACCGTGGACGGAGTGGATTTAAATAGAAACTTCGGATATGTTTGGGGAAGTAACGGCGCTTCCGATAATTCAAGCTCTTCCATTTATCATGGACCGAATGCTTGGTCGGAACAGGAAATAGTTTATGTCCGCGATTTAATTTACACTCACAAGTTTTATGCGGGAATTACCTATCATTCTTATGGAGAAGATGTTTTATATCCGCTTGGTCATTTGCCCGGAGCATGTTCTCTTGACCATGAAATTATGGATGATTTGGCAACCGAAATGGCAAATTCCATTCCCAAAATCGGCGGAAGCGGATATTACACTCCCATGCAAGCTGTCGATTTTGGTTACACTTGTCAAGGAACTATGGGTGATTGGGGTTATGCGGAACAAAGAATTTTTGCTTTCACAATCGAATTGGCGACTACTTTTATTCCTCCGGCTTCTCAGGTGGAACAAATTTGTGAAGACAATCTGGAAGCGGCTCTTATTATGCTGGATAGAATCAATCGTTCCGTGGTTACGGGAAATGTTACCGACGAAAACGATAATCCGATTATTGCCGAAATTATCGTGCCGGAGATTGATAGCGTGGAGGGAATGACGGAAGTCGAGCCTGTTCGCAGCGATTCGACTTTCGGAAGGTATTATCGCTTATTATTGCCCGGCGAATACACTTTTCGTTTTCATAAAGAAGGTTATGCCGATATTGTGAAAAACAACATTGAAGTGGATTCTACGGCGATTACCAGACTTGATGTTTCCCTGAAACCGGAATTCATCAAAAATGATAATATCATCGTTTCTATCGATTCAGGTTATATTTATCTTCAATGGGAAAACGATCCCGACTACGATTATGTGGTTTATTCTTCCGAAAATCCGTATGACGAATTTGAGCAAAACGAGACGGGGGAGTTTCTTGCTCATAATTATTGGCGTGATACACTTTGTGGCGACAAGAAATTTTTTATGGTGAAAAGGATCTCGGCATCGGATTAATTAACCAATTCGAAAAAACAAAACAGGAGCGAATTCAAGGCAAAAAATGCCGTAAGGAACTTTCTAAACAGAATTGAAATTCATTGTAGTTTAGGAACTTATTTTGCGTAATTTCATAAGTAAGAAGGGGAAGACATGAAATTTTCTTTTATTCTTTTGTGGATGATTTTTTTTATTAACGCCAACGCTTTGAGTTATACTCATCGAGAAGAAATAATCGAAAATTTCGATGACGGCGAAGTAACTCTTTTATCTTTTCCCGATGAAGACGAAGATTCGGAAATGTGGACTTTGGATTCTGCTAATACTTTTAACGATTCGCCCAATTCTTTGAAATTATTCGGCAATACTTGGAAAGTAGAAGAAATAGAGCCGGTTATCGTTGATTCCGGCGATGTTTGGCAAATTGCGGCGTTTGTTCAATCCGTGGGAGAAATTCAAGGTTTTGCGTTGATGGACAGTTCCAATGTTTTATTCTATTCGTTTTCGGGAACGGAAACTCTCGATATTGATATTTGGGTTACCGTTTATCAGGGAGCATTTTCCGAATATCAATGGAATCTTTTTCAGCTTCCGGTGGCAGATGATTGGCTGGCTCGCTTTGATTATTTACCGACGATTACCTCAATCGTTTTCGTCAACGATAAAGACAGCGGAATTCCTCGAACGATATATTTTGATGAAATAAGTGTTATCAGCGAAGATTTGCCGGTTCCGCCTCAAGTGGAAATCGGTTATGAAATGGGAAGAATTTATCGAAACCGAAACGGAAATCGAAATGTCGATGTGCAATTTTTTTCTCAGGTAACCGATCCCGACAGCGAAGAGCATAATTATTTTTGGTTTTTCGGTGATGATTCCACGAGCACCGAACAAAACCCGTTTCACACATTTTTGGTGGAAGACAATCATCCTTACACGGTTCTTTTGCAGGTTTCCGATTCCACAAATTGTTGGGGAGAAGCCAGTTGTCAAATTGAGGTTGACGAAGGGGAATCTACTTTTCCCGTCACTTTGAATTTTGTGGGCGATATTATGTTGGCTCGCGGATATGAGCAGGGCGGAGGAATTATTCCTACGCAAGGAGTCGAAGCCATTTTCGAACCGACTCTTCCATATCTTGGAGAGGCGGCGGATATTTCCGTGGCCAATTTGGAATGTCCGCTCACAACTTATTGGGAGCATCATCCCACAAAAACCATTTATTTCAAAGGTTCGCCGGAAAATGCCGCCGGTCTGCAATTTGCCGGAATCGATATTGTTACGATAGCCAATAATCATGTTTACGATTATCTTTATCCCGGTTTATTGGAAACGCAAAACACTCTTGATGAATACGGAATTTTGTATTCCGGTGCCGGCATAGATTCTTATGAAGCTTATCTTCCTTTGTTTTATAACACGAAGGGTGTGAATTTTGCTTTTCTTGCTTCCAGCGACAGAACCGGTCAATACAATAATTATCAACCGTATTTGAACGCGGGGTTCAATAAACCCGGTTTTGCTTATATGACTCCGTATTATGTTTCTCAACAAATAAATTCAGTACGCGATGTTGCGGACTTGGTAATTGTGGAAACGCACTCTGGAAGCGAATATTCGGTTGCTCCCGGAAGTGATTATGACAAATCGCTCGCGTTATATCAATATAAAGAAATAAATCCTGAGGATGAAGAATATGACCCGTTCATTGATGTTCCGCATATGTGGGACAGAGAAATTCGCCATTTCATGATTGATGCGGGAGCGGATTTGGTTGTTTGTCATCATCCTCATATAATTCAGGGATTGGAAGTTTACGACGGAAAATTGATTGCTCATTCACTCGGTAATTTTGTGTTTGATTTGTCTTATGCGGAAACGATGCCGTCCATGATTTTGAATGCAAAGGTTAATGAAAGCGGCTTTTATGAATTTGAAATAACACCTGTTTTTATCGATGATTACATTCCCGAAAGAGCAACAGGAGAATTCGGTCTTCATATTCTCGATTATCTTGCCCGTCGTTCAAAGGAATTGAATACTTATCTTTCCGTCGATAGAGAAAATATTACGGCAAAAGTTGTATTGGATACGCTTTCAATGGAAATTCTTTCGCAAAATTATTCCGCTATTTTTCCGTTACAGACCGAAGGCGATTATAAAATTTCTCAGCCGTTTTATCTGCAAAGAAACGGCAATATTTCCGCCGTTAACACAATTGAACCCGTCGCCGATTGGGAATATCGATTGGGGAGAGAAATCATTTGGTTTGGTAATTGTGAAGACGAAGGCTGCACTTTTTGGAATTTGAACAGTAACGACGAATGGTACGATGAAAACGTTTACTACGCCGGTTTTCGTTCCGTTTGCCAGAGAAGATTTCAAAATTCCGGAAGCGAAATCATCACCAATTTCACAAACAGAATCAAAAGATATTCGGCAGGCGAATATTCTTTGCATGGTTTTATAAAAACTTTGAACGGAAATTCCGTAACCGTGGAAGTTCGATATTATTCTCAAAGAACTACAGGCTCTCCTCTTGGAATTGAAAATATCGGAGTGGAATTAAGCGGAAATACGGAATGGGAATTTTTTTCCGCCGATTTAAATGTGCCTGACAATTGCAACTTTTTCGATATAGTTCTAAAAAGCGATTGTCCTTTAAGCGGACAAGCCTATTCCTGGTTCGATAATATCGGGTTGATTGAATGGACGGATTGGCGAGAATTTGAGGGCAACGACCAAATTGAAAACCCAAATGATTTTTATTTTATGCAGGTTAAAACAAATAGTAATGGCAATATACCCGCATTTTGTGTAAATTATACGGAAACAAATTACAATTATATTCCACCGGTTAAAAACGATGATTTCCATTTAACGGAAAAAACTCAGGCGATTCTTTATCCGAATTTTCCCAATCCGTTTAAAAGTTCGACTTCCATCTCTTTCGATATTAATGCGAATTGTCCGAAAAAAACGGAAATAAATATTTACAATATCAAAGGACAAAAGGTTAAAAAGCTGATTAATGCTCAAGTGACAACCGATAAGCATTCATTGATTTGGAATGGCACGGACGACAATAACAAAAAGGTTACTTCCGGAATTTATTTTTACGAACTCAAAATTGACGAAAGAAGTGAAGCGGTGAGAAAATGTTTGTTAATCAGATAAAAATTATAACATAAGAATTTGTTTGGAAAAATTAAAAAGAGGTGAAACGATGAAAAAATTTTTTAGTTTATTGATGATTGCAATGTTGATTTCTTTGC
>Ga0164318_10007823_pt1 | contig 10363 bp, 9 predicted proteins | sample GuaBasSedimGuay9_FD_113734 | JGI IMG/M metagenome (GOLD analysis project Ga0164318, IMG submission 113734) | Subseafloor sediment microbial communities from Guaymas Basin, Gulf of California, Mexico - Guay9, Core 4571-4, 0-3 cm | ecosystem: Environmental > Aquatic > Marine > Hydrothermal vents >...
GGTACCTTGACTGAACCGGGCAAGGAAAGTCCGTACCGCAATCGTTCGGTTGAGGAGAATTTGGACCTGTTTGAACGGATGCGAGCTGGCGAGTTCGAGGATGGTTCCCGGGTGTTGCGGGCCAAAATAGATATGTCAGCAGGGAATCTGAATATGCGAGACCCTGTTCTGTACCGAGTTCTTCACGCCAGCCATCACCGTACCGGTGACAAGTGGTGCATCTATCCTATGTACGACTGGGCTCACGGCCAATCGGATTCTATTGAAGGAATTACACACTCCTTATGTGATCTTGATTTCGAAGACCACCGCCCTCTTTACGACTGGTGCATCGATCAGTTAGGTATCCACCATCCACAACAAATTGAATTCGCCCGGCTTAACATCAGTTACACAATCCTTAGTAAGCGTAAACTTCGTGAACTGGTTGAAGGTAAATATGTAACAGGGTGGGATGATCCCCGAATGCCAACTTTGTCAGGATTGAGACGACGCGGTTACACGCCAGAGGCAATCCACAGTTTTCTGGATCGTATCGGAATTGCCAAGCGAGACAGCATCGTAGCGCTTGCCGATCTGGAGTTTTCCATTCGCGAAGATCTCAATAAACGCTCTCTCCGAGTTATGGGAGTGTTGAATCCTCTAAAAGTTGTGATCGATAACTATCCAGAAGACAAGACTGAAGAACTGGATGCCATCAATAACCCAGAGGACCCAACCGCTGGAACACGGAAGGTGCCCTTCTCACGAGTATTGTATATCGAACGCGAGGATTTCCGCGAAGATCCGCCCAAAAAATACTTCCGCCTGGCTCCCGGTCAGGAAGTACGTCTACGGTATGGTTATTTCATCACCTGTACAGATGTCATCAAGGACGACAAGACCGGCGATGTCATTGAAGTTCACTGCACTTATGATCCCAAAACTCGCGGTGGAAGCTCCCCTGACGGTCGTAAGGTCAAAGGCACTATCCACTGGGTCTCAGCAGCACAGGCTATCGAGGCCGAAGTACGTTTGTTTGACCGACTTTTCATAAAGGAGAACCCACTAGCGGTTGATGAAGGCAGTGATTTCAAAGACAACCTAAATCCGAATTCACTCGAGGTCATCACGGCTTTGGTAGAACCAAGTCTGATTAATGCCAAACCCGGCAATTTTTATCAATTCGAGAGACGAGGTTATTTCTGTGTCGACACGGTAGACTCCACACCCGGCAAATTAGTTTTCAATCGTACCGTCACACTCCGCGATACTTGGGCTAAAATTGAGAAAGCACAGAAGAAGTAAAGTATAAGCTCGATACAGTAAGCTTGAGTGGTAGGTTAACCAACTCGTGTAATAGCAAGTTTTTTTCGACGCTCTTAGATTCCACTCAGAACAACACCAGAGGCAATTCTGTAAGACTGAACAGAGTCCAATCCAAAGATTAGTAATCCTTGCGATTGAAAATGATGACCGTCACCCAGATCAGACCCATAGCAAATATAACTGAGGACCATACCGGTATCCAGTCGTCAACAACTCGCCCCATCGCTAGGTTTTCGCCTATATCGGAAATTTTACCCATCTTAGGGAATATGTAGTAGAGAACATCTCCAACAGTTGCCATTATCCTGGAACCCACGATATCTCGAAAGATTTCGTGGTAGCTAAAAATCATCTGCAACACAAACACAAGGAAAGCGCTCATCATAGCGAATGCTGTTGAACCAAATGTGATGCTGGCGAAAGTAGTCACACTCAACCAGATAAAGAACGACAATAGACTCTGCACGAACAAATATATAACGTTGATATTGGCATATCCGTGAATCAAGTAAAGAAGAGCAAGGCTGATCACCCCACAGGTAACGATAGCACCCCCGTATACAAGCCAGATACTAATCAGTTTACCGAGGAAGAGACCAGTGCGGGAGATCGGCTTGGACAGATAGTATTCCGCCCTACCGCGCACTAACATGTTGGGAAGAAGTCCAGCTGTAGCCAGAACCGCAAGAAACATCATGAAACCCAGATGCGCATTCAACCCTTTGGTAGCAGCAACGTCAATTATACCCGACAGCGGTTCGATGTCCGATTGCCCTTCAATCTGCAATTGCATGTCGAATGAACTAGTAGCCAGAATGATTAAGGAGGCTATCAGAGTTACAACAACAAACATCCAGATAGCTTTGCGTTCAATCATTTCCACAAAACAGTCATGAATCATTCCTCTCATAATGCAACCTCTCCCTTATCGTTCTTTGAAGACAGTGTAACTTCTTCTATGAATGACTGCTCCAGGGATATTTTCAGAGGTTCAATTGATCGTATGGATATCTTTTTCATGCGCAGTTCATCAATTACATAGTTGATCTTTTCATCTTCAACCAACTCCACAATAAGTCCTTGAGAAGATAAATTCAGTACCCTTCCAATATCCTGGGGAATTTCCACGAGGCGATTTCCAATGTCAGCCTTTATTTCATACTGACACTGACGGCTTGTAAGTTCATCTACAGTACTTATCTTAACCAAGCGTCCCCGAGAAAGGATGGCCACCCGGTCAGCAAGGCTTTCAACTTCAGCCAGAAGATGCGAATTGAGTACAACTGACTTTCCGTCATCACGTATTCTTTCGAGAACCCCACGTATCTCCACCTTTCCCACCGGATCGACTCCGTCAGTGGGTTCGTCAAGCATAAGTACTTCGGGGTCGGGCATCATAGCCTGAGCAAGACCAATTCGCTGCTGCATACCTTTGGAGTATTTGCGAATATTAGTACTGCCCCATTTATCCATTCCTACCATGGGCAGCAACTGTTTGGTACGAACATTAATTTCAGATTCACTCATACCATAAAGACGACCTGTAGATTCCAGCAACCCGAGTCCGGTGAGATGCTGGGGAAACCGATGATTCTCCGGCAGGTAGCCCACATGAAGACGAGAACTTGGATCTGACGGTCTCTTTCCGGTTATGGTTATACGTCCCGAAGAAGCATGTGCAATTCCTAAAGCCACTTTCATAAAAGTGGTTTTCCCAGCTCCGTTTGGTCCCAATAGACCAAATATCTCCCCTTGCTTGATAGAAAACGTAACATTGTCAAGGGCTACGATATTACGTTTCTTTAACCCACCCTGATAGACTTTGGTCAATCCCTGTACATCAATAACGGTCATCTATTCCTTCCCGATTTCTACAATTCAGCCTGTTAAATGTAAGATACGTACCAATTTCAGGAATGTTTGATTTATACATAGCTTCATAAGATGAGCCGGCGACCGGAATCGAACCGATGACCTGCTGATTACAAATCAGCTGCTCTACCATCTGAGCTACGCCGGCTATTCAGGCCACTAACTTACTTAGATTCCAACGCGTGTCAAGTCCATAAAGACGTGCTGACTATCAAAAAGCAAACCACGCCGTCACACCTTTCGCTTCCACTTCACGCCCTGAGCTGTGTCCTCAAGAATAATGCCTCGAGCAATAAGATCATCCCTAATTTTATCAGCCAGGGCAAAATCTTTGTTCTTTCGCGCTTCAGTTCGTTGGGCTATGAGAGAATCGATCTCTTCATCAATGTCCAGATTCGCTTCGTTATAAGTGAAATTCAGAACTGTATCAATCTTGCGAATCGTCTCTAAAGCCTGGTCTCGTTCCTCTATTGAAAGTCGATCCTCTGCTTTTAACCTGTTGATGTCTCGAATAAAATCATAAATAACTCCCATCGCACCAGAGATATTCAGGTCGTCATCAAGAGCATCCTCAAAACCCGATTTTACTTTCCTAATTACTTGTTCGGCTTCGCCACCAGAAGAAACGCCTCCAACATAATCCGCAAGATTGGATATGAAATCAAGATAGCGTTCCAGAGCCTTTCGGGCAGCATCAAGACCCGTGAGAGTGAAGTTCAATTGTTGGCGGTAATGTGTCGAGAGCAGCAGATATCGCACGGCCACGCCCGAAAAGCCCTTTTCCATCAGGTCACGCAGGGTATAAAAGTTCCCGGCTGACTTGGACATCCTGCGCCCCTCGACAATCAGATATTCGCTGTGCATCCAGAAGTTGACGAACTTCTTGCCAGTGGCCCCTTCCGACTGGGCAATCTCATTTTCATGGTGCGGAAACATATTATCCACGCCGCCGGTGTGAATGTCAAACGTCTCGCCAAGATATTTCATCGACATGGCCGAACACTCGATATGCCAACCCGGCCGACCCTTACCCAGTTCCGTTTCCCAGTAAACATCACCGTCGGCTTCATCCCACGCTTTCCAGAGAGCGAAGTCTGAAACCGAGTCTTTTTCGTATTCGTCGGCTGCTACGCGCGCTCCAGCCTTGAGACCATCCATGTCAATGTGAGCTAATTTGCCATAGTCTTTGAAAGCTGATATGCGGAAATAATAATTGCCGTCAACTTCGTAGGCGAGTCCGTTCTCAACCAGCTTCTGGATCAATACCACCATTTCCGGAATATGTTCCGTGGCTGGAGGATAGTACTCTGCCCGCTCAATCCCGAGACTGTCGATATCCTCAAAGAATGCCTTGGTATACCGGTCTGTGAATTCCTTGAGCGATACACCTTCCTTCTGGGAATCACGAATCGTCTTGTCATCAATGTCGGTGAGGTTCATCACCTGAGTTACATCGTAACCCTTGTACTTGAGATACCGCCGTAACAAGTCTTCGAACATATACGTTCGAAAATTACCGATATGGGCATAATTGTAGACCGTCGGGCCGCAAGTGTACATGCGCACCTTGCCTTCATCAATCGGACGAAATTCTTCCTTTGTCCGCGTAAAGCTGTTCTTGAATCTCAACGCCATAATCGTTCTAATCCTTCGTAAATGACTTAACTGTCCGGTCGTTCAGCTTTTTGACAATCTCGACAAGAAGTTTAATAGTATTATCATAGTCGGTACGATTAAGAATACTATTATGGGTATGAATATACCTTACTGGAGGACCAACCACAATAGAGGGAACACCGGCTCGTGTTTTGTGCACCGGTCCACCGTCCGTACCACCACGTTCCATGTATGCCAGATGATACGGGATCTTTTTCGATTCTGCAGTTTCGATTACCAAATCCCGCAGCTTCAAATTGGGAATCATCACAGCATCGTATATCAGGACAGCAGGACCAGCTCCCAAACGTTCGTCTCGGTCCATACCTTCGGGGGGCATATCTCGAGCAATGCCTGTATCGACAATTATACAAACATCGGGGTTACCCAGATATGCGGCTGTCTGGGCTCCACGCAGACCTACTTCTTCCTGCACGCTTGCGGAGCCAAGAACCGTGTTGGCATGCTTGATCCTTTGGAGCTTCCTCAAAACATCGAGAACTATAGCACACGAGACTCGATTATCAAAAGCCTTGGACATATACATCTTTGGATTACCCATAATCGTAAACTTGCTATCGGGAACGATTGGGTCACCCACCTTAATACCCAGTTTCTTTTTGATGTCATACTTCTTTTGAGCCCCCACGTCGATATACATATCCTTTATTTCGATAACTTTCTTACGATCCTCCATCGGTACCATGTGTGGGGGTTGTGAACCAACTACGCCCAACACCGGTCCTTTGGCAGTAATTATCCTCATACGTTGTCCCATAGCCAGATGACCCCACCAACCACCCAAAGGCAGGAACTTGATATAACCATCGGATGTAATCTCTTTGACCATGAACCCAATTTCGTCCATGTGGCTGATAATCATCACTCTCGGACTCTCCGCCGAGCCAGTCTTTACCCCGATGATTGACCCCATTTTATCATACTCGATAGTATCCGTCAAACTTTGCATTTCATGGGCAATTATCTGGCGTACTTCGCCCTCATACCCAGAGACACCGTTTGCTTCGGTGAGTTCTTGTAATAGCAGTTCTGTCTTGTCCACATTATCTCCAGAAGAATTTCATGTTACCTTCAATCAACATTATCAATATGCCTATGGCAGTATGCATAAAATATATGATATTTTTATTCTCGTCTACTCCAAATTTATATGCTCTTCCAACTCGGAGAGGGTGTGAATCCGACGCATAGCCAGTGGCATTTCCTTAGGATAGTCACGACCTTCCTTGACTTTGAGAATGGCCGGCATTCCTACACTGGAAGGACCTTCTATGTCCTCGATATAACGATCGCCAACATAGACACATTCGGCTGGAGCAAATCCGGCCAAGTTAGCCGCCTTGACAAAGATGTCCTTATGTGGTTTTCGTAACCCGAAAGTCGAGCTGAACAATTTGAAATCCAAATACCCTGTCACTTCGAAGCGCTTAAGTTCATCAAGATGCGTCTGCTCGGGGAAGATAGTGTTTGATACCAGGCCTGTTATCGGGATAGTCCGATGTATCTTTTCGAGTGTATCTATCGTGTCATCATAGACATACAATTGCTCTTTAACCGGTAAATAGTAAGCGCCGAAGAAATCTGCAATAAGTTGATCATCAGCCTTCTTCATATCAAGGGCAGCCAAAACTTCTTTAGCAACCTGTGGAATAGTCCACTCTACCAATGTTTTTAGCGCTTTGTTTCGATAGCGATGTTTAATGCGTTCGAATATCTCAATGTACTGGTCTTCATCTGGTACATCATATCTTTTCTCAAGGAGAAACTTGCGTGTGCTAATGATACATTTGATGGATAGTTCACTCCATCCGAGTGTTTCATATTCAATTAAAGTTGACCCAAGATCGAAAATGACTGCCTTTGGTGTTAGTTTGTCCACAATGTTGTCCTATTGTTTGAGTGCTGAGTCCAATAGTTTTGCAATGAGGTCGTCAAATTTTATCCCAGCAGCTTTCGCAGCCATTGGCACCAACGATAACTCCGTCATCCCTGGAAGAGTGTTTAACTCGAGGAAGTAGTGCTTTTCGTTTTCATCAAGTATGAAATCCACTCGCACCAGACCAGTGGCACCAATTATTTCATAAACCCTGACAGCGTCTTCCTGAAGCGACTTTTTTATTTCCCTGCGAATTTCTGCAGGCACAATATACTGTGATTTCCCCTTCGTGTATTTGGCCTTATAATCATAAAGTCCCCCTTCCGGAATAATCTCGACAATAGGCAGTGGTTGACCATCAATAACCGAAACCGTTAACTCGCGACCCTTAATATATTTTTCCACTAACACGTTATGAGACTCACCCGAAGCTTTCACTAGTGCTGGATATAGTTGTCGAGGAGCCTCCACTCGAGTGAGACCAACTGTGGAACCGCTATCATTGGGCTTGACTATCATTGGAAAATCGAAATTGCTACGTATTTGCTCCAGAACCTCTACCTCATCCGTCCCGCCCTCAATTTGACACAATGCCCATTTGGGAGTCCGAATCTTCATCGAAGCCGCCAGTCGTTTGGTCATAGCCTTATCCATGGCTATCGCTGAAGCTGCCATGCCTGAACCGGTGTACTTTATTCCCGCCAAGTCGAGCAGACACTGGATAGTGCCGTTCTCACCCATTCCTCCGTGAAGACCAATGAAGACAACGTCAACATTTTCCAAAGCGTGAGAAGTGAGCGTAGTTGTAATAATCTCGGAGTTAAGAGTGTCCGGGATTGATTCGTTTGAATCTATACCTATACTGACATACTGACCAGAGCTATCTAAAAGATCAATACCAGTAGCCGGGTCAAGAGCTGCTACTTTGTGACCTAATCGTCTCAATGCATCAATAATAGCCTGTCCGGAATTAAAGGATACTTCACGTTCCGAGCTGTTGCCACCAGCTAACAGGAGTACTTCCATCTATGCTTTTCCCCTTGCTTTTGATATCCTCCACACTATCAGACTACCCAGAAGAGCAATAATTACCGGCCAAGCAATCATATTATATGCTTGGAAGTAAAATGCTATGCGCTCATAATTCTGCGCCAGAGTGTACCCCAGAGCCATAAGCATACCACCAAACAAAATATATGATATGAATGAATAAATTACCATGCGTACTGGAGCATAGCAACCTATACCAGCTCCTACTGCAATCGCAGAGCGAAAACCTACAATAAAGCGTGAGAATATCATCAGGACAGCCCCCCAGCGATTGAGGCTTCTTTCAAAGCGAATAATATCAGTCGCCGGGAAGTACCTGAAGTTCTTTCGCATAAAGTAGTCCCTTCCAAACCGACGCCCAAGAAAGTACATAAATATCACTGATGACAGTCCACCTATAACAATTAGAGCAGAGCTTAATAACATATCTACCCTGTTCATAGCCACCAACACACCCGCAGCTACAATGAAGCTGTCCCCGGGAAACGGCGGAAATATGTTCTCGATAAAACAAGCAAGTAGCAAGACAACATAAACCCATCCCGAACCATAGGTAAATATCCAGTCCAACCATTGTGTCACCTGTTGAGGATTCTCACCCATCATCACTGATAAGGCATACCGCAGCAGCGGCTATTCCTTCCTCACGTCCAACGAAACCAAGTTTCTCGGTAGTGGTTGCCTTGATACTGACTCTCCTGTGATCGATCTCCAGTTTTTTTGCTATCGCAATCTTCATAGCAGGAATGTGATTCGCCATTAGTGGTTGTTCAGCCATTATGGTAGCATCGATGTTGACTATTTGCACAAATCCAACATTATGTACCATTTGCACCACACGAGTAAGCAGAATAGTGGAATCAGCATCTTTGAAAGTCTCTTCGGATGAAGGAAATTGCTGTCCAATATCTGGTAAACCAGCTGCCCCCAACAAAGCATCCATAATTGCGTGCAGAAGTACATCAGCATCGGAATGGCCATCAAGTCCCCTATCGAAAGGAATTTTGACACCCCCTATAATGAGATCGCGACCTTCCACCAGTGGATGAACATCAAAGCCATAGCCAACCCTCATCTCAGCCATTCTCTCGCCTCCGCAGGATAGCGTCCACAATATCCATATCATCACGAGTAGTCACTTTTATATTTATACCAGTTGGCTCAACCAATCTGACCTTGAACCCTCGTGCTTCAATCAATTGAGCGTCATCAGTCGGGACTTCTTCGAATTCTCCCGCTGCAAGAGCATTGTGGGCTTCCATTATCAAATCATACTGGAATACTTGTGGGGTTTGAGCTCCGTATAATCTTGCCCGATCGAGAGTAGCGATAATATAACCATCAGCAGCCCGTTTAACCGTGTCGGCAATAGGAATCGCAATAATAGCTGCTCGTTCCTTGATTGCTACATCCAGTACACGGCCAATGTCGTTTGGACTAATTAGAGGTCGGGCACCGTCATGGATAGCCACATACTCTGTTGAAATTGAAAGAGCATTCAATCCTCGATTGACCGACTCCTGTCTGGTTGCACCACCCTTGACGATATTAGTAACTTTATCAAAACCAAAAGGATTAACCACTTTCTCGGCAACATGCAAAAGGTACTCCTCACCTACGACTATAATTATCTGACTGATTCGCTTCAATTGCTGAAAGTTGCTGATAGTCCAGGACAGTAAGGGACGCCCGCAGACTTCGCGGAATTGTTTGGGGACATCTCCACCAAAACGAACAGAGCTTCCGGCAGCTACAATAACCGCACCAACTTTCATGGTATCGAATATAAGTGCGGTCGATTAACCAAGAAAGGAAATTATATTATCAGCATAGCATCCCCATAACTATAGAAACGCAAACGTTGCTGAATAGCTTCTCGGTACGCATCGAGGATACGTTCCCGTCCAGCCAGAGCAGACACAAGGATTAACAATGATGACTTAGGCAGATGGAAATTTGTAATTAAGTGATCAATGACTTTGAATTGGAAACCTGGTTTGATATACAGGTCAACCATTCCTGTGAATGGCATAATGACGCCATCTATAATTGGAGCTGATTCAAGAGTACGCACTGAAGTCGTACCAACTGCAAATATATCTCTCCCCTCATTCCGAACCCTGTTCAATACATCTGCACTATCTGGAGTCAGCTCAGCGAATTCAGGATCAACAGTGTGGTCTTCTATCTCATTAACTTTTACAGGCTTATATGTCCCAGGACCTACATGAAGGGTTAACTCCACGAACCTAACTCCTCGACCCTGCAAAGAGCGTAAAAGCGGACGTGTGAAGTGAAATCCTGCTGTTGGAGCTGCCACTGCGCCCATCTTTGTAGCGTCAGCAAAAACCGTTTGATACCTTCGCAGATCACTTGGTTTATCATCACGTTTAATATAGTGAGGAAGAGGAACATGACCATAATGGCTAATGATTTTGTCTAATTGAGTTTTCGATTGAAAACGAACAATCCATTTCCCTCCCCCTACGTCCGTCTTCAACAATAATGACAGCCCACCAAACTGAATTTCCTCCCCTTCTTTAACCCTGCGTGATGGATTAACAAAGGCATACCAGACAA
>Ga0164318_10007825_pt1 | contig 10363 bp, 8 predicted proteins | sample GuaBasSedimGuay9_FD_113734 | JGI IMG/M metagenome (GOLD analysis project Ga0164318, IMG submission 113734) | Subseafloor sediment microbial communities from Guaymas Basin, Gulf of California, Mexico - Guay9, Core 4571-4, 0-3 cm | ecosystem: Environmental > Aquatic > Marine > Hydrothermal vents >...
GGTTTCGTAAACAGAATAAATAAAATACTAAACCGTTACGAAAAAAAACAAAGTGGGAAAAGTAGGGTTCTAGTGCAATTATTTGCCCTTGCAACAGGGTTATTATTGTTTATAGAAACAAGTATCAGTGCATTGACAGTAGGCACACTTTATAGGCCAATTTTTGACAAGCTGAAGATTCCAAGAGAAAAACTGGCATACATAACTGATTCAAGTTCAGCCCCATCCTCAATACTTATCCCTTTTAATGCCTGGGGCGCATTTATTATGGGCCTTTTAATTACACAGGGAATAGAGTCTCCCTTGGCTACTCTAGGCTCATCCTTAATTTATAATTTCTACCCAATGCTCACAATAATACTGATTGTGATTATTATTCTTTCTAAAAAGGATTTTGGGCCAATGGCAAAGGCTGAACGCAGAACTCGTGAAACAGGCAAATTACTAAACGATGGAGCAAGACCAATGATTTCAGATACTATTACTTCATGCGAAATGAAAAAAGGTGTTGCACCAAAAGCAATGAATATGATATTGCCCATAGCCACCATGATTTTTATGATGCCTATAACACTGGCTTACACTGGCTGGGGAAGTGTAGATGAATATTCCTCAGTTTTTAATCACTTCGCCGGGGCAATGGGGCAAGGGTCAGGTTCATCGGCGGTTCTTTATTCAGTTACAGCCTCGATTTTTGTTGCAATGACAATGTATCGCATACAGGGAATAATGAAACTCAGAAAAATGGTGGAGGTTACTTTAAAGGGGATTAGTGAACTAATGCCACTTGCCCTTCTTATGATGCTGGCTTTTTCAATTAGTGATGTATGCAACACTCTGGGAACTGGTAATTATGTTGCACATTTTTCTAAAGGTTGGTTATCGCCTGAATTTCTCCCGATGGTAATTTTTATGCTTTCTGCATTTATTGCTTTTTCTACCGGAACATCCTGGGGTACTTTTGCAATTATGATGTCGATAGTAGTTCCAATGGCTCAACTTCATGAGGCCAACCTTTATTTGGTAATTGCAGCAACAATTGGGGGTGGAGTGTTTGGCGATCATTGTTCACCAATCTCCGACACTACTATTATTTCATCTATGGCCTCTGCCTCCGACCACGTTGACCATGTAAAAACTCAGCTGCCCTATGCCCTTTTAATAGGTGGCATTACAGCATTACTTTATTTATTGTTAGGGTTTATAATGTGATAACAATGAGTAATTGCAAATTTATAAGCAAAATATATTATACGTTAGTATCTAAAAATTCCTATTTTTGTGCCTTTAAAAAAAACAAATTATTGTGGGTCAAGACCAAATTGATAAACCATTCTTTTCAGGTGTTTTAATGCAGGTGCTTAATAAGTATTATTGGCATTTGTCAATTATCGCTATTGCTGCTGTATTACTTTCTAGTATATTTTCTACATCGTATTTTATTACTCCACTCTATAAATCAACGGTTATTCTTTACCCAACTGCTAGCAACTCAATTTCTAAGGTTTTGCTAAGCGAAAATTTCAATAATAATAAAGACATACTTGAATTTGGGGAAGATGAGCAAACTGAACAAATGCTTCAGGTGCTAAATTCCAATAAAATTCGTGACAGGATAATTTCAAAATACAGTTTATTGAGTCATTATGGAATTAAGGATGATTCCAAATATAAGATGACCTATCTTTTTGAAGAGTATGAGGACAAATTTGTATTTAGAAGAACCGAATACATGGCTGTTAAAATTACAGTTTATGATAAAGACCCTCAGTTTGCAGCAGACATGGCAAACGATGTAGCCGAACTACTTGACTCTACAATTAACATAATGCAGAAGGAAATTGCAAAACGTGCATTTAAGATTGTTGAAAAAGAGTATTTTAAACTGAAAGCAGAAATAAAGACAAAGGAAGATTCGCTTACTGTTTTGAGAGGTTATGGTGTTCATGATTACGAAAGCCAGTCGGAGATGTTCAATAGGCAATTGGCAATTGAGATGGCCAAGGGCAATCAGCCTGGGGTAAACAGACTTGAAAAGAAACTTGATGTTCTATCAAAATATGGGGGACCCTATGTTTCACTACGTGATGGACTTGAACACGATAAGAAAAAATTAAGTGACCTTAGGTCAAAATACGAAGAAGCAAAAGTAGACGCAACAGAAAATCTTCCACATAAGTTTGTGGTTAGCAATGCCTACAAGGCTGAGAAGAAATCTTATCCAATCAGATGGCTTATTGTAATTATTTCAACATTTGCTTCAATCTTTCTGGCAATGCTGATATTTGCTTTTGTTGAAGTTTTTTCAGAAAATATTGAATTCAATGTAAAAAAAAAAGGCTTAGAATAATTATTCCATTTGCACTTCCTAAACAAAAAGTCAGGAAGCAAGTAGAATCAAAAGATAGAGTAGTAGAGGTAATAACTAAAGAGGAAACTAAGCCAATAGTTGAAGATAAAGAAGAGAAAAAGGAGTTAGTAGTTAACGATATTATTGATATTGAAATGGGTATATTTTTTAACAGTTCCGAATTATTGAGTCTTATTAATAAATGGAAGATTCATTTGATAGTAATAATAGGGTTGGCTGCAGTACTAGCAGTTGTTTTTTCAGGACCTACATTTATTACACCGCTTTTTAAATCAACCGCAGTTTTGTACCCTGCTAATGTGGAATCATATTCAGAAGAAAGCGAAACTGAACAGATGCTTCAGATATTCCAATCGCAAGATATTACTGATAGCATTATTAATAAATTTAAACTCGACGATCACTACGAAATAGACAAAGAGTATAAATATTATAAAACTGTTCTTTACTACGAATACGGCGAAAAAGTTAAAATTGGCAAAACACCCTTTGAATCAGTTTTAATAGAAGTACTTGATAAGAGCCCGGACACAGCAGCACAAATAGTTCAGTCAATTATTAATTTCTACGATAAAAAAGTAAGAAGGCTACACAAAACTAAATATCGTGAAGTTGCTAATATGTACAGAATTCAGTTGAAAAAGAAAGAAGAATCAATTGATTCACTCAAAAATATTTTAAGAGTACTAGGAGAAGAATATGGCATAATTGAGTATAATAATCAATCCCAGGAAATAATGGAGGGCTATTTGGGTACCTTTGATGGAAACAGTTCAAAAATCAATAACAAAGAAGTTGAGCGTCTTAGAAAAAATATGGAGTCCCATAGTGGCCAGCTACTTGAAGTTATTGAAATGATACAATCGGAAGCCCGATCTTATGTAGTCGTTAAACTCGATTACGAAATGGCTCTGAGGTTTTTAGCTTCCGATATGACTTATAGCAATATTATTTCATCACCCTTTGTTTCCGACAAAAAAGAATACCCCGTTCGTTGGATTATTGTTGTGGTTTCAGCAATTGCAGCACTGGTGTTTTCTATGCTGGTTATAATTATTATTGAGAATAAAAAACAGTCCTGATATTTTTCCTGTGAGTGAAAAACTAAAAATAGGATGGATTTATGGGTTGACTTCACTTTTTTTGATAGCCAATCTTTATTTAGTAGTTCAAAAAGACTTCTATTGGTTTTTCTTATTGCCTCTTGTTTTAATAGTATTATACTATTACTTAACTTCCTATGACAAAATTGTTTACCTAATCACCTTTCTTACTCCTCTTGCTGTTAATTTCAGTGACTTTGAAATGGGATTAGGAGTCTCGTTGCCCACCGAACCTCTGATGTTTGGAGTGTTACTGGTTTTTATTGCCAATGTTATTTTTCAGAACAAATACGACAAGAAAATATCTACACATCCAATTTCATACCTAATTTACCTAAGCCTTTTCTGGATTTTTGTAACAACGCTTACTAGTGAAATGCCTATTGTTTCTTTAAAATTCCTAATTTCACGTTTGTGGTTTGTAGTTCCATTCTTTTTTGTTGCAAGTATGCTTTTCAGGAAAATGGGAAACATCAAAAAGTTCTTATGGTTATATGCTGGCGGTCTTATAGTAGTTATAATTTATACAATTAGTATTCACTCAACCTACGGTTTTGACGAAGAAACAGGACATTGGGTAATGTCGCCATTTTATAATGACCATACGGCCTACGGTGCTGCTCTGGCCATGTTCATTCCTGTAAGCATAGGTTTCATTTTCTTTCCGGAACAAAAGAAATCAATAAAATTTGTTGCAATTATGGCATTGCTCCTAATAGTTGCAGCTTTAATTCTTTCGTATAGCCGTGCAGCATGGTTAAGCGTAATTGCAGCGGCAGGTGTATTCTTACTGGTAATACTCCGCATTAAGTTTTATTGGGTAGTAACTGCGCTGATAGTTGTTTTCGGGATGTTTTTTGCTTTCCAAAATCAAATTATTGATTCACTTGAAAAGAACAAACAAGATTCTTCGGCTAATTTTGCAGAACACATTAAATCGATGACTAACATATCATCGGATGCTTCCAATCTGGAGCGTATAAACAGATGGCAGGCAGCAATACGACTATTTGACGAAAGACCAGTTTTTGGCTGGGGACCGGGTACATATCAATTTGTATATGCTCCTTACCAGCGATCAAAAGAAAAAACCATAATAAGTACAAATTTGGGCGATAAGGGCAATGCACACAGCGAATACCTTGGTGCAATGTCGGAACAGGGCATAATGGGTCTTATTATTATTTTGCTAATATTTTCATCGGCAATATACTATGGCTTAACGGTTTACAAAAAAGGCAATCTGAAAGTTAAGTTTCTAAGTATGATGGTAACTTCAGGTATGATTACCTATGTAGCCCATGCCATATTGAATAATTTTCTAAATAGCGACAAATTATCTGTACCTTTTTGGGGGTTCTTTGCGGTGATTGTTGCACTAGATGTTTACCACATCGATAAATCTCAAGAAAATCCTGTAATTGAGAATAGTGAAAAAACTATTTCTTAAGATTTCTAATCAGGTCGGGAACCTGTTTTAAGGAAATCATATAACGCCAGTATTTTTTTACATCCATCACAGGAGAGCCCATATAAGTTTTACCACCCTCAATTGACTTATCAACTGCCGATGTTGCTAAAATTACAGCAGCCTTCCCAATAACAATATCCTTATTTATTGCCACCCTTGCCCAAAGAACAACATCATCTTCAAGGCAGGTTACTCCAGCAATTGCAGCAAAGGCACCTATCAGACAATTTTTACCAATAATGGTGTCGTGACCAACCTGACAATGATTATCAAATTTTGTTCCTTCACCAATAGTTGTGTCACCTGTAACCCCCTTATCAATACAACAGTTTGCTCCAATTTCAACATTATCATTTACAATCACCCTGCCACCCGATTGAAACTTAACAAAACTTCCTTCACGTTTTTGAAAATAATATGCATCAGATCCAATTACAGATCCTGAGTGAATAATAACATTGTTGCCAATAATTGCATTGTCGTAAATACTTACATTGGAATGGATAATACAGTTGTCACCAATACTTACATTATTACCAATAAATGCACCATGCTGCACAACAGTATCTCTTCCAATACTTGCTGTAGGACTAATATTTTGATTAGAAGGCAAGAATGGCCTAAACTTCTCAATCAACTTATTAAATGCTGGAAATGGATTTTCGTGCAACAGCAAAACTTTTCCTTCCGGAACATCTACTTCCTTATTAATAATAATAATAGTTGCAGCAGAGTTAAGTGCTTTATTATAATATTTAGGATGATCGACGAAACTAATATCACCAGGCCTTACAACATGTAGTTCGTTAAGCCCTTTTGCTTTAATATTGGCATCACCAATAATCCTGGCTCCAATAATTTCAGCAACTTCCGTAAGGGGAAGAGGATGTGGGAAATTCATATTTTAAGCTTTAACCCTTTCTGAGTAATCACCAGAACGTGTATCTATTTTAATCTTGTCGCCAGTATTAATAAACAATGGAACCCTAACCATAGCTCCTGTTTCAACTGTTGCTTCCTTGAAAGCATTTGTTGCTGTATTTCCCTTTTCACCAGGTTCGGTATAAGTTATTTCAAGTACAACATAAGTTGGCATTTCACAAAGGATAGCAGAGTCGGTTTCAGAGTGAAATGCTATTGTAACATTTTCACCTTCCTTAAGAAGTTTAGGTGCTGAAATCATGCTCTCATTTATAAATGTTTGCTCAAAATCATCATTATTCATAAAATGATAAAGATCTTCTTCATTATATAAAAACTGATAACTTCTATGCTCAATCCTTTGTATATTAATCTTAAAACCAGAAGTAAAAGTATTTGAAAGCACTTTCCCGGATCTTACATTTTTCATTTTTGTCCTAACAAAAGCAGGTCCTTTGCCAGGCTTAACGTGCTGAAATTCAATAATTGTCCAAAGGTCCCCATTATGCTCAATGCATAGTCCATTTCTAATATCTGCTGTTGTAGCCATTATTTTTTCTTTTTACTTATTATCAAAATTAAGATCCATTTTTTTCTCTAATACTAAAGTAACCTTTCATTATTCCGCGTTGCGAGTTGGCAATAAAACTAAGAATTTCATCGCGGTCAGGTGTAGCAGGCATCTTTGCCTCGATAAATCGTACTGCCTGAGTAATATTTCTTCCTTTAAGGAAAAGATGGCGATAAATATCCTGAATTTCATTTATCCTTTCGTTTGAATAACCGCGGCGGCGAAGTCCTATGGAGTTAACTCCAATAAAGGAAAGAGGGTCGCGGCCAGCCTTGGAAAATGGAGGCACATCCTTTCTAACCATACTTCCACCTGAAATCATTGTGTGGGCACCTATATGCACAAACTGATGCACTGCTGATAATCCACCCACTATTGCCCAGTCATCAATTTCAATGTGACCGGCAAGGTTACAGGCATTAGCAAGAATTACATTATTACCAATAACACAATCGTGAGCTACATGTACGTATGCCATCAACAAACAATTGTTTCCAATGGTTGTTTCATTATTTGCTTTGGTACCTCTATTAACAGTAACAAACTCACGCACAGTTGTGTTATCACCAATCTTTACTAAACTATCCTCACCATCAAATTTTAAATCCTGAGGCATGGCAGAAATAACTGCACCCGGAAAAATACGACAGTTTTTACCTATTCGTGCACCTTCCATAATGGTAACACTAGATCCAATCCATGTTCCTTCTTCAATTACTACATTCTTTTCAATATTTACAAAAGGCTCAATAACAACATTTGCGGCAACTTTTGCTTGTGGATGAACGTACGCCAGTGGTTGATTCATAATTACTAGTCTTTATTCTTTACTATTTGGGCAGTTAATTCACCATCCATTACAACTTTATCTCCAACATAAGCCTTACCCCTCATTTGGCAAATCCCTCTTCTTATTGGAGCGATTAGTTCGATGCTGAATATTAATGTATCGCCAGGCACTACTTTACCTCTGAACCTAACGTCATTAATCTTTAAAAAATATGTTGAATACAACTCAGGGTTTGAAACCTGATGGAGCACAAATATTCCTCCGGCCTGAGCCATGGCCTCTACTTGTAACACGCCTGGCATTATTGGCTCTTCAGGAAAGTGACCTACAAAAAAAGGTTCATTCATAGTTACGCTTTTCATGCCAACTATGTGAGTTTTGCTCATTTCAAGAACTTTATCAACAAGTAAAAATGGTGGGCGATGAGGCAATATCTTCTGAATTTGAATTACATCTAACACAGGTTTTGCATAAATATCAAAAGGGGGAGTCTTCATCATTACTTCTTTTTTTAATAAATGTTTTTTAATTATCCTAGCAAATTCAGTATTTGACTCATGACCAGGTCGGTAAGCGGTAATCTTTCCTTTTATTGGCTTTCCCAACAAGGCTAAATCACCTATTAAATCCAATAATTTATGACGGGCGGGTTCATTTGGAAAATGTAGTTCAAGGTTGTTTAAAATACCTTCTTTCTTAACTGTTACATTTGGTTTATTAAAAACTGCTGCGAGTCTGTCGAGTTCCTGTTGTGGAACTTTTTGATTAACAAAAATAATGGCACTAGCCAGATCTCCGCCTTTTATTAAATTATTGCTTAGTAAAAATTCAAGTTCATGTAAAAAAACAAAGGTACGGCAGTTCGATATTTCCTTATCAAACTCATCCATTGAAGAAATACTGGCAGTTTGCTTCCCTAACACTCTCGATTCATAGTCAATCTGAACTTCAATTTCAAATTTATCAGATGGTTCAATCTTTAACTTAATTTTCTTCTCAGGTATTTCATATTCCAATACCTCATCAATTACAATAAAGTCCCTATCCTTATCCAACTCAACAATACCTGCCTCCTTTATTGCCTCCATAAAAAACTTGGATGAACCATCTTTAATAGGAATTTCTTCCATATCCAGGTCGATAAGGACATTGTCAATTCCAAGTCCACGAAAAGCGGCAAGAACATGCTCTATTGTAAACACATTTGCACCATTCTCACCAATTGTTGTTCCTCTTGCAGTGCCAACAACATTTTCAATAATTACACGTATTATGGGCTTTTTATTCAAGTCGGAACGCCTAAACTTTATACCATGGTTAGCATCAGCAGGATAAAATGTCATTGTCCCCTTTTGCCCAGTATGAAGTCCTTTTCCTGTTACAGATATTGGCCTTTCAATTGTCTTTTGCTTTTCTGCCATATAATATTAATTGCGCAGCAACTGTTCATTAAAAATTTGCGCAAAAGTAAACAATTCTATTTATCTCTTTGATTTCGTTCCAAGTCATTAACTCTTTTCACCAAAACATCGAGTCGGCGAAAATGAATGTAAGATCTTTGGAAGTCGCGGATACTGAAAGAGGGGGAACCTTCAACAACTGAATTTTCCTCTTTAATACTCTTTCCAATACCCGATTGAGCCGCAATTTTTACACCATCGGCTATGCTTATATGACCAATAATTCCTACTTGCCCACCAATCATACAATTTTTACCGATCTTGGTTGTACCCGAAATACCGGTTTGGGCAGCAATAACAGTATTCTCTCCAATTTCAACATTGTGGGCTATTTGGATAAGATTGTCAATTTTTGCACCTTTCCTTATTATTGTTGATCCAAGTGTTGCCCGGTCGATGGTTGTTTGAGCACCAATTTCAACTAAGTCTTCAATAATTACATTCCCAATCTGTGGAATTTTTGCATATTCATTATCATCAATTGGGGCAAAGCCAAAACCATCACCACCAATAACAGTTCCCGAATGTATTGTACAACTGTTACCAATTATACATTCTTCATAAATAAATACACCGGGTTTAAGAATGGTATTGATTCCTATTTTACATTTATCTCCAACACTGCAATTATTAAAAATCAATGTATTATCACCAATAATTACGTCATCGCCTATACTAACAAAGTCACCAATAAAAACGTTATCACCAATAGATGCCGTTTCTGAAATGCTTGCCATTTTCGAAATCCCAGATGGTTTTTTCTTCGCTTGCTGATACATTTCCAGTAGTTGGGCAAAAGCCGAATAGGCATTCTTGACGCGTATTAAGGTTGTGCTCATCGACTTTTCAGGCTTAAAGCCTTCATTAACAATTACAATTGATGCTTTTGTTTCGTAAACGTATGAAGTGTATTTTGGATTTGCTAAAAAACTTAAAGTGCCAGGCTTTCCATCTTCAATTTTTGTAAGATTACTAACCTCTATATTTTCATCACCCTCAACTTTTCCATTAAGTGCCTCAGCTATTTGCAGTGCTGTAAATTTCACAATTAAAAACTATTAATAAGTACTCAGAGTTGTTCTAGACCAAACGGCGCAGAATGTATTAAATTGCCTGCAAGATAGTAAAATTGTGTGCTCTTTTTCAAACTAGTTTTGGATAGCAAATAAAATATTTTGTAGTTGGTTTTGCCAAAAGCCTGATATTTAACTGATCGGAGGCATCTGCAATATCACTCACTTTACCATCCCTAAAAAGAATTCTAATATTATCTTTTCCAGGTTTATACATAAAGTTTGATGTTTTATCGCGAATAATAAAAAATTCCGTTTCTTCCTCACTTAGAGAAAGGCTTTTGGATACTTTACTTTTTATGTTGTCATAAAAATCTTCATCATGTAATTCGTTTCTAACATCTATCTTAAATAAGTTTCTGTTAACTATTCCTTTGCTAAGGGCAGAAAGTGTTTTGTCGGGATGATTTACCCAAACTTTCATGGCAGCAAAAATATCGTAATCATCGAGTTGGGCAAAATTTTGTAGTGTTTGTTTATCGCTACTAAATCTTTGCAAATCAATATTATTGCTTAAGAAATAATCCAAAACAGGACTGGCAAAAAGTTTTTCACCTGCCATACTTAGTTGCTTTGCTCTTTTCAACAACTTCATTATCATAA
>Ga0164318_10007826_pt1 | contig 10363 bp, 8 predicted proteins | sample GuaBasSedimGuay9_FD_113734 | JGI IMG/M metagenome (GOLD analysis project Ga0164318, IMG submission 113734) | Subseafloor sediment microbial communities from Guaymas Basin, Gulf of California, Mexico - Guay9, Core 4571-4, 0-3 cm | ecosystem: Environmental > Aquatic > Marine > Hydrothermal vents >...
ACTCTTCACCAGTTTTTCGAACTCGCTCATGGACGGGAAGCTAATTAGCGCAGCGGGTTTTGTCAATCATTCCTTGTCTCAGCTTTTTTCACAGGTACCCCAGGTTCCGCAACGCTCGCAGCAAGCCGCCATGCCGTTGGCGCCCGGCCAGGTCGCTGGAAAGGAGCATGCCTCCGTGGCGAGCCGTTGGTGCCAGTTCCGGCAGGACCCGTCCATCCAGGCCGGCAGGCACCTCGAGGTCCAGCATGGCCAGCATACTCGGGGCCAGATCCCACAACCTCGCTCCGGCCAGTGCTCCGGCCTTGACACCCGCTCCCGCGGCCAGGAGTATTCCCTCCGCCAGGTGCGAGCCCGATGTGCCGATGCCCTTGGAGCCGATGCACTCGGCATCCTCCAGGCGCCTGATCCAGGGGCCAGGCCCGTCGCTGACATCTGCCAGCAGACGATGCCCCCCCGGCCGCGCCAGTTCCAGCAACAGGTCGGGAAAGCGATCCAGGTAGGCACCGGGGCCCAGATCCTGCCGCAACCAGGCCCTGGCGACAACGGCCCGTCCCCGCTCATCGCGTAAATCTAGCAATTGCTCCAGTAGTTTTCGCAGTAGCCGGGCAGCAGTTTCCGGGAGAACCGTTCCCTGGCGCTCACGACCGGCCAGGTTCAACCATATCCCCGGATACTGGGGCAACTCGTCGGAGAAAGCCGCGCTGTTTTTCCAGTCGATGCCGCCCAGCCGCCTGGCAGATTCCAGTTCCAGAGCAACCCTTTCGGGAATATTTTCCATCATCCAGCTTCGCTTCCGGGCTGGGACCAGCCTCGCCGCCCCTTCCGCCATGCTTGCCAGTGCCCGGGTCGCCCGGCCGGCGCCCTTTGAAAACCTCAGCCATCCCGTCTGTTCCAGGAAACGGTTGATATACACCACCCGGTCGTGGTTGGAACCGAAACCATGGTCGGAAACCACCACCACTCGGGCATGCCGTTGATCCACCAGGCGCAGCAGCCGGCCCAGGCCCTGGTCCAGCGAACGCAGCACCTGCCGCGGCACATCCCCGACCCCGGGCCTGTCCCCGTGGTTTCCCCTTCTAATTCCGCGGGTTCTTGGCGAACTATGGTCGCGGAAAGCCCAGAAGTGATGGGCCGCGGTGTCGAACTCGTTGAACACCACCCAGGCCAGGTCGACGGGGTGGGCTTGCAGGATTTTCTCTACTATTTTGGTCTTCTTTTCTATATTGATCGGCAGTTGCCTGGCGACCCTACGGTGCCAGCCCGGTCCCTGCCAGATCTCGTCTTCTACTCGCGGCCAGTTCAGGTGCCGGCCACGCAACCAGTCGGCGAACCAGCGGGGGCTGCAGAAACGCAAGCCGCTCGCAGAAATCGGCGTGTCGAAGCCGGGAATCGTCAGCACATCCCTTTCCGCGGGCTGGGTTCCCGGGATTCCCAAGCTGGCCGCACGCAACCCCGCTCTGGTAGCCAGCGCCAGCACGGTGGGCCCTGCCCGATCACGGGCTCCGTACAGCCGCAGGCGGTAGCTTCTCCGGTCGCGGCGCAGAAAATCGACCACACCATGGCGGGCGGGCCGCAGACCTGTCAGCGCACTGGTCCAGGCCGGCAGGGAACTGGCGGGAACCGTCGACAGCACACGACCATAGGTTCCGATGCGAGCCAGCCGGGACAGGTTGGGAAGCTCACCGGCCTCGAGCATCTCCTCGACCAATGCCGGTTCCGCCCCGTCCCAGCCGACGACCAGCAGCCTGGTAGTAGCCGTTTGCAAGAAGCTGACTCTCCGGCGGTTGTTGGCGATGACTCCCGGGGGTTCGGTTCACTGGGTATATCCCAGCGAGCGAAGTTGCTCCTCGGTCTGGTGATCTATCTCGACATCCTCGGTCCCACGATTCAGTGCGGCCGGACCTTGCTCGAGCAGCTTCTTCAGCTCCTCGAGCACCCCGGTACGCTGCTCGGCCAGATTGTCTTTCTCGGAAGGATCGCCGTCCAGGGCGAAAAGCTGCCATTCCGGCTGTCCGCGGGGATCTTCCACCAGCGAGTGAATGATTTTCCAACTCCCCCGCCGCAACGCTACCAGTCGAGCACCCTGGTGATCCTCCTCGGCCCTTATTACCCGGTCAGGCCGTGGTGCAGCTTGCAGGGGGTAGCCGAACAGGTTCTCCGGGACCTGTCCCCCGGCCTGCGCCATTATCGTCGGCAGGAGATCGAGCAGGCTGACGTTGTCCGCTCTGCGCGTTCCCGCCCCGGAACCGCCGGGGAAATGTACCATCAGGGGAACCCTGACCAGCTCCTGGTAGAGCGTGGTGCCGTGCCAGAAACCACCGTGGTCGGCGAATTCCTCTCCATGATCGGCGGTAACTATAATAAGGGCGCTGTCGAAGACACCCAACCGGCGCAGTTGCTCGAGCAACTGGCCGAAAATTTCGTCCCAGTGCGACACCTCCTGGCGATAGAGATCCAGCAACTGCTCCGCCCGCTCCACCGGAGGATGGGGGGTTTCAACCCGTGCCACCGCCCGGCCGTCATAGGGATGGGCGAAATAGGGGTCGTGGGGTTCCATGTAGTGCAGATAGAGAAAGAAAGGGCCATCTCCGGCGAGTTGCTCCAGGTACCTGCCGGCCTGAAGATTTATCTTTTCACCAGGTGCGTAGTAGCGTTCCGGACGGCGTTGCCCGGGCAGGAAACGGAGTCGCACCAGCCTCCACAACTCGACCAGGAACAGGCGGCTGGCCGCACCCGGCGCTCCCAGAAATGCTTCCGGCCCCAGGTAGGCATAAGCGGAAAAACCCCTTCCCAGTCCAAAGACCGGTGCCAGGTTGACGTTGGTTACCACGGCCGCGGTATTCCAGCCTGCCTTGTCGAGTAGACTGGCCACCGTGGGAATGTCACCAGGAAGCCGGGAAGCCTTGTGAACCGTTCCGTGTTGCCGGGGCAGCAGACCGGTCAGTATCGATGTCACCGAGGGCCTGGTCCAGCTTGCCGCCGACCAGGCGTTTTCGAAAACCACCGCGTGGCGCGCAAAATCTTCCAGGTTGGGTGTCGATACCCCGGTAGCGTACGGTCCGGTTTGATCGGCGCGCAGGGCGTCGGCAACAACCAGGATTACCGGCGAGCCCTGTTTTGCCGTTTCCCCTCCGACCTCCCGGTTTTCCTTCAAGACCAGTGCCGGAGGACCGACTTGCCCGGCGCTGCCCCAGAACCCGGCCGGCAAGGCCAGTCCCAGAACGATCATCGCTCCCAGGGGGCGGGCGGCCGAGGCCAGGGCCAACCGCTTGCAAATCACCAACAACAACCAGCAGCCAGGCAACAGTGCCAGTAGTGTCAACCAGCCCAGCCAACCCGCACCCGACAGGGATTCGCCCCAGGCATCACGCCAGACCAGGAATCCCCCGGCTCCCAGGACCAGCAACAGCACCGGCCAACGAATCGTCCTGCTGAGGAATATCTCGAAGGCGTGCTGATCACGCCGTCCGCTTCCTCCGAACAACAGGGCGTACAGAAATCCGTATCCGGCACCGGCCAGGCCATACAGACAGGCGCCGTACAACCAGGCAGCAGGTTGTCCCGGGGCGTGGTAGAGGGCTTCCAACAATCCCAGCAGCGCCAGGGACCAACCCACGCCACCGGTTCCGCCAGCCAGTATCCGGCCCGGAGAAATGCTACCTTGCCACTTCATTTTTTGTGGCCTCCCGCTTTTCTGAACCCTGCCTGCTCATCCAGGCCGCTGCCCGTGATACCACGTCAACGAGGGAATGCTCGTCCTGGGGCCTGACTGCAGGCATCAGCAACCAGATTACTCCCCCCATCAGGCTGTAGATCTCCCCGGCCAGATAACCAAGGAATCCCAGCAGGACTGCCTGGTCCGCCGGCACGCCCACGGTCGAGAGGAAGAAGACGAAGGTCCCTTCCCTGACCCCGATGCCGGCAATCGACACCGGTACCAGGGTGGCGGCAATCATCAGCGGTCCCACGAACAGTACCTCCAGGCCCGACACCTGGGCTCCCACCGCCCGGGCTGTGGCCAGGTACATGGCCGAGGTGCCCCCGTGCACCAGCAATCCCAGGCCCACAGCCGCCAGCATGGTCCCCGGTTGCCTGCCGAAGCGAGCCACGGCGTCGCTCATCCTCGCCAGGGCCACGGTAAGCCTGGTTCCCCGCCGCCCCCATCTCTCTGACAGGCGACCGAACCAGCCCGGGCGTACCAACAGCAATACCGATACCAGTATGGGCAGGCTGATGATCACCGCCATCAACACGGTCGTTCTTTCCTGCAGCATGCGTTGTCCGAAAGGCAACACGGCCAGGCACAGCAGCGACAGTGCCAGCAAGCCGATTATCTTTTCCACCACCGTGACGGCGACGGTACGAGCCACCTGGCGGGAGCGAATCGCCGCCCAGTAGGTGCGGTAGGCGTCCAGCCCGATGGTGCTGGGCAGGAAGGAGCCGAAGAAACGTCCCACCAGGTACGCCCCCCCGAGGTGAGTGAGGCGAAATTGTATCTGTTGCGCTCGCAACATGAGCCACCAGCGCGTCACCCCGGCCAGGATGCCGCTCCCCTTGATCAGCATCGCCAGAAAAAACCAACCCAGATGGGTGTCCTTGATGGTGTCCGCCACCCGGTGCAAGTTGGCGTGGCGAAGCAACAGCCACATGAGCACGATGCTGATTGCAGCCCGCAACAACCCGCGGGCCAGGCGAATTCCTTTTCCCTTCGGCAAGTTGTCTCCTCTTCCCCGCCATCACCAGGAATGATGCTGTTGACCGGCGGGGGTTTGTCCTCTATAACATCGGCCCGACAGTGGTTCAAGCCGGCCGTCAAAGCAGGCCGGCACACTATTACTGGAAAGTGACTGATCGTGCCCAGAACGACACGCCGACACTTCATTCAGACCGTGCTGGCCGCCGGTGCCCAGGCAACCTGCTGGCCGCTGGTGGCCCGGGCCGGGCGCAAACATCATCCGGTCGTGTTGCTGGGGTTCGACGGAGTTGATCCCCGGCTGGTGGAACGTTTCGGGCGGGCCGGGATGTTACCCAACCTGATGCGCCTGGCCCGCTCCGGTCACCTGGGCCCACTGGCCTCCACCAGCCCTCCCAACTCGCCGGTCGCCTGGTCGACGTTCGCCACCGGCCGTGATCCTGGCGAGCACGGTGTTTTCGGCTTCCTGACCCGTGACGCCGGCAATTACCTGCCCGCCATCGCTCCCTACAGCATTTCTCCTCCGCGTTTCTCACCTTACCGAGCCGCCCGGGCCGTATCCAGGCGCCAGGGTCGTGATTTCTGGCAAACCCTGGACGGCCGGGGGCGCTCGCTGACCATGCTGTTCGTGCCCTATGCCTATCCCCCCCCCCGGTTGCGCCACGGGCGGGTGATAGCCGGCCTGGGCGCCTGCGATCTGCGCTTCACCAACAGTTCCTTTACCTATTACACCAGCGAGAGCAGTCGAGCCGGCAAGAAATCGCGGGCGGCCGGTGGTCGCATCGTGCCCGTGCAAGTGGTGTCCGGGCAGGTGCGGACCTCGCTGCAGGGCCCCTGGGGGCCAGGCGGTAAGCCGCTGACCCTGCCCCTGGTGCTGGTTGTAGATCGCCGTTCGCACCAGGTGACAATAAACCTGGCCGGGCAACGCCAGCGACTCACCCCGGGACAACGCAGCAACTGGTTCAAGGTTGTTTTCACTGCCGAAGGCCACCAGTTTGCCGGGCGGCTGCGTTTTCACCTCATCGAGGTGACACCAGACCTGAAACTGTACGCCACGCCCATCGGCCTCGATCCCCGCCGTCCCGCCTTGCCCCTGGGCTGGCCCGGCAAGTGGTTGTCCAGGTCCGTGCAGCAGCATGACCTGTCCACCGTCGGCTGGGTACACGACACCTCTGCGGTTAATGCCGGGGTGTTGCCGGCGGAAGTCTTCCTGCAGCAGTTGCTCGACACCATGCAGCAAAGAGCCTCCCTGTTGCTACGGGAGATATCCACTGCCCTGCCCCAGGTCACCCTGGCGGTGTTCACCGGCACCGATCGGGCGGCTCACATGTTCTACCGGCAACTCGATGAACCCCGGGGCGGGGCCATAGGCAGGGTATACCGCCTGATGGACGACATCGTGGGACGGGTGCAAAGTCGGCTGCCGGCCGGTTGCCAGTTGGTGGTCATGTCCGACCACGGGTTTCATCCCTTCGATCACCAGCTACACCTCAACAACTGGCTCGTCCAGCAAGGAATGCAGGTGCGCCGGAGAGCGGGCCAGGCGATGAAGTTTTTGCGGGGAATCGACTGGTCCAGGACCTCGGCCTACGCCCTGGGCAACGGGCAGATCTACGTCAACCAGCTGGGACGCGAGGGCAAGGGAACGGTTCCGGCCGGGCCCGCCCGGCAAGCAGTGCTCGAAAAGGCAGCCAAGACCTTGCTCGAGCTACGCCATCCGGAGACTGGCCGGCGGCCGGTGCGGGCCGTCGTCCCCGTGGCAGACCGGGCGGCTGCCGGGGTGCGGGATCGTGCCCCCGACCTGCAGGTGGCCTTCGCACCCGGCTGGCGCAGTTCCTGGGAGACGTCCCTGGGCGGCGCCCCGGCAACCGGTATCTTCGCGCCCAACCCCAAGGCCTGGTGTGGCGACCATGCTGCCAGCCATGAGCCCGAAACACCGGGATTCATCGCCTGCGGCAAACGACTACGCAAGCCGGACCCCTGGATCGGCGACCTGGCCAACAGCCTGCTGGCACTATGCGGCATCGAGGGCGAAGGTCGGGGACGGGCATTATTGTGAGAGACGAAAAGGTCACCGTGGTGCTGCCGGCGCGCAACGAAGCCGATCGGCTGGCGGAATCCGTCAGGCGCCTGGATCACTTCTGTCGCGGCAACCTCCACGACCGTGACTGGCACATACTGGTGGCGGTCAACGGCAGCGACGATGGCACCGAGCATATCGCTGAACTCATGTCACGGCGCCTGGGCAACGTCGGCACTCTGGTTCTGCAGTCTCCCGGCAGAGGCGGAGCATTGCGCCGTGCCGCCACCCTGGCGGCCAGTGGCGGAGACACCGGCATACTGGTCTACATGGACGTGGATCTGTCCACCGACTTGCGGGCACTGCCGGCGTTGCTGGAAGCGGTCAGCGCGGGAGCCGACATTGCCGTCGGTTCGCGCCGCCACAAGAGGTCCCAGGTAACACGCAGCCCGGCGCGAACGGCTCTTACGGCCGGCTACAATACCATGCTGCGTCTCTTTCTGCGGGTGCGAACCTTTTCCGATGCCCAGTGCGGGTTCAAGGCCTTTCGCCTTCCTGCCCTGGCGAGTCTCCTGCCCCATGTCCACGACAACGGCTGGTTTTTCGACACCGAGGTGCTCTTTCTCGCCGAAAGGGCCGGAATGCAGATCGCCGAAATCCCCATTCACTGGGTAGAGGCCAGGCGTTCGAGCGTCGACATTCCCAGTACCATCCTCGAGAACCTCGCCGGCATGGCCCGGCTGCGCCTGAGCCGGTCCAGCATGGTAGCCATCACGGGTAAGCAGGCCAGGTGAGGCTTGAACATCAATTTCAGTCACGCCGGCGAGTTCTATTCCACTCTCTGCGCCCTGTTATGGGCCATTGGGGTGCTGTTGTTCAAGAAGAGTGGCGAACGAGTGGCCCCGGTACCCCTGAACATGTTCAAGGACACGGTGGCACTGCTGCTGTTCGCCATCTCCATGCTCGTGGCCGGCGTACCACTGTACCCTGCCGGAACCACGTCGAGTGATGTCATCGTGCTGGCCATTTCGGGGGTACTGGGAATAGGTATCGCCGACTCGCTTTTCTTTGCCAGTCTCAACAGGCTGGGGGCCGGCCGCTCGGCCATCGTCGACTGCCTCTACAGCCCGTTCATCATCCTGGGCTCCTTCCTCTACCTCCACGAGCCCATCGGCCCGGCGGTGTTGCTGGGGATGTTGCTGATGATCGCTGCAATCCTCACGGGCGTCTGGAACCCGGAACGCGGCGAAAACGAGCGGGCACGCCGGAGTATCCACCTGGGCGCATTGCTGGGCATGTTTTCGATGGCCTTGATGGCCGTGGGAATCGTCATGGCCAAGCCGGTGCTCGATCGCAGCGATCCCCTGTGGGCCACCACCGTGCGTCTGGCTGGTGGCTGGATCTTCCTGTTCCTGCAGTGCAGTCGGAAACGCTACCGGGCACAGGCCCTGGCCTGCTTCCGGCCCAGTCGCGACTGGTCATACACCGTCAGTTCTGCCGTGGTAGGTTCCTACCTGGCCATGTTCTTCTGGGTGGCCGGCATGAAATACACCTACACCACACTGGCCAGCGTGTTGAACCAGCTCAGCACCATCTTCGTGGTTATGCTCTCGGCCGTGTTCTTACGCGAGCCACTGACCTGGCGCCGGCTACTGGCCATGGTGCTGGGATTCGGCGGGGCGGTAATCGCCATCGTCGGCCTCGGCAACTAGTTCTTAGCAGTCGTGCTTCTCGAGCAGGTTGCCCACCAGCTCCACATAGCCATCCATTGCCTGCTCGGTGCTCATCCCCCGGCGGGAAGCCCAGGCATCGTACTTGGCCCGACCCTTCATGTCGAGCAGACCCGGTCGCTTCCCGGACACATCGCCCGCGGTGGCCTGCTTGTAAAGTCCGTAGAGGTCGAGCAATACCTGTGGCGGCTGGTCGGGAAGTCGCTTGACGTCCTCCAGCGCTTTTTCGAATTCGGCCTTGCCCATGGCTTTCCTCCCGTGCGTTTCCTCGTTATCCTGCCGGAACTCCAGCAATCTTTCACAACCACAACTGCAGCTGGGTACGCGCAAACATGCTGTAGTCTTCCCGCTGCTCCCTTTCCCTCCACCAGACACCCAGGTCCACCTGCCAAACCAGTGTCTGTCCCCACAACTGCCAGGCGAAACCCACCAGGATTTCCTGGTCTTTGCCGATCCTGTCAACCGCTTCCCTCCCCAGCAGGTCATCCCGCTCCGCTGCATCCCCCCGCACCTCCGAGGTGGTGGCGACCAGGGAGTAGCGGCTGGCCAGGGTGAACGACTCTCCGATCTGCCAGGACAGTTCCAGGAGTCCTCCATACAGCGCGGGCCGGTAATTGCTGGAGCCGACAACCAGGTCGGCCAGACCCAGGTAGAACGCCGCGTCCAGGGCCAGCCCCCACATTCGTAGCTGCGCTTCCGGAGCCAGGCGCAGACGTAAGTCCTCTCCCGGCCGGGGGGCCAGATCCCATGCCAGCGACAGGCCCACGCTGAATCGAGGTGGGCCCCCCTGTGTGTCGCGTGGTTGCGAGGGATCCATGCCGGAGCTGTTGAACGCCAGGTGCCCCACGATTTCACTATGCATGTCAGCCAGCAACGAATCGGCGGGGTTGCACAGGGAAGAGGAACTGCCGGTGGTTTCTCCATAAACCAGTGCCGGGCCGATACCGTTCGAGGCACGGGCATTGACACCGGTGTAGAAGCCGAGCTGGTACTCGAGTCGTCCGGGTTTGACCAGGCCATTGTGGATGGTGATTCCCACCTGCCTCTCGGCGCCGAAGTACCTGGTCGGTCCCGACCAGTCGACCAGGGTTTGCGTCGTGAAGGAATTCAAGCGGTGACGGGTAAAGGGGATCTTGGCCTGTCCGAGACGGATGCGCACGGTCGGCAGCCAGCCGTATTCGGCCCACAGGTCCAGCAGTTCCAGTGCTCCTGGCACCAGGTTGACGTGAAGCTTGAAAGACAGCTCTCCATCGAGGAGTCGCCCGGTGAGAACTGGCCGCAACCTCCTGAAACGCAGCATGTTTTCGGTTCTCGCGGAGTTCCCGTCGTCACCATCGAGGTACCTGTAATCCCAGCGCATCTGGGCTATCAAGGAAATGGCGAGCCGGGACGAGCCGTCGTCGGAATACACGGAAAAATGCTGACCGGCCCAGCCTGTCTGCGAGAGCAATCCCACCAGCGCAATCGCCATGCAGGAACTTGCAAAAGAGCCTTTGTTCATCTCGTCTCCCGGACACTTTTGCGTGCTGACTTATCCCAGGAAGACTATTTCTTCAAGAAACTGGTGTCTCCCGGGCACCCGGGGGACAGGCCCAATTGCAACACCCGCCTGTGAACGCCGCGCTTGACCGGGCAACGTCTTGGCCATATACACGCAACTAAAGGAGGAATGCCATGGCGCTTCGAGTGGTTGACCATCCACTGGTGAGGCACAAGCTCGGCCTGCTTCGCCGTGTTGATACCAGCACCTCGAGCTTTCGCGATCTCACCCGCGAGATTACCAATCTTCTGGCATACGAGGCCTTCAGCAACCTGGAACTGGAAAAAGTCACCATCCAGGGATGGGCCGGGCAGGTGGAAGTGGAGAAGATCTCCGGGAAGAAAGTGGCCGTGGTGCCGATACTCAGAGCCGGCATCGGC
>Ga0164318_10007827_pt1 | contig 10363 bp, 4 predicted proteins | sample GuaBasSedimGuay9_FD_113734 | JGI IMG/M metagenome (GOLD analysis project Ga0164318, IMG submission 113734) | Subseafloor sediment microbial communities from Guaymas Basin, Gulf of California, Mexico - Guay9, Core 4571-4, 0-3 cm | ecosystem: Environmental > Aquatic > Marine > Hydrothermal vents >...
AAATATATGGTGTTATCTCCCAGACGCTCCCAGTCGTTGATATCTACAATTGCTACAGCGTCGCCTTTAATCCCCTGATGTTTCACAAGCACGCTATCGAAGGCTGCGCTATCGGCAATTTCTACTGTGTAGGTGACCACGTCGTAAGGATCCGGATCGGTGACCGTGAGCCAGCGAAGACTATCGGTGGGTGCTATCTTTTCGCCCAGATCAGGAGCAAGAATCGCAGGCTGGCCAGGAGGGGCATTGTCGATGATGGGGTAAAAGACGCGTGTCTCACTGAAGGTGGAAAGACCACCATGGTCGAAAGCCTGTATCCTCCAGTAGTGAGGTTTGTGGTTTTCTAATTCTTCAGGGGCATTCCACCATAGACCACCTTCTCCCAAGGAATCCGCTGAGTAGTAGGTAGTGAAGGTACTGTCGTCGGAATAGTAGATGTTGTAGTAGCAGACGTCCACCGCTCCGTCGGGGTCACCGCCATTCTCCCAGGTGAAAGAGGGATGTAGTGTGGTAGGCGCTCCGTCTTTGGGATGCAGCAGGATAGGTGGATAGGGTGGATCATTGCGGAAATTGCGATAGAAGTGCACCACCGGGGACCACGGGCTGAATTCATAGCCGTCGAAGCTGCGGGCGCGCCAGTAAATCTCAAGATTGTCCGGTAATAACGTATCGGCAGTCCATACCACCCAGTCGTAATCGCCCACAGGCTTGCGGATGCCGCGCTTGTCATAAATAAGTTGCGTCAGGTTACTGTCGGCGTAGATGGCGATATTATAGGAGAGGGAATCCACATGATCTTCGACATCTGAACATTTGAAAAAGTTGAATTCTGGGTAATCCGTTGTCAAGATGCCGCCAGCGGGATTGAGATATTGAGGTACGGTGGGAGGGGTGTTCATGCGAAATCCCAATTGTGCCCACTCACTCCAGCTCCCTGCGTTGTTTTGAACCCGCACACGAGCTATAAACGAAGTTCCGTCTGCCAGGGTATCGAGGCCGGCATAGGTGGTGGACGTGGTGTCGCTTATCACCACGCCCGAATCCCATAGCAGAGTGGAATCAGCCCAGAGGTAGCTGGTGCCTACCTGTGTTTGGTAAGCTACTTGAGATAGGCCGGTGGGATCACTATAGCTCCAGCGGAAGACAGGTTGATGATTAATGACATGGACCTCGTCGAGCTCGTCCGCCAGTTGCAATTTCGCTTGCGGTCGCTGCAATGGCTTGCCCGGTTCGATCTTGATGATAGCCCAAATTTTCAACTCAGGTACTTCCATTGTGATGGTATTGGAAGTAGCTCTTTTGTACAGCAGACGTTGTCCCAGCATCTGGGTTGGTGAGACCAATATGTGTCCTGCATAATCGTCGGGCGAGTACAGGGTGACAGCTAAGCTGTCGGCACTTTGCGTTTCCAGAATCGGTACGGTGAGTTGGTGGTTCTGCTCTGGAATTACTTGCTTTGTGCCAGGGTCATAATTGAAATTGATCAGATGGTAAATCAAGCTGTTGGTGCCCGGGTTGTTGCGTCGTTCGAAGATCACAGTACGGGGAAAATCAGTGGCGATCCAGGGTGGTACCAGGGTGTCCAATACGGCTGCCACAGTGTTGCGAATATTTTCGGCTTCTGGCTCTTCTACCCCGCGCTTGGCAGCGTAGTCCAGGCAAAAGCTTTGGGTCCAGGCATAGACTTTTCCGGAACCATATGTTTGGTAGCCACCGCCGAGCAGTGACTGCAAAGTGGACCAGTTGCCGGGGTTTCCGTCTGGATCATACAGAGCTACCTGCCCTGTGCTGAGTACCACGCCTCCCTGGGCTATGTAGTCCAGGATTACTGCTGCTTGGGTTTCTGTGAGGTAAGCTTGGTTCGGAATGAATACGGTGCGGTAGCGAGACATTTTGTTCACAGTTAGCTCGTCGTCCATCCAATCCCCATCGCCGGCGAACAGGGCATCGAAGGTGCGGTGGAGGTCGGAGAGGAGGTAACCGGCGCCGTTGAAGGCAATCTCGGCACTGATATCGTGTCGGGCCGAAGCAAGAGCGTAGAGGACAGCCATTTCACCGTCGGGCTGCGCATCGAATAGTTCCGGATGAAATTGCACAAGCTGGAAGTAGGGGATCATTAACTGATTTTGGGGATGGCTTGAGATGCCTGGCCCTCCGATGCCACCGTTGCTGTAAAGTTCGGCTATTTGCAAGCGTCCCAAATCCGAGGTGCTGAAAGGCTCTGTTGGACTGGTCATGGGATTCAAGGGTCGACCGGCTGCCTCGCAAACCTTGACTAGGGGAATGGTCAGCTCCCGCTGTGGGTAGATCATGTCGTCGTAGAAGATTTCAATCCAGGTGAAGCTGGACCAGCGGGCCAATTTCCAGATCGCGCCGCCCCAGCCGGAAAGGTTGAAGGCGAAATGAATGTCGCGACCGTAGCGCTGTTGGGCATACACCCTGGCGCTGTCCACCAGGGAAGCCCAGTGTTGGCGAAGCTGAAACTCCTGATAGGGTATCCATTCCGAATCCCATAGTGGTATGTCGGAGGTCTGACCCGAATTGCAGGCGCTATTAAGAGAGGAGGCAGTCCAGCCGGCATCACGCAGGTATTGGCCGTAGTCGAAGTTGTCGATGTCGGTGATGCCCAGAGCAGCGAGTTCCTCCGGTGTGTATTTGTTCTTCAGGTAATCACGAAACCCCTGAATGTCGTAGGGGCAGAAGCAGCGTTCCAGTCCCTGCGGGGTGTCGTAGACCATGACTTCGGCCCCGGCGTCGATGGCAAGAAGTACTGCCCGCAAGAGGAAATTATGCCAGGCGGGGGTTGCTTCGCAGAAGACCCAATTGTCGTCTCCGTAGTCTCCGTAGGGGACGGGGTTTCCGTCCAGGTTGATCATACGTCCCTCGGTGAGAAGCTCCGGGTACCAGGCAAAGACCGAATCTGGCAGGTACTGACAATCCAGGTAATAAGCCTCGGTGAAGGACATATACCGAGTGCCCCGGGCGTTGAGGTAATGGATCCACTCCCGCATGGTCATACCGTCATGGTAGGGTAGGGAGTCCACATCGGCCGGCCGGACAAAAGTGATCTCTGTGCCGGTAACAGTGGGGATAATGGGAGCGGCAAGATAGTAGGGAACTGTGGATATCATATCCCAGGGTTGGGGAAATTGGGAATGGACCGGCGTAGCCATCATCAAATTGATCAATACCAACCCGATGATAGTGGCTAATGAACTCGACCGTTTCATTAACATCATCTACTCCTTTGGGTTAGTTCAGCATAGCCAGCGATTTCTTGATCTTAATTAAAACCGCTAAAGTGGTTATTTGGTCTTTAACTATTGGAATACAAATCTCATGCCGACTCAAGAAATGTTATTTTTCAGTTAGTTGTCAAAATAGCCTGAAAGACAGGGGGTAATTATGTTAAATTTTAAATAGATGTAAAATTATTTTCACAATATCTAAACCACACGATTTAAAATTGACCACTTGGGCAAAAGTTGCTCATTATGGATATGATGGTGTAAGAGGTATAGCCAAGCTTTGTTGCCGCACAATAATTTCCTTGACAGATAAAAAAGAATTTCGTAGATTTGTTTGGTAAGTAAATTTTGCATTTTCCAGAAAAAATTATAAGGAGGTTGCCATGCGAAAACTTCTCCTGCTCATCATCATATTGTCACTTTTTTTTGCTCCTTATAGTTATAGCGAGAATTATCTGATCAACGGGGGACAGGAGTCGCGTATCAAGTACCGTATGATGCAGAGGATAGAGCCAGCGCCGGGGACTAAGATACTGCTGCTGAGCTTTGTTGTGCCCGCTACTTTTCACTCGCCTACTTACAATCAGGAAATCTCTAATTTTGTTATGGATTTTTCATTGCCTCCCAGCAAGCGGCAGGAAGAAGTTGACAAACGGGGAAACAAAGTAATCAAAGTTTTCTGGAATAATCCAACCACAGCCATTCAGGCAACAGTTTCTCTGTTGGCGTCCAACCGAGTAATCTTACAGTCTCTTTCTACTCAGGCTTCCTTTCCTCTTTCTGCTGAGCAGTTGTCTGAAGGAGTGAAAGTTTATCTCTCTGCCACAAAGCAGGTGCAAGCCGATCATCCCCAGATTCAGGCAAAAGCGCAGGAGTTAACCCAGAGTGTCAAAACTGAGTTCGATGCGGTGCAGCGGATTCTTTCCTGGATAGTAGACCACATGCGTTACGTTACCCCACCGAAACAGTACGATGCTTTGTATTCTTTCCAAAGTGGAAAGGGAAATTGTCAGAATTATTCTCACTTGGCAGCTGCTCTAATGAGAGCAGTAGGTATTCCTGTGCGTATTGTGAACGGAGTTACTTTAAAGAAGCCATATCAAGTGGTCATGGAATCTGGTAACCTGACTCTCCAAATGGGACAAGGACGCCATTCTTGGATAGAGGTTTATTTTCCTGATCTGGGTTGGGTACCAGTCGATCCCCAGCAGACGGAACTTTTTGTTAGTAACCGTTTCATTCGTATTGAAGTGGGGGTTGATAATAATGAAACCATAAAAGATGGGTTGATTCGTTGGGCGCAGTCATCTGGGACGAAAGGTAAGCCACAATTTGAGGAAATAATAGAAGCAGATTTCCCTGTGGACAAAGTTAATCTCAGTATTAAGCGGCAGAATTATGGGCCTCGAAAGTTGCTGCTTTGTCCAGAGGTTAAGGCTGTTTTCAAACCCTATGTGGTGCCCGTAAAACCTCCAACCTTGGTATTAATGAACGAAACGAAACTAAAAAAGCTTAAATATTCCCAACCCTACGTTTTCGGCAATCTCGATTTTCCTGAAGGGGTGAATTTCCTGTTTACTCGAGAGCCAGTTACCGGGGAAGGAGGAAATGAATTTGAGATGAGGAAGAATTTCTTAGTGGAAACCGCTGAATATGTCACCGGTACTGCTCAATATGCTCAGATATTTGTACTGGAAAAGCCGCTAAAATTACAGAAGATCGGCCTGGCACTTCATAAGTTTGGTGGCAGCGGTGTGTTGTGGGTTGAACTGATGAAAGACGAAAATGGCATACCTGGTGCACTTGTTGCTACCAGTGATATGCTTCCTTTGGAAACATTAAGTTCCAAACCAGGCTATTTTTGGGTTGATTTTGATTTCAGCAAGGAAAGAATTCTTCTTTCCCCCGGTCGTTATTGGATAGCACTTGGTTTTACCGGAGGCCCAATCGTAAATTGGTTTTACACCTATGGCAAGCCAGTAGGCCCTGCAGATGGCACTCGTTACAAAACTATCCTCGATACCACATGGAGTAACAGCTTAGCCTTTGAATTCAACTACCGGGTGCAAGGTCTGACTACCAAGTAGCTGAATAAATTTTATGCTGTCAATTGTCCAATAATCTTTGGTCTAAACCTGGGGAGGGATCTATGAAACCGTGGCAAAAAATTCTGTTGGTGGTAGTTGTCATTGGGATTATTTCCCTCATTGCATTCGTAGCAGTTGTTTATAACCTCATTACCGCTGAACCTACCATCCACAAACACAGCTACCTGATAATGGAAGTTAGTGGGCCAGTTTTAGAATATCCGCCGGTTGATTTTGTTGCTCAGCTTGCTGTCAAGCCAGTAAAAAGCCTCACCCAAATGTTGGAGAATATCCAGAAAGCCAGGGTTGATAAACGCATTGATGGCATCATTCTTAAAATATTTGTTTCTGATGCCAACTGGGGTAAATTACAGGAACTGCGTGCTGCCCTCTCTCGTTTCAAAGCGACCGGGAAAAAAGTGTTTGTCTACTCCGAGTACTTGGCTAACAGCCACTACTACCTGGCTACTGTTGCTGATTCAATCTTCATGCCGCCTTGTGGAATGTTACTATTTTCTGGTCTGGCCTCCGAACAGGTATTTGTGAAAAATACTCTAAAGAAGTTGGGGATCAAGGAAAATATTATTAAGATTGAGAAGTACAAAACTGCCACTGAGTTTTTTCAGAATGATCGCATGTCGCCTGAAAACCGTAGAATGACAGAATGGCTATTGGATGATCAATTTAACGATTTTATTACTACTATCGCCAACGACCGCAACCTGAAGCCGAAGGCTGTTAAGTCTCTGCTGAATCGCTTGCTTTTCAACGCCAAGGACGCCCAGCAAGCTGGCCTGATCGATAGGGTACTTTATTGGGATGAGCTGGAAGAGAAATTGAAAGCCAGGGGCGAAAGGAGATTCCGATCGGTTAATTCTTCTACTTATGCCCAAATCAAGCCAGAGTCGGTGGGACTTAGAGGCAAGGTTAAGATTGCAGTGATTCACGCTCAGGGTGCTATTAACTGGGGCGAAAACGGCTTTGATCCCTTGTTTGGGCTGAGAATGGGATCTGCTACTATGGTACGGCTAATCAAGTCGGCTCAAAAAGCGAAAGGGATTAAGGCGATTATTTTTCGGATTGATAGCCCTGGGGGCAACGGCATTGCAAGCGATGCTATCTCCCATCAAATTGAAATAGCAGCGAAGAAAAAACCGGTTATCGTTTCCATGTGCGATGTAGCTGCCTCCGGCGGCTACATGATTGCCTATCGAGCTCCAGTGTTAGTGGCAAATCCCGGTACTTACACTGGATCGATTGGTTTGTTTTCGATGAAATTTAACCTGAAGGGCTTTTATGATAAATTGGGAATTACTAAGGACTTTGTAACACGTGGCAAACATGCTACTTTCTATTCCGACTACCGTGATTTTACCCCGGCGGAGAAACAAATTTTGATCAGGAACAGTTGGGATTTCTACAATACTTGGATAGAGAACATCGCCAAATTTCGGCACTTGCGGGTGGGTCAGGTAGATAGCTTGGCGCGAGGGCGCGTTTGGACAGGTCGCCAGGCCAAGCAGAACGGTTTGATCGATGTTCTGGGTGATCTGGAGACTGCCATCGAAATTGCCAAAAAGAAAGCTGGTATTTCCAAAGAGGTGCCAGTGAAATTGGTTCACTACCCCCGACGTAAGGGGTTTCTGGAAAGTTTGTTAAGTAAGAACTTCTTAACCATCAGCTCCAGGCATCCGGAGGTCTTGCTGTATCGCCTTTTAGGACGTCTGGAAACCACTATGCAACAATGCCAGTGGTTGCCCTGGATGTGGATTTCGAAGTAACGGCAAAATTACCCAGCCATTCGGTTGTTTTACAAATCGAAAGATTTAAAATTGGAATGTAACCGATTTAAAGGAGGAAACAATGGATTTGGAACGAATTCAGCAGGCGTTGCGAGAGAAAAATCTTGACGGCTGGTTATTTTACGATTTTCACAATCGCGATCAATTAGCCTATCGCATTTTGGACCTGGACGGTTCTAAAATGACCACTCGGCGGTGGTTCTATTTTATTCCTGCTGATGGCGAACCGCAGAAATTGGTGCACAGTGTTGAACCTACCAAACTGGATGCTTTGCCAGGGAAGAAAACTATCTACCTACCGTGGGAGCAACTGCACGCTGAGCTCGAAAAGATACTCGGCCCTCCTAAAAGGATCGCTATGCAATATTCACCCGATAATAATATTCCTTATATCTCCATTGTGGATGGAGGCACTATTGAGTTGATTCGTAAGTTTGGTCATGAGATTGTTTCCTCTGCCGATCTGGTGCAAGTATTCGAAGCAGTGATTGATGAGAAGGGATACCAGTCACATCTAGAAGCTGGAAAAATCATCCAGCAGATCAAGGATGAGGCTTTTGCGGAAATTGGTAAAGCTGTGCACGGTAGGAAAAGGGTGACCGAATACGATATTCAGCAGTTTATTGTGCGGCGTTTTGAAGAGGAGAATCTCACCTGTGAGAACGAATTTCCCATTGTGGGGGTAAATGAACACCCTGCCAATCCCCACTTTGAACCGACGTTCGAAAATGCCTATGTGATTAAAGAGGGTGATACAGTGCTCATCGACCTATGGGCGAAGAAGAAAGAGCCAGGTGCAATTTACTACGATATCACCTGGTGTGGCTTTGTGGGAAAGAATCCGCCTACCAAGTATGTGGAGATTTTCCACATAGTGCGTGACGCCCGTAACGCAGCAGTGAGATTCATTCGCGACAAATTTGCCAGGGGTGAACCGTGTTTCGGTTGGCAAGTGGATGATGTTTGTCGGCAGGTGGTAAAAGATTCGGGTTATGGGTCATATTTCATCCATCGTACCGGTCATTCTATTGGTACGAAGGTACATGGCAATGGTGTAAATATTGACAATCTTGAAACCAAAGATGAACGCCAACTGGTGCCAGGCATCTGTTTTTCTATCGAGCCAGGTATTTATCTTGAGGGTCAAATGGCTGTACGCTCCGAGGTTAATGTATTCATCACCATGCAGGGTGAAGTGGTAGTCGCAGGGGACGAGCAGCAGGAGTTGGTGTTGATATAGTCGCCTGGTGCTGTGGAAATTGAGTATTAGGAAATGGGTATTAGAAAATAGGAATTAGGAAATGAAAAATATCCAGTATTTTTGATTTGTAATTGAAGCTATTATCAGAAATCGTAAACACAATCAGGAGGAAAGATGTACTGGTATCTTTACATTATTCTGGCGTACATTCTGGTGTTGATGGGGTTCAACTTTTATCGAGCGAGGAGGGTTAAGACTCAAGAAGATATGATGGTAGCAGGGCGTAAGCTTAGTCTACGGGTTATGGTTTTCACCCTCATCTGTACCTGGATTGGTTCCGGTACCTTTATTGCAGGAGCAGAGTACGCTGCTAAGGCGGGATTTTCCAGCTTATGGCTACCAGCGGGTGCCTGGCTGGGAATCGTTCTCATCTATTTTTTAGCTGCCAAGATTCGTACCTTTGGTCAATATACCATTGGTGACATCCTGGAGGTGCGCTACGGGAAGTTTGCCAGACTGTTCGGAGCTTTTGCTCTGGTAATCAGTTTTATTGCGATTGTCAGCTATCAGTTTCGTGCCGGTGGCTATATTCTTAACGTAGTTACCGATGGTCAAATTTCAGTGGAGTTGGGGCAATTTTTGGCGGCATTTTTTGTTATTCTTTTTACTGCTTTAGCTGGCATGGTGGCAGTAGCTTACACTGACCTCCCCAATGGTATTATCATTCTCTTGGCTTGTACTATATCGTTACCATTTGTCTATGTTACGGCTGGAGGATTTCAGCATGCTACACAAGTACTACCCCCACAGCATTTTACTGTGGTCAATGAAACTTTCGGTGCTCACCCTGCTCTTAAGGCTGGAGGTTACTTTCTGGCAACAATGTTTTTGTTGATGGGTATTCAGAGTATGTATCAAAAGTTTTATAGTGCCAAAAGCCCCAAAGAGGCCAAGCAAGCAGTAGCGATCTGGATTGTAGGGACAATTTTCGTGGAGGTTGTGGTGGTTGCGATTGCTGTTTTTGCAGCTTCTTATTACTGGCCACAGATTCAACAATGGATGAATGATGCCAATAGCGGCATTGACCCAGCTTCTATTGTGCTGCAGGCAGCGCGTGGCATGGTGCCACCAATGGTGGGTGTGCTTCTCCTTGGAGCAGCTTGTGCCGTAGTCATTTCTACCGGTATGAACTATTTGCTCTCGCCTACCACCAATGTTATGCGGGATGTCTATCAGCGTTTCATCAATCCGAATGCGTCCCAGCGTACTATGGTAGCATTGCAGAAGGTGATGGTTGTAATCTTTGGTATCATTGCCTTTTTTCTTGCTACCCGGTTAGTTTCGGTGCTGGAAATGAGCTATTTTGCCTACACTATTTATGGTGTGGCTATCACTCCGGCATTACTTGCTGCTTTGGCTTGGAAGCGGGCTACCAAGGCTGGCGGGCTGGCCTCGATTGTTAGTGGAACTATTGTGTGCATCTTTCTGAAGGTGATTGGGTATATCTTCCCCAACATCATGGTGCCATTTGGCAATCCTAATGGTGACCCCTGGGGGATTCCTCTCATTTATCCGTCTCTAATTATTTCAATTTTAGCTCTGGTGATAGTAAGCTATCTGACGCCCCCACCAAAGGAGGAAGATATTAGAGCGTTGTTCCCGAAACAGGGGGTACAATAAAAGCAAACTGTTTGAAAGATACAGATCTGTACCTATTATTTTTTGGTATTTTGTTCCGATAAATCTATCTGCGAGGGAGCAAGTTCATTATTATAGTAACTATGGGGAAATAACTATGAACCCAGATTCGGAAAACTTATGAAAAATAAGAAAGACATATCGCCCCTAAAGGGACTTCGAATAAATGGCCAGTCTTATTTACTACAAACATTTTGTCCCTATCGGGACAGACAAGAGGGGGTGTATCAAAAGGCATTTTTTACCGCGTATTTATTTCTGTGGGAGGGCTCTCCAGAGCCCGATTTCATCGGCGTCTGGAGACGCCTCCTACAATCTGGTGGAATG
>Ga0164318_10007828_pt1 | contig 10363 bp, 6 predicted proteins | sample GuaBasSedimGuay9_FD_113734 | JGI IMG/M metagenome (GOLD analysis project Ga0164318, IMG submission 113734) | Subseafloor sediment microbial communities from Guaymas Basin, Gulf of California, Mexico - Guay9, Core 4571-4, 0-3 cm | ecosystem: Environmental > Aquatic > Marine > Hydrothermal vents >...
ACGGCTGAAAGCGGAGAGGCTGGTATAGCGCTTTTCCAGCGAGAAAAGCCGGACATTGTACTAACAGATATAAGAATGCCTGGGCTTGATGGTATTGAGGTGCTAAAACGTCTTAAGCTGCTAAATCCGGACACGGAGGTTATTGTTTTCACGGGCCACGGAGATATGGAAAGTGCGATTAAGGCTCTTCAGTACGAGGCTTCCGATTTCATCAATAAACCCATACAAAAGGAAGCCCTGGATGTGGCCCTGAGGAGAGCTCATGAAAAAATCGCGATGAGAAAACAAATTAAGCAATATGCCAATGATCTGGAAGTGAAGGTCAGGGAGGCTACAGATGAATTGACCAAAACTTACAAGCAGCTTGAGACAATCTACGAAATTACTCAGTCTGTGGCAGAAATTCCCACAATGAAGGAGATAATTGAGCTCGTGGAGGAAAAGATCTGTTGTGCCACGGGACACAGATGCTATGCGGTCCTCGTCTTGAACGGGTCCAGAGAGGACATTGTTAAGAATTATAGTTACCAGCACGTTAGTATTTCCAAGAAGCTAGCGTCTCTGGTCAGATTTCTCAAGAAACCTGAGATACTGAAGCCTGAAGAAATTGTATCATTATTGCCCAGCGTCGATAAATCCAAGGATGAAGAGATCGCGATTGTGCCAATTACCAAGGAGAAAGAGCCCATGGTTGGAGCTGCTATCGTGGGTGTTTCACATGTGGATCCCGAAAGGGACCTTAAGATGATATCGCTTTTGCTGGCTCAGGTGGCGGGAGCCATAAGAAGGGCCGTTTTGCAGGAGGAACAACTGGAAGCTCTTCGGGAAATGGCAGGAGCAAAGTGGAAGTTCGGAGATCTTATAGGTCGGGACAAAAAGATGGAAGAAATTTACAGGCTTGTGATGAGTGTCGCAGAATCCGACGCAACCGTTTTAATCCAGGGAGAAAGCGGAACTGGAAAAGAACTAATAGCAAGACAAATTCATGAGCTCTATCGCTCAAATGGTCCGTTCGTTGTGGTAAATTGTGCAGCATATCCATTCTCGCTTATAGAGAGTGAATTGTTTGGACATGAAAAAGGGGCATTTACCGGTGCCATTCGCACAAGGAAAGGAAGTTTTGAAATGGCACACGGGGGAACAATTTTTCTTGACGAAATTGGCGAATTGCCCCTGGAAGCACAGGTGAAGCTACTTCGGGTTATACAGTTCAAAGAATTTCAGCGGGTTGGCGGTGAAAACCCTATAAAGGTGGATGTGCGTATCCTTGCCGCTACTTCCAAAGACTTGAGAGAAGAAATTGAAAAGGGAAATTTTAGGGAAGATCTTTACTATCGCTTGAACGTGATCCCCTTGAGGATGCCCCCTTTGAGGGAACGTGTTTCAGATGTCCTCCTTCTGGCGAATGATTTTCTGAGCAAATTGAATGAGCGTTCAAAAAAGAACGTTGAGGGATTGGATGCCGAGTGCCAGAGGATTCTGCTCAAGTATCAGTGGCCGGGAAACGTGAGAGAACTCGAAAATGTACTGGAACATGCATTTATATTGGCTTGTGGCAGAAAGATCACTACAAAAGACTTACCGGAATATTTGAAAAAGGCAACTGAAGAAAAGGGTTTAACCGGGGAAAGCCTGGAAGATATCGAAAGACAGCATCCTCTTAAAATATTGAAAGAATGTAACGGAAACAAAAACCTGGCGGCGAAGAGGCTTAGAATAAGCAGAAGTACTCTCTACAGGAAACTCGAAAAGTATGGCATTCCGAACTCGATCTAATCGTGTTACTATTTGTTTCCTACCGGAAATTAACCATTCAGTATCTCCTTTATGTATCGCAGCAAAGTATAGTGTCCCGATATGCTACATTCTATCATATTGATATTCCACACTATTTAGAGGCGATCTTTCGGTCGTATCATCCTGGGCCACATCCTAGAACTGAAAAATTTTGGCTGTCTGCACAAGGGCCTTCATATCTCTTTAATTGTCTCTTAATTACAGTGTGTTAGAGAACCTGCACCGGAATATCCTTCGGTGGCACCATGCTTGCTTTATATAGTGGTCAAAAAGCACGGTCTTTATCTTGATATAGCAAAAGGAGGCTATCATGAAAAAGAAGATCACGATAATAGATAGATTAGCTGGAATGGTGTTGTCTTGTGCTTTTCTGGTGATCGGACTCCTTTTTCTCGTAGTGGGCATCACATTTCTCCCTGTGATTGGTGTTTTGCTTGCCATTCCGGTGATGGGATTATCTCTATATTTCTTCAGAAATGCAGTTAGGTTGTATGAAGTGAAGGAAGAAGTGATTGAAATTGCGCCTGTGATGGAACAACCGACGCCAGAGGTTGTGGTAGCATTGAAAAAGGTAGCTTAGAATAATAATTGTCTGTCTCGGATCACTGACCCCCCATCCCAAGGCACTCCAAAAAAGAGTTGCCTCCGCGTCACCGGGCCCCTTAGCTGACCTTAGACCTAAAAGGGGCCCGAATCTTATGATCAGGGTTACCACCTGAAATTAGAAAAATATTCTTGGGAAAATCCTTGCTAAAGAGAATAAGCCTTTTAACTTGTTCAACCAGCTTTTTCCGGAAACAATATCAATCGCTCCTTTAAATCTATTGTAAAGTCTCCTTTCGTAGGGATGCCACCATAGTCCCTTTTTGGTAGAGGACAGCAGGTCGTCCACTACTACCTGGACCTGCGTCATCTCGTCAAAGCCAATCTTACCATGGGTTCTCCCGATACCAGACTCTTTAAAACCACCCCATGGAGTCTCCGGCATACCGTGAGTCATCAGATGGTCGTTAATGGTTATAACTCCAGCCTTTATCTTCTGTCCTATTTCTTTTGCTTTTTTCCTGTTTCTGGACCAAACGGAAGCCGTCAATCCGAGGGTTGAATCATTTGCCAGTGCAATAGCTTCACTTGTGTACCTGTAGGGCATTACAGGGAGTACCGGTCCAAAAGTTTCTTCCTTCATTATTTTCATGGAATGATTTACGTTGACAAGAACAATTGCTGGCAAAAAATTCCCTTTAAGGTTTTTCGGAGGTTTTGATTGTGCATAGATGGTTGCCCCCCGACTCAAAGCGTCTTCTATGTGTTCTTCTACAATTTTCATCTGGCGAGCCGTGGTGATTGCTCCAATGTCAATTTGAAAATTGGTGTCCACTCCGATCCTAAGATTTTCGACTTTCTCCTTAAGTATTTCAAGGAACTTTTCATAGACAGATTCATGCACATATATCCGCTCCACTGCACCGCACGATTGTCCGGCATTTTGAAGTCCCGCCCACACGGCTCCGGCGGCGGCTCTTTCCAGATTGGCATCTTCACATACTATCATCGGATCATTTCCGCCCAGTTCAAGGCATATAGGTGTCAGCGTATTGGCAGCTTTTTTCATCAATTCTTTTCCAACTGTGGTAGATCCGGTAAAAAAGAGCTTGTCCACTCCGGCATTAAGGAAAGCATCACCTGCCAACCGTCCGGGCATGTTTATGTAAGTAAACAAACCATCCGGGAGATCTGCAACGTCAATTGCTTTTTTCAGTTTGTGGCCCACTAGCTGGGTTTCAGTGGCAACTTTCAGCACTACCGCATTCCCAGCAAGAAGAGCCATTATTACTTCTGAAAATGGTATGCAAAAAGGATAATTCCAGGGCGATATGATACCAACGACGCCATAAGGAACACGCCTTATCTTGCTGATTTTATTGGCCAGGAGAAAGGAGCCAGGAAATAAATAACGATCTCTCAGAAAAGAGGGTGCCTTCTTGCAGTAATACTTGGTTGCAAGGATAGCCGGCAGTATCTCCGTGACCAGCGCATCGATCCTTGTTTTGCCGTTGTCTCTTGAAATGGTCAGAGCAAGGTCGTCGACATTATTGACGAGGAATTCTCTGATTTTCATTATTCTGGAGGCTCTTTCTTTAGCGGAGAGCGATGCCCATTTGGGCTGTACTTCTCGAGCCTTCCGGATGGCATATTTTACATCATCGACTGTATTTACGTCAAATTCTCCAAGTTTTTCTCCCGTAGCGGGATTACATCCTGCGATCTTTTCTCCAGCAGTGCTTAGTTTTTTCATCATTTTCCCTCATTATCGCTATTTTCCCTTAAATTCATCCATGCTTTTATTGATACCTAAAAAGCTGGCGACCCAATCAAATACGCAAACCGGCAAACATCTTAGCAATGGGACCGTGTAGACTATTGGTGGCATAAAGAGGCGTGGTTTGTTCTTCTTTATACTTTCAACGATTTTCCTGGAAGCCTCCTTTTCGTCCATGATTGGGAGAATGGAAGGAAATCTGGTTTTAACACCTTCGAACATGCCGGTATTTATGTAATAAGGACAAACGACGGTGGTTTTGATATTCAACCGGCGGGATTTAAATTCCATTCTGAGAGATTCGTCAAAACCGAAAACGGCAAACTTAGACGCACAGTAATCGGATAACTTGTTTACTCCAATTAATCCACCGGCAGAAGATATGGTGACAATATGCCCGGAATTTTGTTTGATCATGTCCGGGAGAAAAGCTTTTACGGTCCAGAAGTGGGCAAGAGTATTCACTGCAAAAGCTTTTTCGATCAGTTCATCCGAAAGTTCGAAAAAAGGCTTACCGGATACGATTCCTGCGTTGTTGATCAAAACATCTACAGTACCTTGCTTTTTCTTGACGATCTCAGCCGTTTCGTAGATGTTTTTTCGAACAGAGAGATCACAATAATAAGAATATGCCACTCCCCCGGCTTTTTTAATCTTATCCTCCACCTCTTTCATCTTCTCTTTATCTATGTCCCAGATAATTATTCGCCCTCCTTCTTTTGCTATAAGAAAAGCCATTTGCCTGCCAATGCCACTTGCGCCACCGGTGATTAATACGTTCTTGTCTTTTAGCTGAGTCATGTTGCCCCCCTCGCGGTTTTGTAGGTTCATATTTCAATTTACTGTTGACAAGTAGAAATTAAAAAAGAGATTATAAAAAATAAATTGTCGGAATTTATCAATCTTTCATTGATTAATAAATCCATCTAAAAGTAAAGCACAAGGTGAGTCAAATATCAATTCACGGGTGTAATATCAGATTATTTTCGCGTGTATGGTTAATAAGTATTATCCTGCTTTTTCTATTGCCCCAGAATGCCCTCTCAAAAGATCTCTTATATTACTATAAACTAGCTCAGAAAAACGATGCAGCGTTTCAAGCCGCAACCCATGCTTATGAAGCTTCAAGACAAATCAAACGACAGGCCATAGCGAACCTGCTTCCGTCACTGAATGCCGATGCGGAGCAAACCTACACCTACCAGGATATAAAAAACAGTGACAGCTTCCTGTACAGGGAAGGGCAAACTCATTACGACAGGACTTCTTTGTCGCTTAACCTTAAGCAACCGATTTTTAATTATGCGTTTTTTGTGCGTGTGAGGCAGGCCGGTGAGGAAGAGAAGGTAGCCGATGCCGAGTTTGAGGCTTCCAGGCAGGATTTGATGGTAAGAGTTGTAGAAGCCTACCTTAAGTGTCTCATAACGCTGGGTGCCATAAGAACGGTTATGATTGAAAGGGATGCGGTGCAAGCCTTTTATGCCTTAACCAGGGAAAAGTATGATAGAGGGCTTGCAGGGGTAACCGACATGTATGACGCAGAGGCACGATTAAATCTGGCAAAGGCCAAGCTCATCGAAGCCAAAAATTTAAAAGAGGATGCCTTTGAAGCTTTGACAGAGATCACCAAGGAGACCAACATAGAAGTAATGCCATTCAAGAAGATAATTCCGGTTAAACCTCATCCAGACAGTGTCGATAGCTGGGTTGAAGCGGCTCTAAAACAAAACATAAGGTTATCTTTGCAGAGACATAAGGTTGCTGTGGCGGAAGAAGAAGTCAAAAAGCAATATGCTGCAAATTATCCGGTTGTGGATTTTACTGGTAACGTGAGACATCATGAGTCTTCCGGAACAGAGTTTGGTGGCGGTTTCAAAGCCAATTACTGGGAAGCCGGAATCAGATTTTCCCTTCCCCTGGTTCAGGGTGGTCTTGTGCTTTCTAAAATAAAAGAGGCACAGGCACGTTACAGGGAAGCAATTTCGATGCTTGATAAAGAAAAAAGACGGGTTGTTCGAGAAACGCGGGCTGCATTTTTGAATGTCAAAACTTCGATAGATAAGATCAGGGCTCTTGAAGCTTACCGCAAATCACAGGAAGCCGCACTGCAGTTGAAGCAGGAAGGGTATGAAACGGGACTTTATGAGAGTGTAGAAGTCCTAGATGCTCAACGGGAACTGACCCGTGCTACCATGGAATACTATAAAGCCTGCTACGAGTACGTTCTGAATAACATTAAGTTGAAACAATCAGCGGGTATCTTAAGTGATGAAGATATAATTATGGTTAATAACTGTTTGAAACATCAGTAGGATCAACCATGCACTTTTTTAAGATCAATTTTTTACTGCGAAGTTTAATGGTTTTTTTCATGGTATCTATAGGTTTGCCTGGCATTTGCATTCCAGAAAATAGTTCCCTTCCGGTACTTGAAGGTATCATAGAAGCATCTGAAACAGTTGAGCTGGGAACGCAATCGCCAGGAATTGTGGATAAGATACTCGTGGAACGAGGTGATTACGTTAAAAAAGGACAAAAGGTGATCCTGCTGAAGTCGGATCTGGAAAAAATAGCGGTAAGACTTGCTAAGGCCCAGGTAGAATTCTACAAGCGGAAGCTTGAGAGAAGTCAGGTACTGTTTCAGAAAAAGCTCGCTGCTGAAATTAAGAAAGATGAACTTGAGACCGAACTTAAAATCAGAAGGCTGGAGCTGGAAAAGGCGCGGGAGTTATTAAAATTAAAGACGATAAGGAGCCCTGTTGATGGGGTGGTGTTGAAGAGGCTTGTCTCTCCGGGAGAGTATGTTGAAGAAACCGTGCAGATGCTTGTTATAACCCAGCTGAATCCACTAAACGTGGAGGTTATAGCTCCCGTCGATCTACTGGAAAAGATCAAAAAGGGGATGAAAGCCAGGATAATTCCCGAATCTCCGGTAGAAGGTGAATATCAAGCTACGGTAACTATTGTTGATCAGGTGGTGGACGCTGCTAGTGGCACGTTTGGAATCCGCCTTAGGCTTCCTAACCCAGATCTGTCAATACATGCGGGGTTGAAGTGTAAAGTAAGCTTTATTGGCGAATAACAGGGAATTTTGGGGAAGGGGCTGGTGTCCATCAGTCTACTTTACCGGAGAACGCCAGAGCAGTACCAACCTTTTTGTCCATCTTAAGAAGGCTCATTCGGACTCTTGCATGTATCTTTTCAGCCCTTTTCTGTGCCCGGAAAATTATGAACCTTTTTAACCAATCAGGTAGCATTTTCTTGAGCCTGGTGTTACCAGCAATAAACTTGGATAAAAACCCTCCGAACTTTAGCAACAGTTCGTCTTCCAGAGATAGGATTGCCTGGCATGAACCCGGATCACCCTGCCTGCCACATCTTCCGAAAAGCTGCCTGTCAATTCGTCTGGCATCATGGCGTTCTGTTGCGATTACATGTAAGCCGCCGAGCTCTGCCACACCTTCGCCCAGGAGGATATCAGTACCACGTCCTGCCATGTTTGTTGCGACTGTTATCTGTCCCCTCTGTCCAGCATTCTTGATGATTTCCGCTTCCTTTTCATCTTGACGGGCGTTCAAAACTTCATGAGGAAGTCCTGCATTTTCTAGCAGAATGCTTAGGTGTTCCGAGTCTGCAACTGATCGCGTTCCAATTAAAACCGGTCTCCCCATGTCATGAAGCTTTTTCACTTCCTTGATAATTGTTTCCCATTTTTCGTTTGCCGTGGGTAAAATCTTGTCTGGCAAGTACGATCTTTTCAGCGGTTCGTTAGTGGGCACGGTAATAACCTTAAGTCCATATACGTAATAGAGTTCTTCTGCCACTTCCCTTGCCGTTCCTGTCATCCCTGCCAGCAGCTTGTATTTTCTGAAAAAGCGCTGGTAGCTGATTCTTGCGAGAGTTTCCCTGATGGTGGTCATCTCGCAACCTTCCTTCAGTTCGATAAACTGGTGAAGTCCCCGTTCCCATGAGCGATCTTCCATCAGTCGGCCGGTATATTCGTCGATGATCTGGACTTTGCCATCCTTCACCAAATAGTCTTTGTCTCTGGCAAAAAGATGAATGGCTGTGAGAGCCTGTATGGTCAATTCTTCCAGAAAATGACTACCTACCCAGGTAATATTCTCATTCTCAGCCAGGATCTCTAGGTGTAATTTCCCCTTTTCCGTGAATTCGATACTCCTTTTAACAAAGTCTATCGTAAAATCGGCACCAGTTTTAAGCTGCTCTGCTATTTCCAGGACTTTTGAAAAAATAACCTGTTCTTCCTGCGAACCGCCTGTTCCTGCTATTATGAGCGGGGTGCGACACTCGTCAACGAGAACGGAATCTGCTTCGTCTACAATTCCAAAGTAGAGTCCTCTCAATATCAATTTTGATGCTTTGGTGTTTCTGCCGCAGAGTTTTTCCACCTGTAATCTGAGGCGGCTTGGAGATGTGCCCAGGGTAATTCTGTCTCGCAGATAATCGAAGGCTACCGTTTTATTCGTACAGTACGTTATATCAGCCCTGTATGCGGCTTTTCTTTCAGTAAGGTCTTTATCTTGAGTGGCAACGCCTACGGATATCCCGAGGAAATTGTAAATTGGTCCCATCCACTTGGCATCCCGGGATGCAAGGTAGTCGTTCACTGTAATGACATGTACTGGAATGCCTGCTAGAGCCGCAGTGCTTGCAGGTAGAGTACAGGTAAGTGTTTTTCCCTCACCGGTTTCCATTTCAACAATATTGCCAAGAAGCATCATCCAGCCACCGTAGATCTGGGTGTCAAAATGTCTCATACTGAGTGTTCTGGAAACAACTTCTCTAATGAGGGCGTAACTTTTGATTACCAGATCCTCTTTTAGACCGGTTAACCTCAGTTGCTGACGCAAGCCAGAAGCTAAAGTGCGGAGCTGTTCGTCTGTAAAGGTTGTGATGGTTTTTTCTTCCTGCCGGACCTTTTCGGATACATACTCCAGTGAATGTGACCTCAGTGGTAGTCTGGGTACCAGGCGACTTTTCACACCCCTCCAGAACCATTCACCCCATGTTTCTCTGGGCTCAATTCGTTCGGGATAAATATTTAGAGATGTTGCTGGAGTCGCGCTTCTTGTTGAACCACCAATCATTTACCGATTTTCCTTAAGTTTTAAAAAGCCTGCCCAAAGTCCCCCTTTCGTAAAGGGGGATTTAGGGGGATTTAGAATTTAACTCAGCCTGCTTCTTAATCTCCCTTTTCCATGCAATCTCTGTTTAATATGGCTCTTTTCGAGAGTTATGGAAATTTCCTTATTTGGGTTGTCTGTTACATCTATTTTTTCAATGTTGGTAACAAAATCTCGTGCCCAACCTGGATATGAATTCTGACCATATAGGTGTAGCCTGTCTTTTTTATCTTCTTTTCTGTTTGACCCATAATCAGACCAGTCAATCAAGCCAGAAGCGCCAAGTGAACTTTCTTCAGAGGCCACGTACGCGTCGAGGACGATTGGATCAACGTCAGAACTGGAAGCCTCTCTGTTTGTTTCAATTTGATTTGAACCGGGCGTCCCGGAAGTTTCCTCGGATGGCAGGTCATAAACCGGCTTGTCGAGTATTTCTTCTTCCGAAAGAGCAGCCTCGCCGGCGCTTCCTTTAGTTTCGTTTGTGTCTGCATTACCAGTATTTTCAGAGTCGTTTGAAAAGCTTCCCTCGGAGTCTACTGGAGTATTTTCAGATCCTGTCTCAAGCGGCGGGTCAGTCACGTAAATAGTATTTGAGCTGTATGTTCCGTCTTCGTCAGAGGCTTTAGCACTGATTGCATAAGCGTCCCAGCCTATTTTGCCGTAGTTAGACCTAAAGATGTCAAAGTCATCCATATCCACGTCGCCGTCATGATCCAGATCAGCCACAAGCCCTGAACCGTTGCTGCCATACTGACTTGAAAACGTGTAAAGATCGGTTCCGTCGACATCTCCATCTTTGTCAAAGTCACCAATGTAGGGCTTTGCTTCCGCATAAGTATGGGTCACGCTGGATGGATTACCTGTGATAGTTTCGATTGTTCCATCATCCCAGTTGATTTGCCAGCTTGTAATGGTGTCATCTCCGGGATCAGTGCTGGAGAGATTTAACGTATATTCAACACCCGGATGCATCTTGTCTTCACCGGAAATTACGAGTTCAGGATCCACGTTATTTGCGCGAACTATAAAAGTTTCAGTATCAAAAAGCCCGCCGGAGTCGGTAACCCTGACGGTCACCGTTGCTGTGTCGGGGCCATCT
>Ga0164318_10007830_pt1 | contig 10362 bp, 9 predicted proteins | sample GuaBasSedimGuay9_FD_113734 | JGI IMG/M metagenome (GOLD analysis project Ga0164318, IMG submission 113734) | Subseafloor sediment microbial communities from Guaymas Basin, Gulf of California, Mexico - Guay9, Core 4571-4, 0-3 cm | ecosystem: Environmental > Aquatic > Marine > Hydrothermal vents >...
CAGAAATCTATATCAAAATCCGGCATAGAGACCCTCTCCGGGTTTAAGAAACGCTCAAATAGAAGCCCGTACTTCAAGGGGTCTATATCTGTAATATTTAGCGAATATGCAACAAGAGAGCCAGCTCCGGAGCCTCTGCCGGGCCCCACAGGAATTCCGTGCTCCTTTGCAAACTTAATGAAATCCCATACAATAAGAAAATAACCTGTAAATCCCATGGACGTAATAACAGACAGCTCATAGTTAAGCCTTTTTCCCATTTCTTCTGTAACTGTACTATAGCGTTTATAAAGGCCCTTCCGCGCAGTATCTGCCAGGAACTCATCGCGGGTATATCCTTCCGGCACCTTATATACGGGAAGCTGCGGGCCCGGCAGAGGTATTTCCACATTACATTTCTCAGCTATTTCCAGTGTATTGCTTAAACTCTCCGGAATATCTTTAAAAAGATTCTCCATTTCCTTCGGGGATTTAAAGTAAAATTCGGGAAATGCAAATTTTAGTCTTTTCCCGTCATCAACCTTCTTGTTTGTCCCTATGCATATAAGGATATCCTGAGCACGGGCATCTTCTCTTTCCAGATAGTGAATATCATTAGTTGCAGCGAGAGGTATTCCTGTCTGTTCTGCAATCTCTAAAATTCCTCTGTTAACTTTCTGCTGTTCTTCTATGCCCTGATTCTGAATTTCAAGGTAGAAATTTCCTTTCCCAAAGATATTCTCATAGTAGCGGGCTTTTTCCGAGGCTTCCGCAAGCCTATCTATTAGAATGAGTTTGGGAATTTCACCTGCAAGACAGCCGGAGAGTCCTATAAGTCCATTCGAATACTTTTCTATGAGTTCATTGTCTATTCTCGGTTTGTAGTAAAATCCCTCCGTATAGGAAAGAGAGGATAGTTTTATAAGGTTTTTATAACCTTCCGTATTACGCGCAAGAAGAACCATATGCGAATAGCGGTTCCCCTTTTCACTTCCGGATTTTTTAAAACGCGACTCCGGCGCTATATAAAATTCCGACCCGATTATGGGCTTAATCCCTTTTTTTCGGCATTCCTTGTAGAATTTTAGAACACCGAACATATTGCCGTGATCTGTCAGAGCTAATGCAGGCATACGATACGATACAGCCTTTTTTACAAGACCTTCTATTGATGCCGCCCCGTCTAAAAGTGAAAAATCAGAATGAACGTGAAGATGAACAAAACCAGCCAAGCAGTTACCCCTCCCCGGATATTAAAAATATAATTTGCTTTGCCGATTCTGTAAACCGCCAATCTGTCCCAGATAGTCAGGATATTCCAAATTATTTAAAAACCACAGCATTATTCTCTTTAAAGCCGAAGCCCTGTATGATTCTACCGGATTAATAGAGGCAGGCGTAGCCAGAACACCTGTCTCTTTTATATCTTTAGGTTTATAAAATCCGTCTAAAAGGTCTGTAATCTGGCTTTCTATTAAGCTTAAATCCTTCTCTGTCAGAGGAATTTTTTTCCCCTGCAGAGTCATTTCAATATTTCGTTCACGTATCACTCTATTTCCGATTCCGCCGAAAGAAAGCCTTATATCCTCTATACTTTCTTTCTCAATTCTTGCAAACCCCGAAAAAATTGCTCCCGGGTATGTACTGCTCCCATCCATACCGAAAACACGCGAATAACTCCTGTTCCAGCTGCCGTATGGAATTCTTACCCTCGTTAATATTTCATTTTCCGACAGAATGCTTTCACCATCCGCCTTCTTTAAACCGGAAATTAATATCCAGCCTGTGTGGGCGATGCTCCGTATTTCCAGCTGTGCATCCAGAGCATAAAGTATTGTTATAATTTCTGAGTAATCCCAGGGAGAACAGATGAGCCCTCCTAACGTGGCAAGATTCCGGGTTCCGTAATATCCGTAGTTTATAATAGCATTGTAAAGAGTTTTCGGAACAATCCTGCTTCCTATACTTGCAAGCCTGGAAAGCGGCACAGCAGCGCCTATTTCTAAAAATCTCTCCCTCCGGACTACCTTTGTTAAGTCCTGAACACGTTTAAGTGAAATTACAGGCCTCCCGCCGGCACCCCCCCTTTCCCTTTCGCTCCGGCGGTTCATCATAATACCTGTTCCGCCTGCAAAGATAATGCTGCCGGGATTTTTATTGTACAAAGTCAGTAATTCCTTAATACTGCGCGGGAAAAAAATAGTTTGTGCCGCCGAAGCGCTTTTAACGCCAGGGATAGTTACCGGCTGTTTTTTGGGTTTGGCAGGTCTTTCTTTCATAATATTATCGTCTTCTCCTGCTCCTCATATTCACAAGTTTCTTAACACCCTGAATAATACCGTTAGAATCATCCACCGGACTCAAGATACCGGAAAGCGCATATTTAATATCATCATCGCCTGGAAAAGTTTTTTCTAAAAACAGCCCCTTAACAGCCATAATAATACTATTGCTCCTGTAGCTTACGGTATTCTTTAGAACTTCACTTATAATCAGACTTCTATCCGGAAATTCTTTTATAAGGTTAATCCCTTCTATTGTAACAATCTCTGTGTCCATTAGCTCGAAAAAAGGAATGGAACATGCATCTACTGTTTTGCCATTCTTAAGAACAAGACACAGGCCGCAGTTTCCCGCTCCCTGGCTGCCCCTTGTTCCTACGAGCCCCAGATCCTCCCTTAAAACATCGAGCAAGTTTTTCCATACCGGAGCTTTTAGTTTTATATTTTTGCCGTTAAGCTTTAATGCAACCTCTGTTTTTACCAATTGATACCTCTGCTAATTTTTAAGAGCTTTCCAGATATTCCTGTATCGTTAACGGAGTCACAGGCAGATGATTCGGATAAAATCCAGTTGCCTGGCTAACAGCAGATACATATGCAGGCGCAACAGCTGCAACAGAAAGCCCGTGAACACCGGTCCTGACAAAACCCGTATTTTTTTCGCTGTGCATTTCATTTTTAACAAAAGAAATATCAATATACGGGAGAATACCCATATATCCCCTATTTTGTATTATATTTTTCTCAATTATTCCGCCGGATTCGAATTTTATACCTCTGCCTGCTGCGAGGTTAAGTCCAATAACAATATCCTGCCTAACACCTCTTTCCGTTGCTTTTATACAGCGGCTGTTTTCTCCTGCGGAAATGTCCGTACCCCCCCCCATAAACCCGTCGACTGCAACCCAGACACCCCTAATTAGAACTTCAAAACTTAAAGGGTCCAGCTCCACTTCTGTAACAACGGCTGCCCATGAAACAGAGGAAAAGGTCGTTGCTGTTTTTGTATCTATCTGTTTCTTTAAAACTGCAGGTATTCTGTGTACCTTTTTCACCTCTATGGGCAGAGGGCTGTTAAACCGCTTTTTCTGTACTGCCGAAATACATTCATTTACAAGCCTGGGGATAAGCACAGATTCTATCAGGGGTTTCGCAGGCCCGGTATCCGGAACTGTATCCGTATCGATACCTGCTGCAGATACATTCACATTCTTTAGCCCAAGTTTATTCCCTGCAGCTGACAAAACTACCGCCCGCATGAGTTCCAGATTCTGGAATGTAGAATACACGATTATATTCTCATCCCGGGCCAGTTTCATACGGAGAGAATATTTCCTGGGATCGTTATCTTTATCGTTGTTCATGCCCTGAAAGCAGAGACCCAAACCTATACCTCTTAACGGACCTGCCGTATCCGAAAGAGCTGTCCGCCGTTTTTTTAAGGTTTCGTATGCAGCATATTTTCTCCGGAAGTCCGATTTTTCAACAACACTGTCAAGAACAAACTCGGCGCCCTTATAATCCGGAAGCCTTGCGCCGGAAGGCAGTATCCCCTTATTCTCAATTAAAAATTTTTTCTTCCAGATATAGGGGTCCAGCTGGGAAATCTCTGCAAGCCTTGCCGAGTGAAGTTCTATTCCCAGAAAAGCCTGAGGAGTCCCCGAGCCGACAGAAACACCAAAGGGAATTCTGTCGGTCTTTACAAGCTTTCCCGTAATTTCCGCATTGGGAAATCCGTAGGAACCTGCGGCCATAGTTAAAATTCTCTCAAATATTTCCTCTGCTCCGTCAGTATAAGCCCCTGCATCCATTACTATTTCCGCTTTTATCGCCTTTGGAATTCCACCTTCATCCAGTGCTGTTTTATATCTGGCTATAACAGGATAGCGCTTCGCTGCATACATGAAATCTTCTTCTGCGGAATAAACCATTCTGACGGGTTTTCCTGTAACAAATGATAAAAGAGCAGAGTGCCCGGCAACGACAACAGAATCCATAAGACGTCCGTTAAATCCCGGGTTAAAACAAATGGTTTCAACATTAGAATTAACCTCCGCTTCCCGCTCATCACCGGCATATTTTAGAAGCTCCGATTCTGCCCTTTCAACCGGAGGAACTAAAACCCTGATTTTCTTTTTCGGCAGCCTTAACATTTCAGAAACAGCCAGTTGAACACCAAAAGGGTCCTGAGTATTGCTTATAATCAACAGCCGGGTACCGTTCCAGACAGAAACAGCCGCCTGCGGCTCTTCGTGAAATTGACGCTGAGCACCCGTGCTGTACTCTTCCTCTACAATCTGGTATGCATTTTTAAAAGCACTGTCAATATTACCGCGCCTTCTTATTGCAGTTCTGCACAGGTATTCCTCTACTGTTTCCGCATTTACCGTATTGAGTATAGCTTTTTCTTTTTTATATTTTATACTAACTTTCATGGAGAGATAGCTCAGAGTATTTCTATCCGGCCCTGCCATGAGAAGAACAGCTTCACCTTTATAGTTTACATTCCCCTCTGCCAGCCACGGCCTTGCAATGCATGTTTTGGGATGAGTATTAATTGTTCTGCTGCCGGGTATGCTGTCTGCTGAGACGACAAAGTACCCTTTTGGAAGTTTCGGTATTTTTATAGAAACTATTCTTCCCTTTGAGATGGGAGAACGAACCGTAATACCGTAAAGCGTTCCTTCCGGATAGATATCACTCACAAAATTAATCATAATTTACTATACAATCTTCTGAATACCGGCATCCAGAGGATTCAACTGCGGATTTATTCTCATGTGAATTGCATCCACCCCATACTCAACAGAAAGAACCTCTGCCGCAATAGATATTGCAATCTCTCCTGCCGTATCACCTCCAATTTTTAAACCAGCAGGAGAATAGATATACGATGGAATCGCATACCCTCTCTGCTCAAGATTCCTGAATGCAGTTTTTACCTTTGCTTTGGAGCCTATTAAACCAACGTAGGTGAAGCTCTTTTTACAATCGAGCAGCTGCTGCAGTACCGCGGAATCGTAGCTGTGCCCGTGGGTTGCAATAAAACAGTAATCGGCAGCTATAAGTTCATCCTTAACCATAGAAATATCATTATAATCTGCAATAACAACATTTCTATCCGGCTTGTCGGAAAAATACTCTTTAATCTCCGGCCTGGAATCAAAAACAGTTACAAAAAACCCGGCTAATTCAAGCAAAGGGACAAGGGCTCTGCCTATATGTCCGCCGCCGAAAAGAAGAAACATCTTCTTAGCCCTTATATACTCATAGAATAGGGTCATATCCCCGCCGCAGTTCATACCCTCATCTTTAAGCTTTATGTGTTCTATCAGGTTTTTCTTTTCTTTAAACAATGCTTTTGCCCTATTAACAGCATCGAATTCAACAGCTCCTCCCCCGATTGTTCCGTATGTGTTTCCGTCCTTAGTAACTACAAGTTTAAACCCTTCCTTTCCCGGCGAACCGGAGTATGTCTCTGCAACTGTTATAACAACACATGTCTCACCTCTGGAAATTATTTCAGCTATCCGTTTATAAATATTCATACAGCTCTTAAGCCCCCTATTATATCCATAAATTGTAGATTCCTATTGCAAAAAAGGCAAGACATCGAAAGCCCTTTTGTTCTGCAACGGTCTTCTAAATACTGTTTGGAAGGCTTTTGACTAAAAGGGGTTTTTTTGATATATTAGTTAGTATGAGATCCACAGGAAAAAGTAATTTTAAAACAAGGTACAGCGTAGGCCAGGAAATCGTTTACCCTATTCAGGGAGTAGGCCATATTGAATCTATAGAGGAAAGGCCCTTTAAAGATGAGGTTCTTCTTTACTATATTATCTACCTGGAAGTAACGGATATGACAATCATGGTACCCGTAGACAGAGCCGACGAACTCGGGATACGGCCCATAGTAAGCAAACGTGAAGCTCAAAAGGCGCTAAGGCTTATATCGGAAGATTACGAACCTATACCGGCGGACTGGAAAATGCGGTATCAGATGAATCTGGATCTTTTAAAGAAAGGAAGCGTCATAGATATTGCAACTGTAGTTAGAGCACTTTACCACAGAAGCCAGATTAAGGAACTTCCAATACTTGAAAGAAAACTTTACGATAATGCATTAAAACTTCTTATCGATGAAATATCTTTTTCTCTTAACAAGAATAAAGAAGAGGTTGAGAAAATAATATTTACAAAGCTCGAGGTAACCGATTAAGGTAGGTGCTATAATTACAGCAGCCGGTACAAGTACAAGGTTCGGTACCGGGGGAAAAAAAGAATACGCTATTCTCAACGGCAGACCGGTATTAGTTTGGTCTGTGACTGCATTTCTAAAACTAAAAGTATTCGAAACCATTGTTTTAACTGTTCCGGAAAATGACATGGAAAAAGTGGAAGCAATGCTTAAAAGCTATACCGACAGCAGTGAGATTGCTCTTACCAGAGGAGGAAATTCACGCCAGGAATCTGTTTACAATGGGCTTGAATTACTCGGCAGTTACAAGCCGGATTTCGTGCTTATCCACGATGCTGCACGGCCATGGATTAAAAGAGACGTTATTATGCATGTTTTAAACGGAACATTGGCCCATGGGGCATGTCTCCCAATTATACCTGTTGCGGACGCTTTAAAAGAAATAGACACACAGGGTTTTGTGGTGAAAAACATTTCAAGAAATTCCGTATACGGCGCACAAACCCCTCAGGGTTTCAGCTTCGAAAAAATACTAACTGCACACAGGACAGTCCGGAGAAAGGGGCTTAACGGTTTCATTGACGATGCAGAAGTTTACAGCCAGCTATACTCCCCGGTCTTTACAGTAGAAGGTGATAAGCAGAACAAAAAAATAACCTACAAGAGCGACATACAATGAGAATAGGATTCGGATACGATATTCACAGACTCATCCCGGACAGAAAGCTCATTCTTGGAGGTATTGTAATTCCTTATTCACTGGGGGAGGAAGCTTACTCCGACGGTGATGTGCTGGTTCATGCAGTAATAGATGCGCTTTTAGGGGCTGCAGGTTTAGGTGATATAGGTGAATATTTTCCTCCCGGAAATCCGCAGTGGAAAGATGTTTCCAGCCTTACTCTTCTTAAAAAAACGATAGGCTTTCTGCAGGAGGCACACTATGGTATAGTTAATATCGACTGCACTGTAATCCTTGAAAGACCAAAAATAACGCCGTTTAAAAATGAAATTTGCAAAAGCCTTTCCAATGTTACAGGCCTTGGGATTAAAGAGATTTCTTTAAAGGCTAAAACCAAAGAAGGAATAGGAGAAACAGGGGCGGGCAAAGCTGTGGAGGCCTACTGTGCAGTCCTTTTAAATCCGGTTTCCTGATATTTCTGGATTAAAGATGAATCCTGTACAGATAGAAAGCAAAATAGAGCACATAGATGATTTCACAGCTATTATATATCCCTTCGGCCTTATGAAAGTTCCTGTTACTCTGTTTTTATCCCGAAAAATTAAAGTAGAAAGCGAAGCTTTAATGCAGATAGCAGATGCTGCAAGCATAGATTCCGATTCCTTTGTCTTTGCAACTCCGGATATCCATACGGGTTACGGAGTACCTATCGGTTCAATTCTCGCATCACCAAATATAATATCCCCATCCGCCGTAGGCTACGATATAAACTGCGGAATGAGACTTTTGAAAACACCATTTCTAATTAAGGACATTAATACAAAGAGGCTTGCAGAGGCAATCTTTAGTTTAATCCCGGCAGGCGAAGGGAAAAAGAACCTGGAACTCTCCGGTACAGAGCTCAAATTAGTATTAAATTCAGGGCTTGAAAGCATGAGCTGTATACTTCCCAGATTTAACCTTGCTGCAGACAGTAGCGACTTTGAGCTTCTAGCTCTGGATATAGAGGGAGCGGAGGATAAAGGACAACTTAACGGTGACTGGGAAGCACTGCCAGCGCGGGCGATGGAAAGGGGCATGCCGCAGATGGGAACTTTAGGCGGAGGCAACCATTTTATCGAGGTTCAGGAAGTAACCGAAATATTTAATGAGAAAATCGCTCGGGCCTTCGGACTTTTTAAAAACCAGGCAGTAGTAATGCTGCATTCCGGCTCACGGGGCTTAGGGCATGAAACTGCAGGGTACTACATAAAAAAGGCAAAGAATTACCTTGCCCGTAATGGTATCCGGCCGCCTAACGGACAGCTTCTCTATTTTTTTAAGGAATCGAAAGAGGCGGACCAATACCTAAAAGCTATGAATGCGGCGGCAAACTACGCCTTTGCAAACCGGCAGGTAATGACTATGCTAATCCGAAAAGCTTTTAAAAAAACCATGGGTAAAGACTCTGCCCTGCAGATAAAAACCCTGTACGATGTTACTCACAATATGGCAAAAAAGGAAACTTTTAACGGCAAATCATACTTTGTGCACAGAAAAGGTGCAACAAGGGCCTTTGATTCTGAGCACATGAAAGGGACGCCTTTTGAAAAAACAGGCCAGCCTATACTTATTCCGGGATCCATGGGTACGGCATCCTATATCCTTGCAGGAACAGAGGGTTCTAAACGTTCCTTCTATTCGGTAAATCATGGAGCAGGAAGAGCAATGAGCAGAAAGCAGGCCGCAGGTAAAAAAGGATGCGAAGGTGCTATCAGCGACAGAGAATTCCATTCCGCTATGAAGAATATTTTCCTCCTCTGTGAAAATAAACGGAGAATAAAAGAGGAAGCTCCTCAAGCCTACAAGGATATAGACGCTGTTATAGAAACAGTAATTGGTGCAGGCCTTGCAGAAACAGTTGCAAAAATACAACCCGTAGCGGTAATAAAAGGATAAGGGGGGGGGATTTTGGAAAATGTTGCAGCCGATAAACCGGACAATACGGCAAGACTTAAACCAGGCCGAAATATAGAATGGGATACAATAATTACTGTAATGAATGAATACCTCTTTTCAAAAGAACTGCCCTCCGTATCCCAGGTTGCCAACAGAAAACACGACCCCTTCCGCATTCTTGTTTCTACCGTTATTTCCTTAAGAACAAAAGATGAGGTAACCCTTAAAGCCTCCGAGAGGCTTTTTAAACGCGCGGATTCACCTGATGAGCTTAAAAAATTAGATGAAGATGAGATCGGCCGGCTCATTTACCCTGCCGGCTTCTACAGAACAAAAGCTAAAAACCTTAAAAAAATTGCAGAAATACTAACAGAAAAATACGGAAGCAAAGTACCGGAAAGCATGGAGGAGCTTTTAAAACTTCCGGGCGTGGGGAGAAAAACTGCAAACCTTGTAAGGAACTTAGGCTTCGGCCTTGACGGAATTTGTGTGGATACACATGTACACAGGGTATCTAACAGAATCGGCTGGGTTAAAACAAAAACACCTCTGGAAACAGAGACGGAGCTTATGCGAATACTTCCCCGTAAATATTGGATTATGATAAATGAAACCCTTGTCCGGTTCGGTCAGAATGTCTGCACTCCTGTTTCTCCCCGGTGCTCCATATGCCCCGTTACCCGGCACTGCAGAAGAGTGGGAATAAGCCGTACACGGTAACTGTATAAAATTATTTGAAATTTATTACACACTCTCTATAATATAAGTTACACAGATTTCTAATCTGTAGAGAGGTATAGAATAATGAAAATAGCCAGAAAACTAAACATTTCCGTTCTTATTAGTATATTGATTTTTGCAGTTGTAATTTTTTTACTGACCCTCTTTATGTTTAACACAGTTATGAAAAATGAAATCTCAGTTATAGAGAAACAGAATACAAATTTTATGGAAAGTAAAAGCGATTTCTATACAAAGGCAGCCCATGCCCATATACAACAAATTGCAACTCAAGCCCTGGGGCTGGCCTCTCTCTTTTCGGAGGACCCGAAAGTTATAGAAGCGTATAAAACTGCTCTTTCCGGAAATATTGATGATCCGGAATCTCAACAGTCTCAAGAGGCGAGAGATGCTCTGCGTTCATATTTCACACCTATAATCTCAGGATATCTACAGAATACCGGACACAAATTACTCAAGCTTCACTTTCATCTGCCAAACGGCAGAAGCCTTGTACGGCTCTGGCGGAAGGGGTACCAGACAACAGTTAATGGGGAAAAAGTTGA
>Ga0164318_10007831_pt1 | contig 10361 bp, 9 predicted proteins | sample GuaBasSedimGuay9_FD_113734 | JGI IMG/M metagenome (GOLD analysis project Ga0164318, IMG submission 113734) | Subseafloor sediment microbial communities from Guaymas Basin, Gulf of California, Mexico - Guay9, Core 4571-4, 0-3 cm | ecosystem: Environmental > Aquatic > Marine > Hydrothermal vents >...
GTTGCAAAGAGTGTTGAAAAATTACCCCCATTTTTAAGGAATCCTTTTATAATAAGTTGTAAAAACAGACCTTTAGGTCTGTTAAATATATTAAATTAACACACATAAATGTGTATTGCTTTTTATCAATATATTATTATATATTGTTAATGCACATATAAGATAAAATTTTATTTTATATAATTTTTTATATAAAAACAACTATAAAATATTTTTTCAACACTCTTTAAAAATTATCTTGACATTAAAATATAGATTTTATATATTTTATAATATCTCTGATAATTAAGGGCTCAAAATTTACTTAACCTTAAGAAAAAGATATGCAAATAACAAAAAGGGTTAAAGGAGAATATGTAATATTTAGTATTTCTGGAGACCTGGATATGAATAATGTTAAATTTGCAAAAGAAATTTTTAATAACGAAGTAAATAAAGGGACGAAATATGTAGCAATAGATATGAAAGAGCTCTCTTATATTGACAGTTCAGGCATTGGTTCCTTTATTGGACTTATGAGTAAACTTCGCAATGTGGGAGGACAAGTAATTTTGCTAAATATGAGCCCAGAAATTGAAAGAATCTTTAGTATCACAAAATTGCTTGCATTCTTTAAAGTATATAAATCCGAAGAAGAATTCTACAATGCAATAGGATATCCACCTGATTCTTCTGAAGAAGATTCTATACAAATATCGTAGTCAAACTTAAGAAATATTATCTATAGTTTAGATTTAATATTTTTTCTTTACCATAAATTAAAATAATATAATCTAAAGGTGGGCCACTCTCTCTTCCAGTTAATGCGATTCTTAAATTATGATAAAACATTTTCTTATCCGAATATTTTTTAGACAAATTCCTTAATAAATTTCTAATCTCTTCTAAGTTAAAATTCTTCAAATTTTTCAATGCCATTAAAAAGTCTTTTAATATTTTCTCATCTATTTTTTCTACTTTTGTTGGAGACTTAAAATAAAATTTCAAATTTTCTGGCACATCTTCAAGCAAAGTCAAATTATCTCTAATTGATTCTACCATTAATTTAAATCTCTCATAGTTTTTTTCTATTTCCTTTTCTGTTGCAAGATTTGATTTTATTATAAAAGGGATACTTATTTTTAGTAACTCATCTGAACATAAATTCCTAATATATTTTCCATTAAACCACTTCAGCTTCTCAAAATCATAAATTGCAGGACTTTTACCAAGTCTCTCAATTGTAAACGATTTTATTATTTTTTCTTTTGAAAGAATTTCGCATTTATCAGGATGTGACCAGCCAAGTAATGCAAGATAATTTATAACAGCCTGCGGTAAAAATCCCCTCTCTTTTAGATACAAAAGAGAGGTTGAATTATCCCTTTTGCTCAATTTTAAACGATTTTTACCAAGAATAAGCGAAATATGAGCAAATTCTGGCACAGAAAATCCTAATGCATTATAAAGCAATATTTGTCGTGGCGTGTTTGATATATGTTCTTCTCCTCTTATTATATGGGTGATTTTCATCAAATGGTCATCAATTACAACTGCAAAATTGTATGATGGGGTACCATCAGATTTAAAAATAATAAAATCTCCAATTAGATTAGAATTGAATTTAACTTTGCCTCTAACAAGGTCATTAAATTTTATCTCCTTATTAGGCTCAACTTTAAACCTTATAGATGCCTTATGCCCTCTCTCAAAATGCTTTTTAACCTCTTCTTCAGATAAATTTCTACATCTGCCATCATAAATAGGTGGCTTTTTTAAAGCAAGCATTCTTTTCTTCTTCTCTTCAAGTTCATTGTCAGTACAAAAGCAATAATAAGCTTTCTTCTCTTTAAGTAGCTTATTTACATATTTTTTATATATTTCAATTCTTTTTGACTGGAAATATGGACCTTCATCCCATTCAATTCCAAGCCATTTTAAAGAATCAATCATATTTTCTATAGCAATAGGAGTTGAACGTTCTTTATCAGTATCTTCTATTCTGAGAATAAATTTACCGCCATAACGCCGTGCAAAAAAATAATTAAATAATGCTGTTCGTGCACCACCAATATGCAAATATCCTGTAGGCGATGGTGCAAATCTTACTCTTATTTCTCTCTCATTCATTTTAAAATACTACCAATAAATCTTATGGAAATTCATACATATGGGGAAGTTCTTTATAAATTTTTGACCCTTTATGTGCAAAACTTCTATACGGAAAACTTTTATAAATATGAATATCATAATTTTTGATTTCATAATGTGTCTGATATGCCATTTCATATTCGTGATTTAAATAATAAGCTAACGAAAGAACAAGATGATATTTTGCACCCCGCGATTCAATTCTAAGTAAACGAATTAAAAAATATTTCAACTTCGTCTTTTTCTTATATAAATATACTGCTCTTTCTAAATATTCAAGCGCATTGTAATAATTCTTTAAAAGTAAATACCCTAACCCAATATCAAAATTTAAAATAATATTATCTCTCTCATCTTCATACTGGTCATATAAATAAATAAGTTTATCAAGTGCTCTTTGATATTTTTTATGTTTCAGAAAAATAATACCTGAATATAAAATATGCTCTCTCTTACTAAGGTCTTTTCTTTTTTGAACTAAATTTCCAAGATCAAAGTATGCTTGTGTAAAATCTTTATCAGATATATTATTATAAGCATTCTGAAGAAATGAGTATATTTCAAATTCGTTCCATTTATATTTTAATGATTCCTCAAAATATTTAATAGAACCATAATAATCTTTTAAAATAAAATAATTTTTTCCAAGCAATTTATAAAAATCAAAAAGATTAATATCTGCCTTTTTTATTGCCTCTTTACCATATTTTTCCAAGTCTAGCAGATAATTTAATGACATTTTATATTTTCCAAGTGTAAAATAAATTTTACTTAAATTAAAATACAATTTATAACATCTGGGATTTCTCTCTATTCCATTCTTGTACGCCTGTTCAGCTTTTTCTAACTCACCTAATTCCTCGTATACTCTTCCTAAAAGGGAATAAGCAAAACATCTATTAGGATGTTTAGAAATAAAGGCGATACACGCTTTTTTAGCATTTTTATAATCTGTTCTGTAAAGATATTTCGCAACAACTTTTTTAAGATTCTTCTCTAATGCATCTGAATATGTAAATCGTGATAATGAAAACCAATAAATAATAAATAGAACAACTAATTTCTTCATTGTTGTTGAATATATTTTATCAAAATAAAAATGTCAAGTAAAGTATATTATGATTTTTTAAAGATTCAGACTTTTACACAAAATTTTGTGTAAAAAAACAAAATTGAGCAGTTATTAAATACTCTTAAAAATAAAGTATGTTAAACTTTTTTAATATATGGTCGTGTTTTAAAAAAGATTTCTTTTACAACTTCTTTATTAAAAAACTCATTAATTTTTTTAATAATTTCTTCCTGTAAAAAATTAAGCTGATTTGCCCATACAGGTGAGTCAACATCAATATAAAGTTTTTTCTTTGATATAAAAGAAGGAGAAGTATGTGAAGCAATCGGAGCTCCTACACATTCTTTCCATTTACTTTTCAAATATTCTATGCCAAATTTTTGCTCCCATCTTCTTTTGGATATAATTCTTTTTATAATTTCACCTGCTTTTTCCATTTAGATTTATCACCTCTTTTTCTTTTATCTCTTTATAATCGTTTAAATTAATGGATGTAATAAAAAATTGAACATCAAGTTTATTTATGAAATCAATAAAAATATATCTATTTTCTTTATCAAGTTCAACTAAAATATCATCCATCAAAATAATAGGCTGTTCATCTGTCCGATTCTTTATAAAATGAAATTCTGAAAATTTCAATGCAAGTGCAACTATTCTCTTTTCTCCAGCTGATAATATTTCTTTTAAATCATACCCCTGTGGACTTTCAAAAATTAAATTATCCCTATGTGGACCAAAAATAGAGTAACCTGCAATAATCTCTTTTTGTAGATTTTTTTCAATTTTCTTGATATAATTATTCTTTATCTCATCAAGAGATATTCTGTCTGTTTTATCTATCACATTATTAATATATTTCATTTTTGCACATTTTACATCGGTTACATTTATATTCTTCATCTCATCTGAAAGAATTCTACCAAGAGCAGATATATATTGACTTCGTTTAAATATTATATTTGAACCATATTCAATAAGTGGTGAATTTAAAATTTCAATATTTTTAAATTTTTGTGAATCATCTTCTTGCTTTAAAACAAAATTTCTTGATTCAAGAATTTTGTTATATTTTACAAGGTTTAAGTAATATTCTTTATCAATCTGAGAAAATAAGTAATTCAAAAATTTTCTTTTTATTTCAGGTGAGCCCTCTATAATTGATAAATCCTTTTGGATAAAAAGTACTGTCTTTATCGTTCCAATTATATCGGAAAAATTATTTATAAAAGATAAATCTTTTTTTATTTTTTTTCGTTTATCCGTTTTAGAATAGCTTATCTCAATTGTGTGTGATATTGATTCAGTTTTTACAAATTCTCCTTTAATATAATATGTATCAGAAATATAGTTTGGAATAAAAAAATCTGAACTTCTAAAAGATTTACCAGATGAGAAAATAAATATAGCCTCTAATATTGAAGTTTTACCAGCACCATTTTTTCCTGATATTATATTTTTTTTATTATTGAAGTTAAAATTTTTAAATGAAAAATTTCTAAAATTTTTTAATTCAAGATATTTCAACCACATTAACTTAATCTGATAGGCATAATAAGGCAGAAGAAATTATCCGAGCCTTCTTCTTTTACCATTGCAGCACTTTCAGAAGAATTAAAGCCCATAATAAATTTTTCAGTATCAATAGCGGTTACAGCATCAAGCAAATATTCATTACTGAACGCTATTTCAAATTCACCATAATCATAAAGAATTTCAATCTCTTCTTTTGCTTCCCCTATTTCAGGGTCAGACGAAGAAAGTTCAAGCAAATTTGGATTAAAACTAAATTTTATTCTTCCGGTCTTTTTTTCAGCTGTTAAAAGTGAAACTCTTTTTATAGCGTTAAACATTTTATTTGTAAAAAATACAACTTTTTTCTCATATTGTTTGGGTATAACCTGAGTATATTCAGGAAATTTGCCTTCTATAAGGCGGGAAAGAATCTCAATTTCACCAACTTTAAAATATATCTGGTTTTCACTTAAGCTCAGTTCCATCTCACCTTCATCTGATAAAATTTTTAAAAGTTCATTTAATACTTTATGCGGGATTATTACATCATTTATTTCAAGTTCAGAATCAATTTCTTGTTCCATAAGAGCAAGCCTTCTGCCATCAGTTGCAACAAATCTTAATTTCTTATCTTTTAACTCAAGTTTAACACCATTAATTGCGGATCTTATATCTTCGGTTGAAACTGCAAAAATAGTCTTCCTTATCATTGATTTTAAATCTTTTTGCGGAACTTTAATAGTAGATTCTTTTTTAATTTCAGGTAATACAGGATAATCATTTCTTGGTAGCCCTTTTATTTTAAACTCAGCTTTTACTTCTTTATTTTTACTCTTTATTGTGGCAATATGATTTTCATTTATAGAAATTTCAATATCGTCATTTGGTAGTGCTTTCACAATATCTGTTAATTTTTTTGCATATAGAGTAATTGCACCAGGTTCTGTAATATCAGCATTAACTAAAATTTTAATTGCAACTTCTAAATCAGTAGAAATAATTCTTAAATGATTATCAACAGTCTCAAGTAATCTATTTGAAAGTATTGACATAGTAGTTTTAGCAGTAATAATATCTTCAGCTAGTTGTAATGCATTTGATAAATTTTCTTTTGATGCAATAACTTTCATTTTAAACACCTCTTATTATATATTATATTATATAAATTAGTAGTAATAATAATAGAGTATATTGAAATGTTGAAAATTTTATAATTGTTTTAATATAATAAATAATAAAATTTGAACTCTGTGGAAAAATTAACATCTTTTCCACAAATAGACAAAAATTTTTTAAATTGTCAAATAGAGATACATTTCCACAAGAAATAAACAGGAAATTCACATATTTTCCACACTTAAATCTTTAATTATTTTTTCAATTGCATTATTAAGTTTGTTATCCATTTTTCTAAGATTTCGGATTTTTTCAATTGCATGGATTACAGTTGAGTGATCTTTACTTCCAAAAGCGCGTCCAATTTCAGGTGTAGAGGCATTTGTAATTTCGCGAGCTATATACATTGCTACCTGACGAGGTATAAGTATTTCAGTGATTCGTTTTTTAGAAATTAAAAGTTTTCTTTCTATTCCATAGTAATCAGCAACAGCTTCTTGAATAGTTTCAATTGTAGTCCCTTTTTTAACATTCTCTTTAATCATATCTTTTACTGCTTTTTTGGCAAGATTAATATCTATTTCTTTTTTAAGTAAAGTAGAAAGGGCAACAATCTTTATAAATGCTCCTTCAAGTTCTCTTATATTATGTTTTATCTTTTTGGCAATATAATGTATCACTTCTGGTGGAATTTTTACTCCTTCAGATTCAGCCTTTTTATAAAGTATAGCTTCCCTTGTTTCTAAATCAGGGGAAGAGATATCAGCAAGAAGACCCCATTGAAATCTTGATTTTAGTCGTTCCTCTAAAAGAGGTATTTCTTTAGGTGGTTTATCAGATGTTAAAACAATTTGCTTTTCTGCATTATGAAGAGTGTTAAATGTATGGAAAAATTCTTCCTGTGTCGCAGGTTTGCCAGCTATGAAATGAACATCATCAACAAGAAGAACATCTATTTTTCTATATCGTGCTCTAAAGTTCTCTATTTTACCATTTTGTAAAGAAAGGATAAGGTCATTTGCAAATTTTTCACCCGAGACATAAAGAACAGAAAGTTCAGACCTTGTATCAATTATTTTGTGGCCAATTGCGTTTAAAAGATGTGTTTTTCCCAGCCCTGCTCCACTGTAAATAAATAGCGGATTGTAAGATTTTGAAGGAGATTTTGCAACTGACATACAAGCCGCATGCGCAAATTGATTGCATGAACCTACTACAAAATTTTCAAATGTGTATTTGGAATTTAGATTGGCTGCATTTTTCTTTAATTGCTTTATGTTTTCAATATCAACCTGATGTTTCTTTTCTTTTGCAGAATGAGAAATAGCTATTTTCTTATTTTTTGCAATAGTAAATAATATTGATATATCTTTATTTAATAATTGATTTAATGTAGTCTTAATCTTCGGAAGGAGATTCTCATTTAAGTATTCTTTATGAAATTTACTGGAAACCTCCACTACTAATTTATTATCACTAATCTCCAATTGACGCGTATCTTTTAAATAATTGTTAAATATATGAGAATTTACTTCCTTCTCCATTAATAATAAAATATTATCCCATAAATTTTCTTTATTCATATCATTCTCCTAAAAGAGTTTTCCACAGGGTTTTCCACAATTGTGGAAAACTTTATAATTTATTATATATAAGAAATTATAGCGCAAAAAAGAAACTGTAACAAAAATAACCACTGATATAATTGTAATTGCTAAAAAGAATTATTGCTTAAATGTTATAATTTTACTAACATTTAATATATACATTTACTGTGGAAAAAAAGTTTATTTAACATTTTTCTTTAATTGATATAATATTAATTTCCAAAGAACTAATTTTATTATAACATTTAATAATTTTATATTAAAAATATATATGCTTCCCAAAGGTTTTGCGGTCATTATTATAATAGATTATAAAAGAGTTGTCAACAAAAAAATTGAAATTTTCTAAAAAAATTTTATTCAATAAACCAAATTTTGTTTGACTTACAATTAATGTTTTGTTATTTTTTTGCTTAAAATAATAAAAGTCACAGAGACAACAGTGATTAAAAGAACAAATAAAACATTAACATTTTACTAATTATGCAATTTAAAAAACCCATTTTTTAGAGTAAATTTCTGTTATAGAGAAATAGATAAATTCAATGTTAGGAGGGAATATTATGGAAGAATTAATTGATATTGAGTATTTTAAAAAGATAGATCTTAGGGTGGCAGAGGTTTTAAATGCAGAAAAAGTAGAAGGAACGGATAAATTATTAAAACTTGAAATTTCACTTGGCTCTGAAAATCGGACAATTATTGCAGGAGTTGCTCATCAATATTCCCCAGAGGAATTAAAAGGTAAAAAGATAGTTGTAATTAAAAATTTAAAGCCTGCCACAATAAGAGGTATTACTTCTCAAGGGATGTTACTTGCAGCATCAGATGAAAAAGGCGAAATTTCTATTTTAACTGTTTCGCGAGACATAGCACCTGGTAGCAGAATTTCATAATGAAACGAATTTTATATCTAAACAAGGATGGAATTTTAGGTGGAAGTGCTATAAGTCTTCTTTTACTTATAAAACATCTAAAAAAAAGTTATGATATCTTTGTTATTTTTGGAAGAGATGGGGAATTTAGAAAAGTGGTTGAAAAACTTCATATACCAGTAAAAGTTATAAATTTTTATGGCTGGCGCCAGATTAAAAATATTTTCCGTAATTTATATAGTATTTTAAAATTAAAGATTTTTTTAAAACAGAATAAATTTGATATTATTCATTCAAATTCATATGAAATAAACCCATTAATGGTTTTAGCAGCTCCAAAAGATGTTACAACTATATGTCATATACGTGATTTAATTTCTTATGAAAAAGCAAGAAAATATCTTGTTAATAGAGCAAAAGTAATTATTTCTATTTCCAAAGCTGTGGCAAATAATTTAACCCCTTTAGAGAATCTAAAAGTAATATACAATGGTGTAGATTTTTCAGAAGCATCAAAAAGTAAACCTTTTTTACCTATAAAAAAAATTAAAAATAAGGGCAAGATTTTGGTGGGGATTATAGGTAATTGTGAGGAGAGAAAAAGGCAGGAAGATTTTATAAAAGCAGGAATTGAAATATTAAAAAAGTGTAAAAATTTTTATTTTTTTATAATTGGAAATAGTAAAACTGAATATGGTGAAAAATTGAAACAACTGGTTAAAGATTATGAGCAATTTTTTTATTTTATTCCGTTCCAGAAGAATATATTTTCAATTTTGAAATCTCTTGATATAATAGTAATTGCATCAAAAGAAGAAGCATTTGGGAGAGTAGCTATTGAGTCTGCTGCTTGTAAAAAGCCAGTTATTGCTACAAAGATAGGAGGTTTAAAGGAGATAATTATTCACAGAAAAACAGGACTACTTTTTCCTCCTTATAACTATAAAAAATTAGCAGAATATATTTTGTTACTTGGAAAAGATGCTGTATTAAGAAAAAAACTTGGAAATGCTGGTTATAATTATGTGAAACAGAAATTTACACATACGCAATATATTAACAAAATTATGAATATTTATGAATTATATTAATTGTGCTATAATTTTTCAACTCTTTTTGCTTGGCTTTCATAATTAAAAAATTTTCACCTATTTTCGTCCTTGTTTTGCTTTTTTTAAAATTTTTCTATTAAAGTAGATTTTTTAATTTCATTTGCCAATTTTAAAGGATATTTCCCATTTTTTACATTTTTATAAGACAGAATGAACCCACCCTCTCGTAATATTCTTTTTGCCTCTCCTACATTGGTAACAAATACATACCTATTTAATGCCAGATATTCAGGCAATTTTCCTGTTGTTCTGAACCAGATAAAGGTATATTTACATAAATTTAGTACTTATCTGTATTATATGTCTTATCCCCAATTTGCCATACGAGTCCATAGCATAATCAAACCCAAATTCATTATATTTTATACCGACTCCAAATTTAAATGCACCTAACTTTCTACCTATTTGATACCCTGTTCGTAAAAATATAATTTCATTAAATGAATACTCACATCCTATATTACATCTTATATCATCATCACGAGGCTTTTCTATTTCTCCTGATAAAATTATATTATGCGATTTCTTTATATTAAAAATATAATTTCCTCCACTTCTTAATGTTAATGGCAGTGGATAACTTTTTTGTGCAAATTTTGTTTTTGTTCCAAAATTATTTACTGAACCACCTACCCCCCAATTTTTTGTTTTATAAATTATACCAAAATCAAATCCTATCCCAAATTCACTTTCTGTATCCAACTTTTGAACCATTGGTTTTAAATTTATTCCAGCACTTAATCCTCTAATTGGTAATGCTCTACAAAACGAAACAATACATACCCAATTCCCTGCATTAATTATATCCCCTGTTTCTATTATATTTCCATACGAATCTTTTGTAGTCCTTTTTATATTATGATAAACCGAACTTATTATGCCTATTCCTATTATCCCGATTTTTTCAATTTTTTTTGCAAGTAAAAGATTTGCA
>Ga0164318_10007832_pt1 | contig 10361 bp, 7 predicted proteins | sample GuaBasSedimGuay9_FD_113734 | JGI IMG/M metagenome (GOLD analysis project Ga0164318, IMG submission 113734) | Subseafloor sediment microbial communities from Guaymas Basin, Gulf of California, Mexico - Guay9, Core 4571-4, 0-3 cm | ecosystem: Environmental > Aquatic > Marine > Hydrothermal vents >...
TCTCAATAATCTTACACAATCCATGGATTGAATTGACATGAAAGTTAAACCGGAATGACTCAGAGATAAGATCAACCACCATCGGCTGAAGGAAAGAAAGGGCATCCCCTGATGATACAGTATCCTCCGGCCGCAATGACGTGTGGGGTGTGAGCGGCCGAATCAGGTTGAAAGGTGTTTCCGGGAATCTCAATATGAAAAGTTTCCAGTCAGGTTTTTTGTTGTAACGTTTATGTAGTCCTGGCTGGACTGGCTGCACATGGTACTGCAAATGTCTTCATTCCAATATTCCCTGAACTGGTTATGACTCTGGGAGCTGCACAGGTTCGATTCTGGATCTGGGCAACATTTACACTTCTGATCGGGATTTTTGTTATGATACTCAGCGGAGTTAAGTCCGGGAAAAAGAACTAATAAATAATAAATGACGGATGTAAATACCAGTTGCCCTACTGCAGAATTGGATGAACAGAATGTTTGCAAAGGAATAACCGCTGGAACGACAGCTACTTGGCGAATACAAATACGAAGAGCTCTTTTACTCTTTTAATACATTAGATACGAAAAGGCATATTCCCCTGATGGTATGGTATATTCCTTAAGGGTATCAGGACCGCAGCTGGCAGTTCCCAGTCCCCTCTGTTTCAAGTCCAGTGTGATGATGGTTCCTTTTTCAGGTACGGGTTCATTCGTGTGTAAACATCGTGTTAATTCTTCAGCAGTAAAGTGACTTACTGTGAACTCGAAACGGCCCTTGAATGTGATACTGCTATCCTGGTTTCGAAGTGTCATGAACCGTACATCGGTTTTATTTCCGTTTTCCTGGGGTAGTATGTAGGGGACAAACTGATCCTCTACAGTTCCCGAATACAGACCGACCGGGGCGCTGTTGCGGTCAATATAGTTTTCCCAGGGTCCTTTCCCGAACCATTCCACATCTTCATATCCGGGGATAGTTGTCATTTTAACACCTATACGGGGCAGCTCCGGCAAGTCTTTATGGAAATCAAAAAAATGATTTACAGTAACTCTTCCCTGTGTATCAAATCCGAAAATCATCTCATGTATGATGGGCTTCAAGGGATCGGTTCCTTGGTAGATTCGTCGAATTTTGAACCGGGGACTCAAAGGATTATCAATTTGGGTGGATATTTCTTTGCCTATGAGGGTCAGGTTGTTCAGACCTGCAGTTTTCCATAATCCTGAAGGTTTGGTTTCCTGACCTTTCCAGCCTCTGATTCCATCGTTATCGGTGGGAGCCCTCCAGGTGTTTATCTCCGGTAGAGAGGAAAAAAGCTCCTTGCCGTCACGACGAATGGAAATGAGGTTATCAGTATTCGGGTCTGCCTGTACTACCCATTTACCACAGGAAAGTTTGATAGTGGATTTATCTTCTCTCAGGGTTACCGGGAACTTCTGTGATACCGTGCTGGATTCAAGAACATGTTTCTGACTTGGAAACGGAAATTGCTCCCAGGCCAGTTCATGTCCCTCTGCAGCCCAGGGCTTATCAGATGCAGTTTGAAGACTGAAGAGTATGAATGCCTCTTCATCTTCTGTGCATTCAGGAATGTCGTGGGGAATCACAAGGTCTGCTGATTCACCCGGATCAATCAGCGGTAACTCCACTCTGCCGGATTCCACCTTCCGTCCGTTTACCTGGACATCCCAATACAGGTGAAAGTCTGATAAATCGGTAAAATCCTGACGATTGGTTAACTCATAGCGCCCCTCGGAGACACACAACGCCTTCATGATGATCGGCTGGGTGAGTTTCTTGAATTCGTACATCGCCGGATGAGGTTTCCGATTCGGCCATACCATACCGTTTATACAGAAATCAAAATCATGGATTGATTCACCGAAATCACCGCCGTAGGCCCAATATTCAGTGCCGTTTTCATCAGTTTTTTGAATTCCCTGATCCACCCAGTCCCAGACGAAACCACCCTGCAGGCCTTTATAAGACCAGAATGCGTCCCAGTATTCCTTTAATGTTCCATTGCTGTTTCCCATGGCATGGGAGTATTCACAGAGAATCATTGGTCTTGGATCCCGATTCTCTGCAGCATGGGTGATAATGGAATCTATCGTCGGGTACATGGGATTGATCAGATCGTTGTCCCTGTTCGAACCGCCTGTATACTCATTGGCCCCCTGATGCCAGAATTTTTTCACTTCTCCTTCATGGTGAATTATTCGCGTCGGGTCGTATAACCTGACCAATGCGGCGGCAGCGGCATGATTCTCACCATTACCACTCTCATTTCCAAGGGACCAGGAAAAAACGCAGGGATGATTCTTGTCCCGGCGAACCATATTCATGACTCTCTCTGTAATGGCCGCCTTCCATCTGGGATCCCGGCACAGAATGGCATAGTTGTCATGGGCCTCAAAGTTAGCCTCATCTATTACATAGATTCCATATTCGTCACAGAGATTGTACCAGAGGGGATCGTTGGGATAATGAGCTGTACGAACGGCATTGAAGTTAAACTGCTTCAGAAGTTTTATGTCTGCAATCATAGACTCTCGACTGATTGTTTTACCGGTGATATCGTCATGCTCATGCCGGTTCACACCCTTAATCATTACCGGTTTGTCATTAATAAGAAGTTCCCGGTCTGCAATCCTTATGTTTCGAAAACCGATATTGAAACACCTGATATCAGTTACCACACCATTTGAGTCCCTGAGAATTGCTGTCAGCCGGTATAGGGCGGGATTCTCATCCGACCAGGGTTCTATTCCCGCCAGGCTCTCTTCCCATTCAAGACGATAACCTTCACGGCGATAAAATCCGGATATCCCTCCGGACCGGCTGAATATATCATTAACACCATCGGAAAGAATAATCTCCAATTGGTAATCGATTAGAGGTCCGGAATAAGTCCTGCCATTAAATTGTTGATTCGTACCGATATTCAGGGAGAAGTTGATTTTGGCATCAAAGGACAGCAGCCCCTCCCGGTTCGACGGATCGTAATCCGATTTGGCGAAAATATCTTCAATATATGCGTTGTCTGTGCAATAGAGATAAACCGATCGGTAGATTCCTGCCATCCACCAATGATCCTGATCTTCCAGATAGCTGCCGTCAGACCATCTTAAAACCTTTGCAACAATTTCATTCGATCCGGTCTGTACCAGAGAGCTGATATCAAATTCAGCCGGTAATCGACTGTCCTTGGACATACCGGCGAATTCACCGTTGATAAAAATCTCGAAATAGCTCTCAACACCCCCGAAGTGGATTACAACTCTTTTTCCAGCCCAGGCCGCCGGGGTTTTGAACTCCAGGCGATAGACCCCGGTGGGGTTATCATCCGGAACCAGGGGATAGTTATTGTCAAAGGGCATTTGAACGTTTGTGTACATAGGTTTGTCTCCGACATCCTGCATTGTCCAGTTTGAAGGCACAGGTATCGTCTCCCATTTCACGTTCTCATCCCATACAGCTTCTTCAGGTTTTGGGAAGAGTTTGAAATTCCAACTTCCATCAAGACAGATATAACGGTCGGATGAAGCCGGATCGTCGGTTTGAGCCCTGTCTCGGCTACTGTAGGGTATCAGGCAGGAATGGGAGGGAAGTCTGTTGATATTTGTTAATTCCGGAAGTTCCCAGAGTTTGCGGGAAATGTTGGTTGGTCTCACCTGTTATGCTCCTGTTATTCATTTGTTTTCAACTTTCTTCAGTATCCAGAATACGCTGCGATAGTCACCTGCGGCAGGTGGAATCCAGAGTCCCCGATTCATCAGAAAAGCAGAATCATGGATAGTTTGTTTTTCAACATCCATATAACTGGAATGTTCTTCCAACCCACTGATTCTCAGCCATCTACCATCATCGTTGGGATTGGCCATAGCCTGAAAATAAAAAACAATTGATTCATTCTTATCTGTTGATACGATGCTCCATGCATGACTATCACGTTGGTGAGATTTTGAATTATTGAAATGATACAGTTCTGGAAGAAGCCGGAGAAATCGGCCGGTTCTGAATAAAGTTCGGTATTTCTTGTAAAGCCTGGATAGACGGGAGTAAACAGCTTTGTCTTTTTCAGATTCGATTGTCAAGTCGAGCTCAAAACCGAAATTGAAACATAATGCGGTAAGTCCCCGGCTTTCTGCGGAAGTAATACGACCTATTTGATGATTTGGAACAGCAGAAACATGCGCTCCCATGGTTTCGGGTGGGAACAAAACGCTGGTTCCGAACTGAATCCGCTGCCTTTCAACGGCGTCTGTTTGATCGCTTGTCCAGAACTGCGGCATATACGCAAGGGATCCGAAATCAAAGCGCCCCCCCCCTCCGGCACAGCCTTCAAAAAGAATATGGGGAAATCGGCTTACCAATGTGGACCAGAGCCTGTACAGACCGAGCATATATCGATGAGGGGTTTCAGGTTCATCGGTTTCAGCCATATATCGGTTCATATCCCATTTTACGTATGAGATGGGGGTTGACGAAAAAAGACCCGACAGAACATCCAACAGGTGTTCAACCACTTCAGATTTTCCCAGATTCAACACTATCTGGTTCCTGGCAAGGACAGGTTTTCGTCCAGTTGACCCCAGAATCCATTCCGGATGACGTCGGAACAGTTCACTGTCGCGATTCACCATCTCCGGTTCAACCCAGATACCAAAACCCATACCAAGGTTCCGGATCTTATTCACTGCATCCGACAGCCCTCCGGGAAATTTCACGGAATCAGGAACCCAGTCCCCCAGCGCGCGTTTGTCATCCTTTCGATTTTCAAACCAGCCGTCGTCCAAAACCAGAACTTCGCCGCCGATTTCCTTACCCTGTTCAGCCAGTTCCAGAATGTTCTGAGAATTCACATCGAAATACCGGGCTTCCCAGGTGTTGACAATAACAGGTCGGTCCCGATCCCGCCAAAGAGCAGGAAGAAGATAGTGGCGTACAAAAGGATGAAAATTATCGGAGATTCCCGTCAGTCCGCTGTCACTCCAGGCAAGAACGGCAGCAGGTGTATCAAAGCTTTCTCCCGGGGGAAGATGGATAGAGAATCCATTCGGATTAATGCCGCATTGCAGCCGTAATGAACCGTATTGATCCTGTTCCACCAGATGCCTGTGGTTTCCACTGTATATAAGAGAAGCGGCGAACACCGTTCCATTGGTTTCCGTTGCGTCTCGACTGGCCAGGGCTATAAAGGGTGAATGCTGATGACTGGAAGTACCGCCTCGGCTCTCAATAGACTGAATACCCGGAGCAATGGCTCGGCGATGCAGATTCCGCTCTCTTCCCCATGAGCCGTTCAGTGTAATCATATCCATATCATCCCCGGGAAAATCCATCGATGCAGAAGATGCATGGTTGATGTCGACTGCCGTTTCGGAGTTGTTCTGGATTCGATTCCATCGCAGGATTATCGAGAGGCTGGGGAGGGGCAGGTAGTATAAATCAACCCTCAGACCGATAACCTGGTCAACAAGTCCTATACGCAGTGTCTGGCATGTTTCAGGAGGCTCACTGATATAAGGTAGTCCGGAAGGTCCCGGAAAACCCTCAATCAATTCATAGTCCCTGTATTCGAGAAAACAGCTGGGACTCCCGGCTGCATTGCGGATTTGTAAAGCAGCCTTCCGTAAGTCGCCGATCCCTGCCGTGGGATATTCCAGGGGTAGACGTTCAGGAGAAAATGCAGATTCGGGGTTGAGCTGCCCCTTGTCGGAAAGACTCCCTCCGTTGGAAATCCAATGCCTGTTAAAATTTTCAGAATGTTCGGAATCCATGGATTCCGTCACCGAGTATGGCCGGGTTCCCAGGGTGAAGAGCTGAAAGGGATTAACCGTTTCAACTCGGCCGCCCCAATAACCATGGATGAGGTAGCGTCCCTCCAGGATGCTGATGATGTAGCTCGACCTGCCGGCCTGAAGATGAAAGACAGGACCGTCTTTGTTTATGTTAATCATCCTGTTACTCCGAAATTACTCTTTAACGCCCCCGAAGGAGAGACCGGAGATGAATTGCTTCTGCAGCAGGAAAAACACCAGCACCGAGGGGAGTGCCGCCACAATAGAACCGGCGGAAATCAGGTTCCATGATATGGACCACTGACCTCGCAGTGCCTGAAGACCGAAAGTAATGGGCCGGGCGGCATCGCTCTGCACCAGGGTAAGTGCCCAGAAGAAATCGTTCCAGATGAAGGTAAAGAGCAGTACTCCCAGGGATGCCAGAGCTGGACGGATGAGAGGAAGGATTACCCTGAAAAACACGGTAAATTCCGTGGCTCCTTCGATGCGGGCCGACTCAATGAGAGCAAAGGGGAGGTCGACAATAAAATTCCGCAGGAAGAAGGTTGCGAAACCGATCTGGAATGCCGTGTGAAAAAGTATAAGAGCCCATAAAGTGTCTAGAAGGTCCAGATTTGCAAACAGGGTGCGAACTGGAATCATCAGAATTTGGAACGGTACAAAGTTTCCGGCGATGAACAGGGCGTACAGGAATATCCGGCCTTTGAACTTATGAATAGCCAGGGAGAATCCGGCCATGGCGCTGAAAAAGACCGCCATGAAAACTGATGGAATTGTAATGATGAGGCTGTTCCGGAAATAAAGCAGCATAGGGCTCCGGGCGGGATTGAACACCTCGGAGTAGTTCTTTAAAAAATTAATTTCCGAGGGCCAACCCCAGTAATTACCGGAAATGATATCGGCGTTACTCCGGATGGAAGTGAGGAGAATAGCCACCATGGGGAGTAGCCAGAGGATGAGTACCACAGGTACGGCGGCTTTATAAAGGATCTGGACTAAGGGGCTTCTCTTTTGTATCGGTGTTGGAAACATCTCTCTACCTCTCGTTCTTCAGGACGGACCTCAGGAACATGGCGATAACCCCGGACATCAGGACGAACAGGACCACGGAGATGGAAGCACCGTACCCCATTTTGAAATTAAACAATGACTCGTCGTACATCATGTAAGCCAGGACATTGGTACTGCCCCAGGGGCCCCCGGCGGTCATGATGGCGATAAGGTCGAAGCTCCGAAGGGAACCGATTATGGTGACCACAATGGCGATAAATGTGGCACCACTGAGCTGGGGTAGAACCACGTGACGAAGCATCTTCCATCCACCGGCACCATCGATGCGCCCTGCTTCGATCACCTGGACGTTCACCGCTGTGAGTCCGGTGAGGAAGAGAATCATACAGTAGGCGGTCTGGGGCCAGAGGGAAGCGAGAATAATACCGTAAGTGGCAATCTTGTCATTGGCCAGGACGGGGATGGGTTTTAGCCCGAAAGCTTTGAATATTTCCGCCAGGAGTCCCAGGTCCGGATTGTAGAACCAGGAGAAAATGAGTCCTATCACAACCAGATTGATGACGAAGGGGAAGAAGAATAAGGATTTCATAGTCCGGAGTCCCTTGATGTTCTGATTCAGGAAGAGGGCCAGGATGAGACCGAAGACAGGAGCCAGCAGTGAGAAAACAAACCATTTGATGTTGTTGAATAAAGCGATATGAAACTTTGGATCCCTGAAGAGAGTTCGGTAGTTTTCCAGGCCCACCCAGGTTTTTTCACCGAAGCCGCTCCATTCATGAAAACTGATCCAGAAGCTCTGAAGGATGGGCCAGATGACGAAGAGGGAGAAGAAAATGAATGCAGGAGCCAGGAAATATACCGGAGCCAACTTGAATTCCAGGCGCTGGAGTTTATCTTGTGTCGCTTTTTCCATGAATTAAATCCTTTTAAAAAAAGCGGCGGTCCGGAATCGAACCACCGCTCAGTGTCAGGCAGGAATTATTTGTCGAATACGGACTTGCGCTCGGCATCTATTCGGGCGCGGATTTCATCTTCCCTGTCGGGATAGACCATGAACTCCTGGAAGCCCTGCATGCCGGCTGAAGCCATCTCAGGATTGGTGTCACGGTCGTAGAACTGGGCCAGGCCGTCGGCGGCGGCGAGCATGTCGAAGCCTTCCTTGGTTAACGGAATGGTGGGAGGATCGGCATTTTTATTTGGCGGGATGTTGCCGGTGGCGTAGGCGAACTGAGTCTGGATTTCAGGGCTGGCAACATAGGCCAGGAAGAGCTTGGCTTCCTCTACATTCTTGGCGGAGGCGGGGATGTGGTATGTGTCCATCGGGGCGTCTTCATACATTCCCACGCTGCTGTTAATCTGGGGGAACTGGAAGAAACCTATCTTGTCACCGATTCCGGCGGCATCCATATCAGGCACAATGAAGTTACCGATGAGGTACATGGCAGCGTCGCCGTTGATAAGGGGTGCCTGAGCTTCCTGCCAGGAGTAAGTGGCGTGATTCTCCAGGAAGAAGCCTCGGTCGATCAGATCTTTCCAGACATTGAATACTTCATCGAGCTCCGGATCGGTATAGCTGGCGTTGCCGAGCATCAGGTCCATGTGATAGTCCAGGCCGTTCACTCGGAGGTTCAGGTAGTCGAACCAGCCGCCGGCGGTCCAGAGATATTTGGTGCCGATGGCGACAGGGGTGATACCATTGGACTTGAGGGTTTCGCCGACTTCAAGGAATTCGTCCCAGGTGGCGGGCTCGGAGAGGCCATACTTATCGAAGATGTCTTTGCGGTAGAACATACCCCACTGGTAATAGCCCCAGGGAACACCGTACTGCTTGCCATCAACGGAAACAGCAGACTTGGCGGCGCTCATTGAGTTGTTGAGGTCGTAGTCCGACCAGACGTCGCTGATGTCCAGGAAGAGGCCTTCGTCCACGAAGAACTTCATGCGGTTGCCTGCGAACCAGAGGCAGACATCCGGGGCGTCTGAAGCCAGGAAATTCCGGATAGCGGTCTTGTAGGCCTCATGGTCGAAGGAATTGAGGGTGACTTCAATGTCCGGATTGGCAGCTTTGAATCCTTCGACGACTTCAGCGAAGGCGGCCTTGGGAGCGGGGTCCGACAGGTTCGAGTTGATCACCAGCATGCGGCTGGTGCCCTCTCCATCAGATCCGCCATTGGCAAAGGTGCCGACAGTAATCAGGGAGACGAGAAGTAATGTAAAGAGAATACGTTTATTCATACGTATGATCCTCCTTTTTGGATTTACCTTATTCTCAGGGCCGGATCTTTAGTGGTCAATCTTAAGATATTCTCATAATATTCAGAATATTTAGATATGATTGCAATTTCGGGATACCTTCTCCGGAATTTGTTCTAAAGCTGATATAAACCTGTTTCGACTGTATTTAGCAGATAGATAATGAATAATAATCTCAAATTCCACCATACTGAAATAAAGCTACTTTTTATATTTGAAGATTTGTTTTAAACAAATTAGAATATGTATTAGTTACAGGAGAAAACTATTGATTGATTCTATACCGGAAGAACAGATTGCTTACTCAAATCTCACCGAAATGGAAAAAGAGCTTCCATACCAGCTCATCGGTGTCGGATGCGATTTTCATCAGCATCCTGTTGATCGTCCTTTCGGGTATCCCACCTATCAATGGATTCAAACCTATAAGGGATACGGCATACTCCATATGAAGGGAGATGATTATCGGGTACCTGTCAATCATGGAATGCTGCTTTATCCCGGAGATGCTCATGAATACAGGGAAACCGATGAGATATGGAACGTCCACTGGATAACATTCAACGGCTACCATATTGAAAGAATGCTTCACAAACTCGGCTTCGACCAATCAGGAGTTTACCCGGTATCTGATGCAAGCCTTCTGAGCAGTCATATCCACAAGGGCTTACAGCTTATCCGACAGGGAACAGCGCTTTCCGGACTGGATGGTTCGGTTCTTATCTACCAGTTTCTTTTCGATCTCTATCGTGGCGTTCAGATCGGCGGGGGCATGAGTAAAAATGATAAGGCAAGTCGACTCAAACCGGTTTTCGACTATATCAACAGGAACCTGGACCATGTGATAACCGTCGATGAATTATCGAAAATTAATGGTATTACACCCCAGCATTTCTGTGTCCTATTTAAGGAAATTACAGGCCTGCGTCCCATGGAATATATTAATTCTCATCGAATCAAATTGGCTAAAGACCTTCTTCTGAGAGAACCATCTCTTCATGTAAGCGATGTGGGTAAACGGGTCGGTTTTGATAATAACAGTTACTTCTCTACAATTTTCCGTAAATTCGAAGGGGTAAGCCCCCGGCAGTACAAGGATCTTCACTAAAAGCATCAGCTCATTTTATCAAAACCGTCTTTTACAGCGATCGTGAGGGCCGAACAGGAATATATCAGCGTTGCCCGATATTCTGCTCATCTCCGGCTTTTTCATTTCCTGGTTCCACGGTTCCGGTTTTTGTAAAACAGAGCTCCAAACCTGTCTACGGCTTTTCCCAATCCTCCTTCGTACTCTTTGGAGATGGTTTTCATCA
>Ga0164318_10007833_pt1 | contig 10361 bp, 11 predicted proteins | sample GuaBasSedimGuay9_FD_113734 | JGI IMG/M metagenome (GOLD analysis project Ga0164318, IMG submission 113734) | Subseafloor sediment microbial communities from Guaymas Basin, Gulf of California, Mexico - Guay9, Core 4571-4, 0-3 cm | ecosystem: Environmental > Aquatic > Marine > Hydrothermal vents...
AAAAACCAAAAATAAAAAATATATTTAGAAAGAGGACGCGAGGGCTTTATCTTATCTCCTCAGCAGCAAGCTTGATGTCCTCTTCCTTAACAGTAACTCTACCAGCGTGCTTGGCTAGCTCAACAGCCCTCTTAGCGATCTTTGTAATGTACTCCTCTGCTAGCTCAACCATCTTCTCGACAGCTGCTGCAGATATTCTTTTTGCACCAGCCTTTTGTATAAGTCTAGCAACAGGTGCCTTGGCAAGCTCGGCCATTTCCATCACCCATTTAAATCAGTGTTCTTTACTATTTATATATTTTACGTAAAATCGTGAGTTAAATGTGCATTTAGAGGTCTCTGAGAATAGGTACACCATCCTACATCAAGTTCTCTTAACATTTATTAAATTTAAAGGCCAAAATTTGAATTCATATTTAGGTATTCAGTCAATCTATTTTTCAATTGTTAAATGGTCTACTCGAAAGCTTGAATTGTATAAAGGACATAATAAGGTTTAGCTGAAATATGCCTAGCCGATCCCTCTATGAAAAGCCATCATCAATTCATAATGAGGTGGGTCACACTAACCCCAGCCTATGTAGACTAGAGACAACATAACTTAGTTCTCCAATAGAATCTCCTTTTGAGTGCTGTTCACTTCGTGAAGCGTATATCTACACCCCTATTCCTTTGAATCCTTTTGATGTATCTTTCTATTTTCCCCGCCATAAGAGATGACATATTCTAAATAAAAATTTTGTAAAAAATTAATTAAAGGGAATTATGCATCAGACAAGAGCCGGCTCATCATTTATCAGACCGTATGCCTTTCATCATCCATCAATTTTATCATCTAGAGGTTTCTTAAATGTTATTTATTAATGTTTGTTGGACTCCTTATACGATTCCAAGTTTTAGGTTAATTATTTAATAAAACCATGCCCTGTCGTAGGATACCTCTCTAAAATAAACTAATCTTTATATTCACTCTTACATATTCTTTAAACTTACCCACTCCATACTTAAAGAGGTGCAACAATATGCCTCGATACAGAACAGCAATAATTATTGATCTCCTGGGAGAAACTCACTTTATGTATGTTCCAGAAGGAAGTACTGACTATGAAAAATTTTTAGAGGATGGTATTGGCGTAGATGGTTCTTCACTTCCAGGAATAGCCACTACCGAAGACTCCGATATTCTTGCACTTCCAGATAAAGATACCAAGATAACTATACTTGAAGACTCTGATGAGCATGAAATTTACTTTACTTTTATGCTTGATAAAATAACAAAACAACCTCATCCGCTTGATGTAAGAAGTTTTGCCCAAAAAGTTGATGAGGAGCTGAAAAATCTTGGCTATACAATATCTGTTAGACCGGAACTAGAGTTTTACTACCTTCCCGAAGAATACTTTTGGAATGTCCTAAAAAACCCAGAGAAAAAATATGTGACCGACTATCTTCTTAATATAAGCAAGGATGAGTATTATCTAATCAGATCAGAAACTGTCTCAACACTTATTAATTTCGGCATACCAGTAAGATATCATCATCATGAAAATGGTCCTGGCCAACAAGAAATAGAGTTAAACCCTATTCAAACAATCAAACGTGCGGGGGATGCTATAGCCCTCTCAAGATCTATAATTACTAAAATTGCAAAGGAGTATGGATACATAGCGACGTTCATGCCAAAACCGTTTGCTCATGAAGCCGGCAGTGGTCTCCATATGCATTTTTATCTTTTCGACGAAAATGGAGAGAACGTGTTTTACAATAATAATGAGTTATCAGACGTGGCAAAAAGTTTCATTGCTGGTGTCATAAAACACGCAAGAGAAATTACTCTTTTAACAAATCCGACTATAAATTCATACAAAAGGTTAGGAGCTCACGAGGCCCCTTCCTCGATTTCCTGGGGATTTGCTAACAGAACAGCTATGATACGAATTCCTGCTTCGAAAAAAAGTATTGAAGTTAGAAATCCTGACGGAATGGTCAATCCTTACTTAGCTATCTCCGCTATTGTACTTGCTGGCCTTGATGGAATAAAGAATGGTCTAAAGGCCCCGGAGCCAGTATCTGGTTCGGCATATGAAAAGAGTTTAAAACGATTACCAAGAACATTTGAAGAAGCTCTTATAGAGTTTGAGAATAGCGTTTGGACAGAAAAAGTATTGGGAATAATTAAAAGAAGATACTTGGAGTTCAAAAAGAGAGAGTTACAAGAGTTTTTGATCTCAATTACAGACTGGGAAATAGAGAGCTACCTTACGTTCTTCTGAGGTTTCCTTTTACTCTTTTTCTCTTTAATAAATGGGTATCTCTTTATACTTCCACATAAGAGACACGTAATTGTTACTTTTCCTCGATTAATTCTTACCTGTGATGTTATGCCCGGATATAAGAATATATGGCACTTCTTACAGAACATCCTCTTTAATTTTGGTGGAATTCTTATATTATACTTCATAGATATTCTTCTTGCTAACAAAATATACCTTCTAGATAAATCATACTCCCCTCTTAGCACCATTTCCTTTGAAAGATTAAACAATGTTTCAATCCTTTCCCTGGCAATTTTATATACCCATGGTGGTCTCCTCTTAGCCATTCATGCCTCACCAGGTAATTTTTAAGCGAAAATTAATTTAGATAACTTGATTGTTTTAGGTTTAGTCAAATTAATATTTGTTTATGCGAGAGGGAAGATCATGCATAGGGTTGTAAGAATTATTAATAAAAAAGAGGAGGCTGAAGATTTCGTATCTCTATACTTTAGAGATCTCCCAACATCTAGGGCAAAGCCAGGTCAATTCCTAATGATATGGGTACCAGGAGTAGATGAAATTCCAATGAGTATTTCAAGAATTTGCGTTAATGGTTTAAGTTCAATATCTGTGTTAAAAGTAGGAGATGCAACTAATGCTCTTGCTTCTTTTGACATTGGGGAGCGCCTGGGTATTCGGGGTCCTTTTGGAAATGGTTATAAAATCGAAAGTTATGATAATATTGCCATGATAGGCGGCGGTAGTGGTATGGCTTCTATTTTATCTGCGATTTATTACGCTAAATCCTTAGAAAAAGATGTAGATATCTACATTGGAGCAAGAACAGCAAACAAGTTACCATTTGTACAAGAAATAAGGTCGCTAGGTTATAACGTTTTTATCGCTACCGACGATGGTAGCATTGGTTTTAAAGGCAGTGTCATAGAGTTATTTGAAAAAGAGTTAAACTCAAAATGTTATGATCTGATTCTTGCCTGTGGTCCTGAAAAAATGCTATATAAAGTTGCCCTTATAGGTGAGAGAGAAGACATCGATACACAAATTTCGTTAGAGCGATTTATGAAGTGCGGAGTGGGCGTATGTGGTTCTTGTGCCCTAGATGGTTATCTTGTATGTAAAGATGGTCCTGTTTTTAGTGGAAAAATTCTACTAAGAACAAACGAATTTGGAAAAATAAGAAGAAAGGGTTCAGGAATTCCAGAAAAAATTTGAAGTATCCTAAGGGATATACTGGGGAGTGTCTTCTGGAGGCCATCCTTTTGTATATACCCACGCTATTGTATCTCCATCCTTTAGCTTATATAAGGATGGCCCTACTTCTGATAGTTTCCAAGTACTGCTACTACTATCCCAATACCAGAAAGACCACCATGTGCCACTTCCCGACCAGTCGCTATATACTCCATTTATGCCGTTAACGAATGCGCCATATTGACCGATTGTGTAGTCTACATCGGCAACTTCTAGCGTTGCTGCTAGAGCGTCGCTTCCTTCGATAACATAAGCCTCAAAGACGCTGTAGTTTTCTGGGGAATACTGAATTACCACTTTCACTTCTATTAAACCCGAAACAGAGGGTAATGTGAGGTTTTCTATGCTCAAATTCTTTGTTGGAACAAAGATTTCTTTATAAGCTACTATTGTTCCGCTCTCATTATAGATGGGTACTACTATTTTTGCGAAGCTATTTAGATAGCTCTCTACGTTGCTTAATAGTTCATTATGTTTCTCCTCTAAATCCTCGAAAGCGGCTTTTAGGGTTTCGTAGTTATTTTGGAGTTCTATCCTTTCGTTGAGCTCTAGGTAGTATAGGGTTCCTAGACCTATTGAAAGCGTCATAAATATAGCAAACAAAGCAGCAAAAATCATTTCTCGGCTCATAAAATCACCTACACGGCCAAAGATTGTATCTTCTTACCTATGGACACTCCAAATGATGCTCCCAAAGCAGAAAAAATTCCATCAAAAAATGTTGCTGGAACAGACTTAAAAAGAGGATCCCAACCACCCCAATTCACTATTATGTAGCTTTTTGCTAAGGATGCCCCAAGAGCGCCAAATAGAAATGCGGAGAAAATAAAAGTAATCCTCTGATTACGAGTTCTCTTTAAGATATTCTCTGAAAATTGTGTTAGTCCACCCCATGCAGTATAATATAAAATCCAAAAAACGTTTGGGTATATTAGCTCAGAAACAATGCCATAAACAAGCATCATATAAAATGTCGTAGCCTTAGTTTCCTCTGGTTTTAAAGACGATACCAACGCGCCATAGATAATCCCTGCGGGTAAATAAAACGTTAAGGCTGACATTATCGGAACTATTTTGTATAAAAATGAAGGAAATAACATTCCCCACCACACGCCAGAAGCTAAGAGAGCTCCAAAAAGTGTGGAGAATACTAACGCTTTTGGTTTAATTTTAGAGTTAATTAGTACGTAAACTCCATAAGAAGTCCCAATTGAGGAATATACTATAAGTAATAAGGCTAAATGACCTTTTAGAATGGCGGTTTCAGAGTAATTCAACGTTATATAACTCATAACACCAATCGAAGATGTCAAAACAATTATAACGATTATAACGCCTTCTAAGATACTTCCAAAAGATTTAAAGAGGTTTCTACTAATCCTCAGATGGTACCACATGTGATGGCCTCCTAAGTATTCTTTAGGAGGGCCGTTATATATAAATATTGTACATTATGTCCAATATATAAATGAGGGAAACGTATGAAAGGATGGTTGGAGATTAAAGATTTAAAAATAAATTTCGGTAAGGAATACTCGCTCCAATTAGAGGATTTGGCTTTTGATGAAGATTTTATTTTAATTTCTGGGAGGTGTGGGGCTGGCAAAACTACATTCCTTCATGCTATAACAGGGATTATCCCTAACGTACGATACGGCGATGTGTCGGGATCGATTCGTATATTCAACATCTTCTCAAAGAATGGTCTTTCAGAACACGCTTTTAAAGAGGTCTCAAAAAGATCATTTTTTGTTCTTCAAGAAGTTGATCATAATCTTTTTGCTGTGACCGTTGAAGATGAGTTCTTATTAGACTTTGAGGATGTTCCTCAAGAAGTGCTCAAAAGATTAAACATAGAGAATATCTTAAATTCGGAAATTCAAAATCTTTCCTATGGTGAGAAGCAAAAAGTTGCCTTGGCATTGGCATTATCTCACAATGTAGACCTTATAATTTTTGATGAGCCTCTCGCTCATCTAGATGTTCCCTCAAGAGCCGAATTTAAAGAAGTCTTAAAGGAAGTTCTAAATGACGGAAGAAAGATCATTGTTTCAGAACATCGAAAAAAATATTTTAAAGAGGCAAACCTCGAAATCGAACTCAAAGATGGTAGAATAAGCTACTTAGGATCTCCGAAAACAAATGATGCTCTCGAAGAAAAATTAAAAGTAACGCCCGAAGAGAAGAATACGGAAAAGCCTATTTTGGAAGTCCATAATTTAGCTGTCAATGTTGGTTCGTTTGAGCTCAAGGACATATCATTTGAAATATTCGAAGGAGACATTTTAGGTCTTATAGGCCCTAATGGCTCAGGAAAAACAACTTTGGCAAAGGCATTATCTGGATTGTTAAAATTTCAAGGAAAAATAACGTTTAAAGGAAAAACACTATATCAGAAAGACCTTTTGGGTAAAATCTCCTACATGCATCAAAACCCGGATATACAATTGTTCGAAAGCAGTGTTCTAAAAGAAGTAATGATTTCGTCCAAGCCAGATAACGCTATGAGATATTTATCCATGTTAGGCCTTAAAAAGTATATCTATAAAGATCCACATCTACTCAGTAGAGGTGAGAGGCTAAAAGTAGTTCTTGCAGCACTTCTTTCGTCCGGATCTGAGATAATAATCTTAGATGAACCCACTTCGGGACAAGATGTAGATAGCATTGTTGAAATCTCAAGGGCCATAATGAATGCAGGAAAATCCGTCGTCATTATTACTCATGAGTTAGAGTTGATAAAGGCCATATGTAACAGAGTACTAGTTTTGAAAAATGGCGAGTTATACGAGGTGAGTCCTCAAAATGTCTCTGAGAGAATATTTTGACATGAAATATTGGAGGCTTTCCTTCAAAATTCTATTAGTAGTTATTTACTCTATCCTTTCAATATTTACTTATAAAGAGTTTCTTATCGTCGCTCCCTTTGGAATCCTTATTTCCCTCTTGAACATTATGAGTTTTAGGGTTCTTATTCGAGTTTTAGTATATGTATTTATTTTTACGCTTATTTCTCAAGGTTTCTTTTATTATGGTTTCTATTTAGGCCAAAACGTTCACATAATCTTTTGGGTTATAAGACCTGAAGTACCTATACTAGGCGTAATAACTGGAGGGGTTGCATTAACAGTGGAGGGGCTTTACCATGGCTTTATAGTAGGCACAAAAATTATCACACTAACACTCATTGGACTTGCTTTTATGTCTAAAACAAAAGTTTCAGAATTTTTACCTATACTTAAAAAAATATCTCATAAACTAGCTTTTTCCATTGTATTGGTATTTAGATACTTTCCAATTATAATGAGTGACTTCCAAAACGCTTATGAGGGGTTAAAAACTCGTGGAATAGAGAGAATTGGAATTATAAAAGGTCTGAAGCTCATATTTAAAGCTGTGATAATAAATATGGCCAAAAGGGCGGAGTCTATTACCATTGCAGCTACCTTTAGAAGAATTTACTAGCTATCTCCCCTTAAGAAATTCTCCTACAAAATTTCTTGTTTCTTTTAGAACATTTTCGGGTACATTTGCCCATTGACCTAATTCTCCGTCAACTTCCTTTAATACACCCTCTCCACTTCCCACAAACATTCCTTCACTGATTATTCCTCTCAAATTCCTAGGCGGGAGTAATGCCACAGCAACTCTGTCGTCTTCTTTAACTCGAAGATCGTTTGTGACGACAGTTATACTTGATCCCCCCAAGTCTACCCGACATACAAGAAGTTTATCTGCATTTGGATGCTTTGATGTTGCGATCACTTTTCCAACTCTTATATCTACAGCATGAGCCATTTCTCCGTCTTTTCCAGCTAAAATTCTCCAGTCTAGATTATAAAGTATATTTAAAACAAATCTTATCTTAGCAATCATCTCCTTTAGCTTTTCATGCTCATTTTTAGGCACTCTTTCTAATAACTTCTCAGCCCATTCTCTACCTCCTAACGCTTCTAGTACTCCCTTTGCTGAGTTTTTTATTTCCAACATATACTCGCTTTTTACCAGATCCTTTTTCTCCATGTAAGAGTATTTAAGGGTCATAAGAGCTTTTTCAGCTTTTTCAAGCTCTTCTAGGGCCTTAATCCTCTCCTGTCTTTGAATATACCTGCCAGAGCTCAGAATCCTCTTAAGAAGTTCTATAGCCTTCTCTGCTAGTAAAATTCTATAGTCATTTGCAGTATCAAACATCTAGACACCTCAAGGAGAGTAAAATCCTCAATAGAGGCCTGTAATTTGAAAAGAATTCCCAGACTAAATTAAAACAAAAATAGTATTTATTGATTCCGTTTATTATTCACTATGGAAGACTCTTACGTTTCAGCACGGGAATGGTATCAAACAGTTTACTCTCCGACAACCTGAACTATTATCGTTCTTGTTCTGGGTCTAATGTCCATCTCTATAAAGACAATTTGCTGCCACGTACCTAACATAGGTTTCCCATTTATTATGGGGAATGATAAGTCGGGACCTATAAAACTCGCGCGTACGTGGGAGTGTCCATTACCATCGTGCCACATCTTCTCATGTTCATATGGGATATCGCGCGGGAAAAGTCTCTCGAGTGCATTCTTCATATCATGCTGAAGCCCTGGCTCATACTCTATTGTAGTTATTGCTCCTGTAGATCCTGGAACGAATACAAGACCTATACCATTTGTAACTTTAGATTCCCTCACTACTTCCCTTACAATGTGTGTTAGATCAATAATGTGTCCTTCTCCCTTCGTTTCAAGCCTGATTTCCTTAATAAATACGACCATTACCCCCGCCCCAAATTTCATAGAAAAGTTTGATAATGGTGCGGGCGCCGGGATTCGAACCCGGGTCTTAGCCGTGGCAGGGCTACGTGATACCAGCTACACCACGCCCGCATCTTAACCTATTATAGTAGCTGAAGAGAGTATAAACTTTATTCTAAACGTTATTGAACAAGTAATGGTGGACCCGCCGGGATTTGAACCCGGGACCTCCGCCCTGCCAAGGCGGCGATCTTCCAGCTGATCTACGGGCCCATTTTCAAGAGTATGTTTTTTGCTAATTATGACTTAAGAGGGAGAGATATAATACCATTTCGGTAATGAGATATTACATTTCTAGAATGTCGTTAAGAATGTCCGCACTTTAGTGTAAGGATGATGACAATTTCTTTAAGCTAATGAATATTGGTTACGTGAACACTACATGAAATGCATGGATCAAATGCTCTAATAACATACTCTGCTGTACTTCTAATAATGTGTTCCCTAATAGGCCTCTTAAGGCTCTGTAAAGCGCTGATTGTCGCTACTTCCATTGATCTTTGGTTTATCGCTGTTGGAGTAATTATATTGGAATAAATAACGTTTTTATCCTCGATACGATAATGATGAACTAAAACTCCTCTAGGAGCTTCCACATAACCTATTCCTTCTCCACTTTCTCTTTTTAACTTTGGTTCCTTGGGTTTCGAAGATCTCGAAAGGAGAGTTTTTATGATCTCCAGACTTCTTTCTATTGCATGAACGATCTCCACGGCCTGTGCTATATTATTATAAGTTATGTAACTTTCGTCAAGTAGAAGTTCTTCTCTCAGTTCTTTAGCCATTTTTGATAGCTTATCCTCTTTTAAAAATACTCTAGAAAGTGCTCCTGTTACAACCGTTTTACCATCCAATGTAATATGCTTTGCGTTTGTGTATTCTTGAGAAGTTTCTTCTAATAGTTCTCTATAATCTTTAGCTTCTACTCCAGTTGACGATAGTATTTTGTCCCCATAAAGATATTCGTCCATACATACTATATGAGCGCAATTCTTAATTTCACCCATATGCGACATTTCTTTAATTATCGAGAGTATTTTGAGTTTTCCTTCCAAAAGTTTTTCCAACTTATTTTTAATTACTAAAAGCTCATCTTCTGTGGGATATCTTGAAAAACCTCCTGGTTTAACATTTATACCATGAATAGGACGGCCTCCAAGCAATTCTCTTATTATATTTCCTGTTTCGAGTATTGAAAGACCCTCCTCAAAAAGTTCTCGATCTTTTTTTGCTACTTCTATAACATCAGGAGCTCCAAATAAATCTGGTGACACAAGAAAATACAGGTGTAAAGCATGGCTTTCCAGAAGCTCTCCCATGAGTAACAGTTCTCTTAAAAGCTGTGTTTCTTTGCTAACCTTAATTCCTAGAGCATTTTCAATAGCAATACAAGAAGCAACGGAATGGGATGCGTGGCAAATCGCACATATTCTCGCTTCAATATCAGGAACGTCATAGAAACTTAAACCTCTGGTTATAACTTCAAAGAATCTTAATCCCTCTATGAGTTTAACCTTAACATCCTTCACAATCCCGTCATCAAGCACTACCTCGAGCTTTCCTATACCCTCTACTCTTGTAAGTTCCCCAATTTCAATTCTTCCCATTCCATTACCTCCATTGATCCTTCGAAAACAAGCTCATCCTCTTTTTTATGTAATCTTCAGAATATCCCAATTCCCTAAGAATTTCTACTTCGGATGCAAAATTTGCGTCTTTAGGTAATGGTCCTCTACACCCTATACATCCAACCCCGCTTCTTATACAGGCAGCATTGCACCCACCCAACGTTACAGGTCCTAGGCAGACAACACCCTTCTTTACCAATACACACTCGTACTCGTTAAGTTTACACTCAAGACACACTGGATAATCTTTTCCTGCGGGGACTGTACCTTTTGCAAGATCAATTAATGCTTGAAATAGCTCCTCAGGATCGTAAGGACACCCCGGAAGATATAACTCCACATTTACGTACGAAGATATTGCCTTCCCCTTAATGACGTCTTTAGGACTCTCTTCTTTT
>Ga0164318_10007834_pt1 | contig 10360 bp, 8 predicted proteins | sample GuaBasSedimGuay9_FD_113734 | JGI IMG/M metagenome (GOLD analysis project Ga0164318, IMG submission 113734) | Subseafloor sediment microbial communities from Guaymas Basin, Gulf of California, Mexico - Guay9, Core 4571-4, 0-3 cm | ecosystem: Environmental > Aquatic > Marine > Hydrothermal vents >...
AAACAATTATATGCCACAGATTAACTGTGTTGAGGGCTAAAGCCGTTCACAGATTAAAAAAATCAATTTTATTGATTTTCACAGAAAAACAAGCTTTGCTTGTTTTAAAATCTGTGAATCTGTAGCATTTTTTTGACCATTGGGTGACTGAGTAGTTACAAGTTTAACACATCTGAAAGTTGACAAAGCATGACTTTATGGACAAACGCTAAATAGTATCACATCAATTTTCATTTAATTATTTTATCAATAAACAAAATTTGATTTATATATGGCAACATTTCCTCTATAATCCTCAATTTCTAATAATAGTTCATGAGTTCCTGATCTTATCTGTTCTTTTACTAAATTGCATTTAATTAAATGATATTTCACATCGTATTTAAATAGTACCCATTCACCATCAATAAACCCATTATATTTCTTGATGCCTGATAAGTTATCAAAAATTTTGAATTGCAAAGTTTTCTGCTTCGCAGTTTTGTTTTTACTTTTATTAACTGGTCTTATTACAGGAGGAATAGTATCCATTAAAATAACATAATTTCCCAAATAATTTATTTTTGAAATAACATAACCATCAATAAATTTTCCACCCGTTGGTATAAAACTACCATTTTTTGAAATTCGTGCTATTAATACTTTTTCAGATAATGATTCGGGCAAACTATCCGCTTTTATTGCAATTGAGATTTTATTAAATAAAGGTGTTGATTCTTTATGAATATGATGAATTTTAGAAAATGCACGATACTTAGGAACTGTAGTATAATATTGGAAATTTAGATTATATAGCAAACTGTTTTTATGAAAAGTAAGCTTTAACTCAGGTGTATCAAAATAATTAGTCTTCTGATAAAACATTTTTTGTTTAAAATGCTTCCCTTTACTTTCTTTCTTTTTCAAATAAGCAGTATCAGATTTAACTTTAAAGGCTGTTCTTTTTAAATTACCATAAAAATCTGTAGCTATAATTTCAATATGATGAATTTTTCCATCATTAAAATTATAAATACCATTATTTCGTTTAACAGTATAATTAGTTAAGTGGTTATTAGGTTCAACAAAACATTTTATAATTTTCTTATTTGTAGAAATTCGCTCAGCATAATCAATATAGCTATTAATATACCGATTTGTATAAAAAGAAAGTTTATCAAATTTAGATTCAAAATAAACCGTATCATCAATTTTTAATGTAAGCTTATAGATACCATTTGTATTATGTCTACCTGTAGTATAATCAAACAGTTGAATGCCAAAACCAGTTTTCCCATTTACCGTTAAGGTTTTTCCATTAATATTTTTATAAGTCCTTTTCTTAAAACTATCCCAATTGATAGAGTCTGTAAAACTATATTGTGTTATAGAAAAAACCTTTGGTACGACATTATCTTTTACGGTTATTCCAAATAAAAATGGATTTACCGGCTCTTCTGACTCTCTTTCCCGTATTTCAAAATGTATATGTGGGCCATATGAACGTCCTGAGTTACCAGAAAAAGCAATAATTTCACCTTTTTTAACTGGAAACATTTCCGGAAGAGGATATAAATTCATTGCAAATTGCTGCTTAGCATGCTGCACACTATCCAAATAAGTTTCAAGTTCCTTTTTAAAAGATTTTAAATGACCACATACGGAAACATATCCATTAGGATGTGTAATATATATTGCATTACCATAGCCACCAGCCGATACATTTATACGCGAAACATAACCATCTGCAATAGCATAAATATTTTTTCCAACTTTATTTTCCGTTAATATATCAAGACCCGTATGAAAGTGGTTAGGTCTTAATTCACCAAAATTACCTGAAATTAGTATTTTAAAATCAATTGGGGAACGAAAATAATCTTCCGGATACTTTTTCTGTGCATATATATTAGTCACATTAGCACTAAAAATCACTATTACTAAGGTGATGATTTTGAATAAGGTTTTCATGCTGAATTATAAAAGTATTTAATTAAAAAAAAACGACAAATGTATCGAAAGAATTTTATTAGCCTACATTTTTTCAAAGAAACATTAATAATAGAGCAATAGCCTGATTAATTCATAAACTTATTGATTTATATGTTAAATTTCAATAAATAAATAGCTTACATTATTTATGCAATAATATTTTTAAAATGTAAGTTTACCAAAGGTACATTTTTTCTTTGCCGGACTTATTCCCGAATCAAGTTCGGGACAGATACTGTTGCAAACCTTTTGCAGTATAAGAATACAGCTTCAAGGTTTACTTCGGCTTCGCTCTGCACAGGCTTGCCTCAATTCCGATAAAGAAAAAACGCATAGCCTGCCCCGCCTTAGCGGGGAATTATTCAGCTTAGGGCATTAGAGTTAACATAGATTTTCGGAGTTTTACAAGCAAATAATGAAAAATATTTGCTTTATTTCAAATATTTTGAAAATAATTCAAAGAATATTTGGGAAATTTTCAATACAATGATTAACTTTGTAATTGAAATTTTCATTATGACAATAGAGCTTGAAGAAGTAATATCTACCTTAAATGATAATATAATAGAACTTAAGGGGCAATACAACAACATAATAAAAGAAAATACTGAATTAAAAGACAAATTACTTACTTTAACAAAGCAGTTAAATATTAAAGAAAACGAAAACGAAAATATAATTAATAATTACGAGTCATTAAAAATGGCTAAAACAATAGCAGCATCAAGTGGCGATGCACATGATGCAAAAATTAAAATAAACAGATTAGTGCGGGAAATTGACAAGTGTATATCACTTTTAAATAAATAAGTATTAACTTAGTGGAATAAATGGACGATAAACTTTCAATTAAATTATATATTGCTGAAAGATACTATCCTTTAAAAGTTGATAGAAATGAAGAAGAAAGATTAAGAAAAGCAGCAAAGTTAATAAACGATAAAATTCTTCAGTACAAAGAAAAAAAATATACAAATAAAGATGTACAAGATTTTATGGCGATGGTTTCTTTGCAGTTTGCTACAAAATATTTAGAATGTGAAGAAAAATTAGACGAATCTCCAATTATTGAAAAAATTGATATAATTAATACAGAATTGGAGCAATTTCTTCAGAATAAAGAGTAAAAGTTCTTATATATAGTTGATATTTTTGGGAACAAAAGATATGCCCGCATTGTTTCTTTATGCATTTGAAAGCTCAACACACTTAAATTTTGGAGTAAAGTTCAAACTACGTAAAACGGGCCCTAATACTTAGGTATATTCCATTTATTTGGAAACAAGGGAAGTTTGAAATAGGATGGCCACTCCACCCATGTAAGACTGGGGTTTTCTAAATCAAAAGAAATTAATGCGGGTTTTTTTTATTTAATTTTAATATATATTTCATGGAATACATTTATATAGGCATTGTTGGTGTTTCCGCCTTTATTGTTGGAACACTAATATCATTTGTGCTAAAACTTAAATTTGCTGGAAAAAAAGCACAAAAAATTATCGAGGAAGCTGAATACGAGGCTCAGGTAATTAAAAAAGAAAAAGTTTTACAAGCAAAAGAAAAATTTTTACATTTAAAAACAGAACACGAAAAACATATTTCTGAAAGAAATACAAGAATTAACTCCTCAGAGAATAAATTAAAACAAAAAGAAAATAGTTTTCATCAAAGACGTGAAGAGTTTCAGAAAAAACAAAAGGAGCAGGAAATATCACGAAAAGAGGTTGACAGCATAAAACAAAACCTTAACCATCAGGTTGAAATCATTGAAAATAAAAGTCAGGAACTTGAAAAAATGCACAAGCAGCAAGTTGAACAACTTGAATCAATGGCTGGTATTTCTGCGCACGATGCAAAACAACAGCTTATTGAATCACTTCGTGACGAAGCAAAAACTGAGGCAATGTCATATATTAATGACATTATGGATGAAGCAAAAATGACAGCATCCAAAGAAGCCAAACGTATTGTTGTTCAATCTATTCAGCGCTTAGGCACTGAAACAGCTATTGAAAATGCAGTTACGGTATTCCACATTGAAAGTGACGAAATTAAAGGACGGATTATTGGTAGAGAAGGTAGAAACATTAGGGCACTTGAAGCAGCCACAGGTGTTGAAATAATTGTTGATGACACACCGGAAGCAATTGTTCTTTCTGCATTTGACCCTGTTCGTCGTGAAATAGCCAGATTATCACTTCACCAGTTGGTAACTGATGGAAGAATTCATCCGGCAAGAATTGAAGAAATTGTAAATAAGACAAAAAAGCAAATTAACGAAGAAATAATTGAAGTAGGTAAAAGAACATGTATTGATTTAGGAATACATGGTTTACACCCTGAACTTACCAGAATGGTTGGAAAAATGAAGTATCGTTCTTCATATGGACAAAACCTTCTTCAACATTCAAAAGAAACAGCAAACCTTTGTGCTGTAATGGCTTCAGAATTAGGATTAAACCCCAAAATAGCAAAACGCGCAGGTTTGTTACATGATATAGGCAAGGTTCCTGATGAAGAGACTGAATTATCACATGCAATATATGGTTTTAAATTAGCTGAAAGGTACAAAGAAAAGCCTGAGGTATGTAATGCCATTGGAGCTCACCATGACGAAATGGAAATGACCAGTTTAATTTCACCTATCGTTCAGGTTTGTGATGCGATTTCAGGAGCCAGACCAGGCGCCAGACGTGAAATTGCAGAATCCTATATCAAACGATTAAAAAACCTTGAAGAATTAGCCCTATCCTACCCTGGAGTATTAAAAACTTATGCTATTCAGGCTGGAAGAGAATTACGGGTAATTGTTGGAGCTGATAAAGTTACAGATAAAGATGCTGAAGGTTTATCATTTAATATTGCAAAAAAAATTCAGGATGAAATGACTTATCCGGGACAAGTTAAAATTACAGTAATCAGAGAAACACGTGCGGTACATTATGCAAAATAATTAATCACTCATAATTTTAAGTAAAAAATTAAAGCCATTATGCAAATTGTATAATGGCCTTTTTTATGCTCTAAAAAGTATGAAAATGGAAACAAATGGAGTAACTGAAAAAAAATGAAATTCAGAAAATAGATTTTATACCTTATAATTTAAAACTCAAGGTTTTTACTTACTTTTGTTTGGCAGTTTAATAAATTAAAATCTATGGCAAAAATCCAAATGGTTGACTTAAAAAGTCAGTACAAAAAAATAAAACAGGAAATTGACAATGAAATTTTTGCAGTTATAAATTCAAGTAAATTTATAAACGGACCAGTTGTAAAAGAGTTTCAGGATGATTTAGCAAATTACCTTAATACCAAACATGTAATTACCTGTGCAAATGGTACTGATGCCTTGCAAATATCAATGATGGCATTAGGTCTAAAGCCTGGTGACGAAGTAATTACATCAGACTTCACCTTTGTTGCTACCGTTGAAGTTATTGCTCTTTTAGGTTTAATTCCTGTACTGGTAGATGTTGATCCTAAAACATTTACAATTGATACTGAAAAACTGGAAAAGGCAATTACACCAAAAACAAAAGCAATCGTTCCGGTTCATTTGTTTGGTCAGGCAGCTAATATGGATACAATTCAAAAAATAGCAAAAAAACACAGTTTATTTATTATTGAAGATAACGCCCAGGCAATTGGGGCTGATTATATTACAGAATCTAAAAAACAAAAATTAGGTACTCTTGGTGATATTGGTTGTACTTCTTTCTTCCCTTCGAAAAATTTAGGATGCTTTGGTGATGGAGGAGCAATTTTCACAAGTAATGATGAGCTGGCTGATAAAATAAAATCAATTGTAAACCATGGCATGCGGGTACGTTATTATCATGATCACATTGGTGTGAATTCAAGGTTAGACTCTTTACAAGCAGCAATTTTAAAAATTAAATTAAAATATTTAGATGAATATAATAATGCCAGACAAACTACTGCTGCATATTACGACACATCCTTCAAGGATTGTGAAAAACTCATTATTCCATCAAGAAATAATCAATCTTCTCATGTTTTTCATCAATATACCTTAAAAACACAAAATGTAAATAGAAATAATTTAATAGAATATCTAAAAAGTAAAGATATTCCTGCAATGATTTATTATCCTGTACCGCTACATCAACAAAAAGCATATACAAAATATAACTTTAATGATTCAGATTTTCCGGTGACTAATAAACTTTCAAAAATAGTTGTTTCGCTACCAATACATACCGAATTAAAAAAAGAAGAACAGAATTATATTATCGAAAATGTAATAAAAGGACTTGACAAGTGTTAACTAAATAATCAGAAAATATGTCAATAGAATCAAAAACAGATTACTTTGCACATGAAACAGCAGTCATTGATGATGGCTGTTCAATTGGCGCAGGAACAAAAATATGGCATTTTTCGCATATCATGAGCAATGCCATTATAGGTGACAATTGTAATATTGGCCAAAATGTTGTTGTTTCACCAATGGTCACTTTAGGAGATAATGTAAAAATCCAGAATAATGTATCAGTTTATACCGGCGTGGTATGTGAGGATGATGTATTTATGGGGCCATCTATGGTTTTTACAAATGTAATTAATCCTAGAAGTGCAGTTAACCGCAAATCAGAGTATGAAACTACTGTTGTTAAAAAAGGGGCTACATTTGGTGCTAATTGTACTATTGTTTGTGGCAACACGATAGGCAAATTTGCCTTTATTGGAGCAGGAGCTGTGGTAACAAAAGATGTTAAACCTTACGCCCTGATTGTTGGAAATCCAGGGAAACAAATAGGCTGGATGAGTGAATATGGTCATAGATTGCATTTTAATGAAGATAATATTGCAATATGTCCTGAAAGTGAAGAGAAGTACAGACTTGAAAATGAATTTGTGAGAAAATTAGAAGACTAGAAGTCTAAAACAATTAAATATAAACGGATGAAAAACTTTGCATTAATTGGTGCTGCCGGCTATATTGCCGAAAGACACATGAAAGCCATAAAAGATACTGGAAACAACCTGGTTTCTGCTCTTGATAAATTCGATAGTGTCGGAATTATAGATAGCTATTTTCCTAATGCTGATTTCTTTACAGAATTTGAACGTTTTGACAGGCATATTGATAAATTAAGAAGAACAGGTAAAAAGATTGACTATGTTAGTATCTGTACACCCAATTATTTACACGACTCGCATATTCGCTTTGCGTTAAAACAACAAGCCGATGCCATTTGTGAAAAACCACTTGTTCTTAACCCATGGAATATTGATGCTTTAGAAGAAATAGAATTAGAAACAAAAAGAAAAATTAACACAATTCTCCAGTTAAGGTTGCATCCAAGCATTATAAAACTAAAAAAAGATATTGAAGAAGGCCCAAAAGACAAAATTTATGATATTGACCTTACATATATTACATCACGTGGCCATTGGTATTTCACCAGCTGGAAAGCAGACATTTCTAAATCAGGTGGAATTGCAACCAATATTGGAGTACATTTTTTTGATATGCTTAGTTGGATTTTTGGTGATCCGGTAGTAAATACAGTTCACCTTTCAGAGGAAAAAAAGGCTGCAGGTTTCCTTCAACTTGAAAGAGCAAGGGTTAGATGGTTTATGAGCCTCGATTTTAATTCTGTTCCTAAAGAACAAAAAGAAAGTGGCTTACGAACTTATAGATCTATTACCGTTGATGGTAAAGAACTTGAATTTAGTGGTGGGTTTACAGATTTGCATACAAAAAGCTATGAACAGATTCTAAAAGGAAACGGATTTCCTATAAATGAAGCAAGAAAAAGTATACAAATAGTATACTCAATACGTAATTCAAAACCTGTGGGATTAAGAGGTGATTATCATCCTCTGGCAAGACTGTAATTATCTCCGTCCTACTACTCTTAAACTAAAAGGATTAACATACTTCTTTTCTATAATCAAAGGTGCTTAGGTTTTATAAAAGCCACTGTACAATATTCTAATTAGCACTGAACGGAAAATGAAGTGTTTGAATGGAAAGCTTCAAGTTCTAGGCTTGTGAACCGAGTTTACGAGCTCATGAACACCATAGAATTAATAAAAATATGGTGAATAAATCTTAAAAATAAGGAGTTTACTCATGTAAATGACTGATTTTTAAGATGAGCATAACGACGTAATTGGAGTTTTCGGTCAAACACTAATTATTGTTTATTTTCTATATCAATAATCTCATATTCAGAATTTTGACTTATAAATTCTGGTACAATTTCTTTCATCATTCGAACAATTTTCAAATTATTATTCTCAGGTATAAGACCAATTAAATCTGAAATTTTTTGACTAATTTGCTCGAAAGCATATTCTTTAACTTTGCCAATCATAATTTGGGAGTGATAAGTAGGCAAATTATTTTCTTTATCATTTAGCAATTCTTCATATAATTTTTCTCCTGGACGTAAGCCGGTAAAACTCATTTGAATATCTTTACCTAACTCAAAACCTGATAATTTTATCATTTTTTTTGCCAAATCTGCAATTTTAACAGAAGTACCCATATCAAAAACAAAAATTTCACCACCTTTACCCATTGCACCAGCTTCAAGAACTAATTGACAAGCTTCAGGTATTGTCATAAAAAATCGTGTAATCTGAGGATGAGTAACGGTCAGTGGTCCACCTTTTTCAATTTGTTTTCTAAAACGATTAATTACAGACCCGTTTGAGCCTAATACATTGCCAAAACGAGTAGTAATAAATTTACATTGTTGCTGCCCGTTCAAACTTTGTGTGTATATCTCTGCTATTCTTTTAGATGCCCCCATTACATTTGTAGGGTTTACAGCTTTATCTGTAGAAACCATTACAAACTTATTTATATTATATTCTAATGATAAATCAGCAACAATTTTTGTTCCCAAAACATTAGCACGTATAGCTTCTGCCGGATTATTTTCCATCATTGGTACATGCTTATATGCAGCAGCATGATAAACAACCGAAGGTTTAAACTGTTCAAAGACTTTTTTTATCCGATACCCATTTGTAATATTTCCAATTACAATCTCAAAATTATTAAAGTTAAATTTTTCACTCAATTCCAGCTCCAGTTCATACAAAGGAGATTCAGCCTGATCAAAAATAATAATTAGTTTTGGCTTAAACCGTAATAACTGTTTTACTATTTCACTACCGATAGAACCTGCAGCCCCGGTAACAAGTATTACCTGGTTAAGCGTATCCTTCTTAATTTTTTCTATATCTAATTTTATAGCTGCTCTCTCTAATAAATCTTCAATTTTAAATTTTCTGATTTGTTTAATACTTAACTCACCATTTATCCATTTATTTACATCAGGCAGTGTTAATACCTTAACATTATGACTTAAACAGATATCAATTAGTTCAGATTTTCTTTCAGGAATAATATCTTTATTAGTAATAATTAATATCGTTATATCATAGAGCTTTATTAACTCTGTTAGTTTATCCGAACTATATATATTTAAACCATCAAGCTTTTTACGCGCATCTGCCCCCTTATCATCAATAAAAGCAACTACCTTAAAAATTGAATCAACATCTTTTATAAGCGTTCTTTTGGCAATTAATGCCATTTCATTAATACCATATATTATTACGTTCCTTCTATCCTTTGTCTGCTTACTATACTCAAGGTACAAAGTTTTCACTGACAAACGAAAAGCCGTCATAAAAAACACGTTGCTTAAAAAGTCTATTCCAATAACAGAAAGGGGTATTAAATAAGAGCCTGTTACAAAATAACTAATTATGTTTAATAGAAATAAAACCAGACTACCAAAGAATATAACAAAAAGAATACGCTCAGTATCTCTCGTTCCGGTATATCTGACAATTCCGGCATAAGTTCTGCTAATAATAAAGCTAATCAACCTGATTATTAAAACCAAAGGTATTACCCAGTATAAAGAGTTATGGCTTTCAATATTAAGATTTTCTGTAGGAATTGAAAAATTAAAACGCAATAGGTAAGCTAAAATAATCGAGAATAAACTGATAAATAAATCAATTATCAAAATAAGCCAACGAGGTGCATTTCTTCGAATAAAAATAAGGTCTATCATTGTAACTGGTAACTGGTTATTAGTAAATAACAATAATACAATTTATTTATGGAAAGAATAAAAAATTCTGAAATAAAATCAAAATAGATTCTAAAAATTCAATATTTTTTGGAAGGTTCCATCTGGTTTTTCAGTATCCCTAATAATTTCACCACTATAACAACAATACCTTTAATTAATTCTGCTAACTGCTTTATCAAAATATCCCTACCAATATCTATATTAGAAAGTATTCGTTAAATATGCAAAAGTAAGTATTTAGGATAAATATGAGGCATTATAAAAAAAAACATTATTTTTGCATCTGTTAAAAACTAAAT
>Ga0164318_10007836_pt1 | contig 10360 bp, 9 predicted proteins | sample GuaBasSedimGuay9_FD_113734 | JGI IMG/M metagenome (GOLD analysis project Ga0164318, IMG submission 113734) | Subseafloor sediment microbial communities from Guaymas Basin, Gulf of California, Mexico - Guay9, Core 4571-4, 0-3 cm | ecosystem: Environmental > Aquatic > Marine > Hydrothermal vents >...
ACAGTAAAATATAAATCAAAGCCAACTGTTTAACCTCATAAATCAACAGACTCATCACAAATACGCTAAGCGGATTAAATCCTGAATCCGGCCTGTCTAAAAACGCAGAGATACCGAAAACAGCCATTCCCGGGGCAGCTTCAACAGGGTTATAAACCCATATCAAAATTTTTTATTTTATCGGCATCTTGCTTTGCCTTTTCAGCAAGGAGGCTGTCCGGCGCAAGTGCAATGACTTTACTGTAAGCGTTAAGCGCCTTTTTATAATCTCCTGATATTGAATAAGCATTTGCCAGATAATAGTGCACGTCGGGGATAGCCGGAGAGATTTCAGATGCTTTTTCCAGCTCCTTTATTGCCTCTGAGATTTTTCCCATTTTAATATGGGTTTTTCCGATCCCTATCAGAGCGTTGATAAAATTCGGCCTTATATCAAGCGCTTCTTGATAATATTTTTCCGCAAGGAAATAATCTTTTTTATTAAAATAGACAGATCCAAGATTAGTGAGAGGGTATTGAGGTGTACCGTAAAGAATGTCCTGAGAAAGCTCTTTAAAAATAGAAATAGCCGTATCCAGGTCCCCTTTTTTAAGATAGGCAATGCCGAGACTGTTTTTGGCTGGAGCATAATCAGGTTTTAATTCAAGCGCTTTTTGAAAATGTTTTATTGCCTGACCGAATTTTTTTTTTGCCATATATGTAATGCCCAAATCATTTTGAAGATACGGATCTTTTGAGTAAAGCCTCTCTGCTTTAAACAGCTCTCTTAACGCCGCCGTATAATTACCCTGCCCCATATATGCTTCACCAAGATCTCTTAACGATTCTTCCTGCTCCTTTTTTACCTGCAGATTCGAAGAGCATGACACCCCCCAAACCATCAAAATAGCACATAGAATACATACAAGTCTGACTTTTTTCATTTTATTTACCCTTTTTGACCCGCCATTCCCATCAGAATGATTTTGATATTATCTTTTACAAAAAATTGAATTAGTTCATAATCCAACGAAACACCTGTTATTAAAATTTTAGATTTTTCTTCATCTGACACCAAAAAACCTGGTATGGTTAAAGAAGTATTATGCTCAGACGGTCTTTTGGCTGCAAGAAAGGTTGGATTTTTTAAATAATGAACATCAAGAGCCTTAAAAAGATTTTTTAGTATAGCGGAAAAGCTCTCTTCTTTTTTTAACTGTATAATATTTATACCTGTTTTTTTTATGGATAGAGCCGCGTCACCATAAATATCTCCAAAATCAACTAATAGCCTGGACCCATCATTTTTTACTACAAGATTGGATACCGCATCTATCTGCATGCCGGCATAGGGAAATGTAATGCTGATATTTTGCATGTATTTGAAACCGAGGGCGGTCAGCAGATCATATACCGCTGTTTTATGATCCAAAGGATTGATATATATCAGATCTTGATCCAAAATAGTGTAATGAATACTTTTTGAGTTTTTATTTAAGATGTTTTTGCCCTGGCATATCTCTTTTATTATAATATTATTTTGCTTAAGATACCGACATATTGAATTCGGTGTAATCTCGTCTATTTTCTTAATCGGCGTAATGCAAAGAAGTTGTGCGCCATCTTTTTCACCTGATAAAATTTTAGTTGCCCATCTTGCTTTAACGTTAACCACAACACCATTATCTGAAAATGTGATTTTATCTTCCGAACCATATTTTTTATTTAAATTAAAAACCGAGTCAAGGATCTGCTCAGAAGAAGCTTTGTCTGAAATTGTAACAATCTTAACTTTTTTCCAAAATGACTGAATCAAATCCTGGTCAGACTTTTTGATATTGTTTTGGGGAAAAAGCAGCCTTGTTTTATCTTTAAGTTCTATGACCGGAGAGATTGAAAGATTAATGGCAAAATCCTCGTTCCTTTCCCCAGGAAAATAATAAACACCTTTATTATAAAATTTCCCGTTTAAAACAGAAGCGACTTGGAGAAAAGCAGACCATTTACCATCATTTCTCTTTGAATTATCTAAAGTATCGGAAGCTGTTTCATTCATACCTGCAGATACGTTTTCTTTTTCTTGTTCAATAATATTGCCTGAACTGTCAAAGATGGATTGATACCAGCTTTGATTTTTTAATGACGGATCAGGCAGATGGATTACCTGACCGGCTTTAATGCGGTTTATATCGGTGATCTCAGGATTAATCCGCTTGAGCAGCTTAACCCCTTCTTTATATGATTTGGAGCCGTAAGTTCCAAATTTTTTTGAAATCAGCATGGAAACGGTATCTCCCCGCCTGATTTTATACTCACTGGAATGAGATCTGATGATGTCGGAAATACTCGAGATTGTTACAAAGGGAATTGTGACAATTCCTGTGGATTGTCCAGGCAGACTCCCCTTCTTTAATTTTTTTAAGGGGATAAAAATATGCTGGTCGGTCAAAATTCTGTTAATGTCGGAAATATGCGGATTGATCCGGCTGAAAATCCCCAAGAATTCAGGAAAATCCCTGTGGGAAATTTCACCTCTTTGCTTGAAGATTTTTGTTACATAGTCATCTTTTTGAACGATATACGGATCACACAATATATCCTGGCCCTTGTCCTTTTTTACAACGTAACTCTTATATAAAAAAGCGGCATGTGCAGGAACAAGGAAATGCATCCAGCCTGAAAGAATTGATAAAAGCAGCATATTTGCAGCGGTCTTAAAAAAGAGATGACGCCACAAATCTTTTAAGCAAATCATGCTTTTTTAACCTTTTTAAGATTAAGCAGAGCAGCTATCTCGCCGGATACACTTTTAACAAACCGCTTAAAATCATTCCCTTCCAATGGTTTTCCGGGAGCGGGCAGTTTTTCAAGATTTTTGGGTCGGATAAGAACAGGGGAATTAACAAGCCGAGGGTTGGAAGAAATTTCAAATTCCGCCGGGAAACTGTTTTCAAAATACTGATTCTGAAAATCTGAAAATTTCAGCGCATGAGCAGTTGAATCGATTACAGCAATATCATTTTTTCCGATATATTTCCGGCTTAATGCCGCTACAAGACCGGCTATGGATTCACCGCCGTGGGTACAAGTAATATGGCCGTTTCTGTTCGCCAAAAGCTCCCAGTCCATAATGGCCTGTTCATCTACCTCTACAAAAAAAACATTCTGCCTGCCCGACATTTTATTATAAATTTCAACCAGGTGAATTACCCTGGGCATTGAAACCGGATTGCCGATCATTGCCGCTTGAGCTACACTCGGCTTTACTGTTACAGGCTCAAATTTTCGTTTGTCTGTATCAGGCTCCAAATAATATCTGTAAACAGGATTGGCATGTTCTGATTGAACACCCACTATTTTAGGCAAGGCATCGACAATACCTGCTTCATAAAACTTTAAAAACCCGCTCATGACAGCAGTGATATTTCCTGCGTTTCCAATGGGTAAAACAACAGCCAGATTTTTCAAGTCATATTCCAAGTCCTGTGCGATTTCGTAAGAATATGATTCCTGACCAAGTATACGCCAGGCATTTTTTGAATTTAGAAGCGCAATATTGTAGTTGTCTGACAACTCTTCCACGACTTTCATGCAGTCATCAAATACACCTGGAATCTCAAATACATCCGCTCCGCTCCCTAAAGGTTGTGAAAGCTGCTGCTGCGTCACTTTTTTATGGGGAAGCAGCACCGCGGATTTTACCTCAGGTTTTAAATAAGATGAATATAGAGCCGCCGAAGCGGAAGTATCTCCGGTTGAAGCACAAACAGCCAGGACATCGGAGATCTTGTCCGTCTGAATCAGATAGCTTATATAACTCAAGGCACTTGCCATCCCGCGGTCTTTAAAGGAAGCGCTGGGATTCTGACCGTCATTTTTAACATAGAATCTGATTCCGACCTCTTTTTGTAAAAAAGAATTTGCTTCTACAATCGGAGTATGACCCTCGCCAAGATATACGATTGAACTAAGCGGTATGACAGGACCGATAAACTCATAGTAGCGATAAATGCCTTTTAATGAAGAGACGGTAAGCATCTTGCGGAAGTCAAATATTTTGCGCCAGAATCCGCCGGGTATCTTTTTTAACCGGTCGAAGTCCCGGTCATAGATAAGCATCACCTGCCCGCAATCCGGGCAGGTGTAAAGCAGTTTTTCAATACTGTATTCACCGCCGCAGCCCAGACACCGGTAAATGAGGGTTCCATCTTGCCTGGGAATAATATACGGCTGGATGTCTTTTGGGAAATCTTCAGGTTTCATAAGGCTATTTTCTCCATATCACCCATATAAGGCTGCAATACTTTTGGTATGATGATCGAACCGTCAGGCTGCTGGTAATTTTCTAATATTGCGGCTACCGTGCGCCCAACTGCAAGGCCTGATCCATTTAAAGTATGAACAAGTTCAGTCCCTTTTTTCCCTTTTCTCTTAAACCTGATATTTGCCCGTCTGGCCTGGAAATCTTCAAAATTGCTGCAAGAAGAGATTTCCCTGTATACACCTTGTGCCGGCATCCATACTTCGATATCATATGTTTTGGCTGCTGAAAAGCCCAGATCGCCAGTACATAGAACAACAACCCGATAAGAGATCTCAAGTCTTTTTAGAATTTCTTCTGCGTTGTTTAAAAGTTTTTCAAGTTCATCATAAGAATTTTCCGGTTTAGTAAATTTAACCAGTTCTACCTTGTTGAATTGATGCTGCCGGATCAAACCCCTCGTATCTTTCCCGTAAGATCCTGCTTCGCTGCGAAAACAGGGCGTATAAGCAGCGTAAAGAATAGGCAGCATTGATTCATCAAGGATTTCGCCCTGATGAATATTTGTAACCGGGACCTCCGCGGTTGGAATCATATAATAATCGAGCCCGTTTAACTTAAAAAGATCCTCCTCAAACTTCGGCAGTTGACCGGTATTCGTAATACTTGTTCGATTTACGATAAAAGGCGGTAAAACTTCCGTATAACCATGGCAAAGAGTATGAACATCGATCATAAAATTAATTAAAGCTCTCTCGAGCCTTGCGCCTGCCCCGAAATAGAGCGGAAAGCGAGCACCGGTAATCTTGGATGCCCTGTTAAAATCAAGTATTTTTAGGTTTTCGCCCAGAGCCCAGTGTGCAGCCGGCTCGAAATCAAAATCAGGACGTTTGCCGGCCTTCTTTATAACAGGATTCTCCAGGCTGTTTTTCCCTATGGGGACTGATGAATCAGGTATATTCGGCAGTTCCATAAGTATTTTATTTATTTTTTCTTCACTTGCGGCCAGAGACCTGTCCAGTTCTTTGATCCTGCTCGAAACATCACGCATCTCAACAACAAGGCTATCGGAACTTTGCCCTTTTCTTTTCATATCGGCAACCTGCTGTGAAACCACGTTCCGCTTATGCCTGAGCGCATCAAGTTCAAGGAGAATCGATCTTCGGTCGGCATCGATATTTGTAAAAAATTCAAGGTCAATATTATTACCGCGGTTTACAAGTGCCGCTTGAACGATCGGCAAATTTTGTCTTAGAAACTTGATTTCCAGCATATTATTTCCATTTTGTCGAAATTAATAATCAGTGTCATTAACTCAAGAAAAATCATAAAACATCAAACTTTATCGGGGACACAATACAACGGGTCCCTGCTTCAAACTCTTACAGCGTTTCTTCAGGCGGATCCTAAGAACTTAATGCCCGGGTTTTCAGGCCAAAATAGAGCGGATTAGCAAAGAAATAACAAATTATCATGAAGATGTCATCCGGTCAATGATTATTGCAGCTTCCGTATTAAGCTGAGCAATTAGCTTTTAGCGATTATCAATGTGTGAATCCGTTTTTAAGTTGTTGATCAATTCCAATAATTTTTCTTGCAATCCATATCGCTTGCATTTATTATTTTAATTATTTAAGGGTTCCCAAGGATTTTGGTCGGAGAATTTCCGAATCCTAAAAAGAAAAAGAAGGAAATATCCTATGGCTAAAGTATTCAGGCCAAGCAGACGTGAGTCAACGATTTTATCAAAAATAGAATCCTCAAAAGAGTATGAACGCAGACAGGCGATTAAAGGGGTTAAAGATGTTATTGAACCTCTTTCCAATGCTATTTCCATGAAACTTATTGAAAACAGCCTTGTGGAAACAACCAACAAGAATTCTCTGGAAGAGCAGGTCGAAAAATGCCTTGATAAACTCACCCGTGCTGAAGATTTTGACATTGACTACCAGATCGCACCACTTAGAAGTCTTGTACCTCATCCAAACATTATAAGCCTTTACGTCACGTCGTTCATTATAGAACAGCTTCTAAATCATAAGGATATTATCGATATCTTTGGTTCTGACGAAGATATATATTCCTGTATAAATCATCAAGTACTGAAGTATTTGTCATAACAATGGGATGGTTATTTCATCCCAGGCTGATAAACGGACCTTTTGATGATCCAGGGCTGTTTATTCCCTTTCAATATGAAAAGCGCGCTTTACTTTTTGATTTGGGTGATATTTACTCACTTTCAGCCAGAGACATTTTAAAGATAACCCATGTTTTTGTTACCCATACTCACATGGACCACTTTGTGGGATTTGACAGGTTGCTTCGTCTTTTCTTAGGTCGTGAGAAGAGCCTTCATTTATACGGACCTGATGGGTTTTTAAAAAATGTTGAAGGAAAGTTAGACGCTTACTCATGGAACCTTACATCTGCTTACAACAATCAATTTGCTTTATTGGTAACAGAAGTACATTCAGATAAACTAATCAAAAAGAGGTATCTGTGCGGAAACAGATTTCAACCAGAAGGATCTGCTGCAACAGAACCCTTTAGCGGAGTGCTGCTGAAAGAGCCTGCGCTCTCCGTCTCTACGGTCATACTTGATCACAGTATACCCTGTCTTGGTTTTTCCGTAAAGGAACGGTTTCATGTAAATATAAAAAAAGATTCCGTTGAAGCAAACGGGCTTGATATAGGCCCATGGCTTGGAAAATTTAAACAGGCGCTTTTCAATCATAATGATCCTGATTCTCTTTTTGAAGTTCATACAAGTGGGAAAAAAGAAGAAAAAGAGGGTCAAAACAGATTTTTCACATTAGGTGATCTTGCAAACCGTATCGCCAAAATAACTCCAGGACAGAAGGTTGCTTATATAACAGATGTAGTTTACAGCAGATCCAACGCCAAAAAGATTATTGAATTTGCAAAAGATGCAAATTATCTTTTTATAGAAACCGCCTTTCTCGATAAAGATAGAGATATCGCCAAAGCAAAATTTCACCTGACAGCCAGACAGGCCGGTATCATCGGGAATAAAGCACGGGTCAAAAATATCACTCCCTTCCATTTTTCACCAAGGTATTCAAATAAAGAACAGCTTTTATACAATGAGTTAAAAGAAGCATTTGAAAACAGCTTATAACAGGAAGGATTCAGAATCAATGTTAAGTGATCTGACGGTAAAAAGTGCTCTTTTGCTCTATAATATGGGCTGGAAACTTGCGATTCCAATACTTCAAAAAAACTGCCGCCTTGCAGAGGGATTTAAACAGCGAACACTTCAATACAAAATTCCGCCGGCAGCGGATATCTGGATTCAATCCGCTTCTGCCGGAGAATCCTATCTTGCAGCGGCCCTCCTTAAAAATTTAAAACCTTTCCGCAATATACGAATCTTTTTGACAACCAATACCGCTCAGGGGATGGAGATTCTAAATCATGAAATAGATAATATCACCCAAAATTATGGGAACATAAGCGCATATACAGCCTACTTTCCATTTGACAGCCCTTCAATAATGGATGTTATCATAAAAAATATTCATCCAAAAGTTATGATTCTCCTTGAATCGGAGATCTGGCCGGGACTTATCGCCGCCCTGAAAAAATATGGATGCAAAATACTTGTGATTAATGGCAGGATCACATCCAGAAGCCTGGCCCGTTACCTTATCTGCCCATCAATCTGGCATAAGCTCAAACCAGATAAGATTTTAGCTGTTTCCGAAGATGATGCGAAACGTTTTGCCATATTATTCGGAAAAGAATGTGTTGATATTATGTCGAATATGAAGTTTGACAGAATCGGCACAGCCGGCAGGACATCTGGGAAAAAAAATTCCCTGCATAAAATTTTTCAAGGCAGTTCTCCTATTATCGTACTAGGTTCTGTTCGGCGTGATGAGGAACCGGATGTCAAAAAGATAATTATAGATATTTACCAGCGGTTGCCCGAAGTTGTGATCGCTGTCTTTCCCAGGCATATTCACAGGATAAAATACTGGGAAAAAATATTGCGGAATCTTCCTGTAAATTGGATTTTAAGGTCGAAAATCAAAAACAGCATTCCTTGCAAAACGGTAATTCTTTGGGACACTTTTGGAGAATTATCTTCGGCTTATGGGCTGTCACAAGCAGCATTTGTGGGGGGAAGCCTTGCGCCTCTTGGAGGGCAGAATTTTCTGGAACCGCTTGTTTGCGGGGTCGCACCTGTTATCGGTCCATATTGGGACAATTTTGCCTGGGTGGGAGATAAAATAGTGAAGCAGGGACTTGTAAGAGTGGGTTCTGACTGGACGCAGGTTGCAAACCTTTTGGCAGAAGATGTGAAAAGGCCGTATTCGCACGAAAAAATTCGCATAGCCACAGAAAAATATGTAGAAAATCGTCAAAACGGCACAGACACAGCTTGTAAACTTATCAACGAGTTTCTGAATACTTAACCCGACTTTCGCGGTTTGAGATTACTGACATCATGTATATAAAAGAATATCGGTAAGCTTCAACTATGGCGTTTTTATTTTTCTATAATATCAGACAGATAGCTGCCTTACAGACACTGCGCTTCGGAAGTCGGGTTAGGAACGGGGGCGAAATAAGTTACTTTTTCCAAATCTTAGAAGTATGGGTGTAAAAACGCCCAAGGAAATAATGTGAATAGACTTCCAAAATGTTATGGGATTATCCCTGCACGCTACGGCTCCACACGTTTTCCGGGCAAACCTCTTGCGAATATTCTCGGTAAGCCAATGTTCTGGCATGTTTTTAAGCGGGCAGGCCAATGCCCTGAGCTGTCTCAGGTAATTCTTGCCACAGATGACAGACGGATTTTTTCAGCCGCAGAAAAACTGAATGTCCCGGTTGTCATGACTCAAAAGGACCATCCCAGCGGAACAGACAGGGTCCTGGAGGCAGCCATACAGCTTCGTGTCCATGATGATTCTATTGTGGTAAACATCCAGGGGGATGAACCTGTACTTGAACCGGCCATGATAACTGAACTTATTTTCCCTTTTACTGATCCGGAAGTTCAGATAACTACTCTCGCAAAGAAAATTGATTTCAAAGAAGCTGAAAATCCTGACCAGGTAAAGGTTGTTTTCGGGGAAAACGGAAAAGCTCTTTATTTTTCTCGTTCTATTATACCGTACCCCCACAGCAGAAGCAGAGCCGAATTTTACGGACACATCGGGCTGTATGCCTTTCGCATGAATGCTTTGCAACAATTTGCCGCTTTTAATCCGGGCAGGCTTGAAACAACGGAAAAACTTGAACAGCTCCGCCTGCTTGAAAACGGTATTCCAATTCAAATTGTAACAACCGATCATCAAAGCATAGGCGTTGATCGATCCGAAGATATCGATATTGTCAGTAAAATTCTTGCAAAAAGTTGTTGTTAAGGAGATTGATGTTATGGCTCTATTCCTTGTAAGACATGGCAAAAACCTGTCCAAGGATAAAGACCCTGATCAAGGTCTTTCAGAACAGGGAATCTATGAAATAAATCAGATGGCAACTATTGTCAAAAAATCCGGTATTCATATATCACGTATAGATCATAGTGTAAAAACAAGAGCGTTTCAAACGGCCGGGATATTCGCATCTGCCTTGGAACCCGAAGGTGGGCTGAATGAAATCAGCGGGTTGAATCCCTTAGATGATGTAACAACTCTTGCCGACACCATAAACTGTAAAGAAGATGTTATGCTGGTAGGTCATCTTCCCTTTATGGAAAGACTCGCCGCTTATCTGATTACAGGGACAACAGATAACCGCGTTTTTAAATTTCAAAATAGCGGCATCTTATGTTTGGATAAAGATACAGATAATAGGCCATGGGTGATTAGATGGGCATTGGTGCCGGATATCAAGATCTGAGGCGGGTGATTTTTCTGCTAAGGATCCGTCCGGGAATAAATTGGACAATATAGCGCTCAGATTTAGGTCAGGTTTGATCGGCCTGATTGAACAAAGCCTCAGACACAGCAGTGCCGCGTTAAGGACTTTGTGATTAAAGATCGGCCAAAGATAGCCTGAAGATGAAATGCTGGATGTTCAATTTATTTCCGGACGGCCCCTAAGATATGTGCCTTAGTTCTTGACGCATAAAGATTTTTTGAA
>Ga0164318_10007837_pt1 | contig 10359 bp, 8 predicted proteins | sample GuaBasSedimGuay9_FD_113734 | JGI IMG/M metagenome (GOLD analysis project Ga0164318, IMG submission 113734) | Subseafloor sediment microbial communities from Guaymas Basin, Gulf of California, Mexico - Guay9, Core 4571-4, 0-3 cm | ecosystem: Environmental > Aquatic > Marine > Hydrothermal vents >...
GAAGTATAGAATACACCCCGTACGAGGTATTCATCAAGATTATTTATGAATTGCAAAAAGATGATATAAAAGAGCAAGAAAAGTTAGAAGAAAGAGAAGCGATATATCCTTCTAGGGTAGAATTAACAGAATTTCAGGAGGATGCAGTAGTAAGAATAAAATCAAGGTTGAGAAAATACGGGGGTGTAATAATTGCTGATTCTGTTGGTTTAGGTAAGACCTGGATAGCAAAGAAAAATAAGAGACCTTACATTATATTTTTAACAGCCACGCCAATAAACAATACAATTTGGGATCTTTATTGGCAGATAATGCTGTTAGTAGGTATGGATAAGTCTGCATTCATTAAAGAAGGAATTTCCGATTTATTTATGTTTTTCAAAAATGTAGAGGCCGCTAATGATGCAACACTTCTGAATGACCTTTTGAATGAGATATCAATAAGAAGAACGAGAGATTACATAAAAAAGAACTATCCTCATGCTGTTATAAAAGGTAAAAGAATAGTGTTTCCAGAAAGAATTTTGGAAAATGTAGAATATAGACTTGATGAAACTTATAGAGGAATGTACAACAAAATAGCGAAAGCAATCAGTGAAGAGCTAACAATGGCGTGTTATCAATTATTAAAGTACAAAAAAACAGAAAAGCTTACCCAGGATGAAGAGTGGGAATTAAATAGAATGATAGCGCTTTCTGGCATATTGAAAACAATTTTTTTGAAAAGATTGGAAAGTAGTGTAGAAGCATTTAGAATAAGTTTGAATACTCACGTTAGATTTCTTCAGAAACTAAAAGAATATATGGAAAAAGGAAGGTTACTCACTAAACCGGTTTTTAATAAGTATGTAATGAAGATGGACGAAGAAATAGAGGAATTTAAAGATAGTTTAGAAAAATTTGATAAAGATAAATACAGGATTGATGAATTATTTTCTGATATTGATAGAGACATTCAAATACTGAAAGAATTACTTGAAATTACTAAAGATATAACCCCAGAAAAAGATGCTAAACTAAGCCTTGTTAAAGAAAAACTTTTAGAATTGTCCAAGCGAGGACAAATAATTTTATTCACATATTACGAGGATACCCTTAATTATATATGGGAGAATTTAAAGAAATCTAAAGAGTTCAATAGATTTAAAATAGAGAAGATTTCTGGATCTACTCCCATTAATGAGAGGGTAAGAATAGAGAAAAATCTTCTATCCGGTAAAATAGACATTCTTTTAAGCACAGATGTTTTATCAGAGGGCACAAACTTACAATCTGCAAGGGTAGTAGTTAATTATGATCTTCATTGGAATCCTATGCGTATGCTTCAAAGAGCAGGAAGAATAGACAGGATAGGTTCACCACATAAGAGAATTTTTGTATGTAATGTGTTTCCTGAAGATGAACTTGAAAACCTGCTAAGATTGGTAGAAACTCTTCAAAACAAAATTATAGATATAGATAGTTCAATAGGATTGGATCAAAAGATTTTAGGCGAAGAAATACATCCCAAAGTTTTTGGTATTATTAGGAGAATAAGAAAACGTGATACAACAATATTGGACGAACTGGATGCAATGAGCTTCGGTGGTGGAGAGAAATTTTATCAACCAATAAAGGATTTCATAAAAAGATCTGGGTTAGAGGAATTAAAAAGAATAGAAAACTTACCCTGTGGGATTTATAGCGGGTTAAAGAAAAATAAAGTCAAGGGAATATTTTTCTATTTTAAGTATTTGGATAGTTTTCATTTTTGGTATCTTTACGATGTAATAAACAATAAGCTTATTACAAACAAATCAGAAACAATGAACTTCATTTCATGTGGTCCAGAAGAAAAAAGAGCTATTCCAAATTTTTTTGAAAAAGTATATGAAATAAACAAGTTGATACTTCAAGAGATAGAAAGAACCTATAGAGAATTAGAGCAACGACAGAATATAGACAGTGAATTAATAAAGATTGGTAGAGATAGAAGTACTAGGTTTATAATAGAAATGATAAAAAAAGTTGAAATTCATTTAGACGAGTATATGAGTGATCATCCAGAAGACAAAATAGAGGAAATATGGGATGAGGCAAGAAATAAATTATTAAAGATAGATTTAACGAAAAGACGTTCACAAACACTAAGAAAGACATGGAAGAGATATAAGACTTCTGGAAATTGGAAATCTCTTATAAAAGAAGTCTATAACTTTGTAAAACATATCAAACCAAAAACAAAAATTGAAATTCCACCATTTGATAAGAAGAAATTGAAACTTATTGCTATAGATTTTATATCTTAATTTTTTGTTAATATCCCATATTTCTCAATATTTGATTTATGTTTTTTCCATTTCTTTTTACGATTGCAACGATTCTTCTATAGTCATCTCTTGCTACTGGTGTTATACTGACTATTTTACCTTGGACTAGTTTTTTGAGAATTTCCCAAGCTTTTTTACCTCCAAATTGGTAGTATTCAGGTGCATCTACTCCAGAAAGCCTTATTCTTCTTTCTCCTTCTATTGGTGGAGTAACAAATAGCGAATCTCCATCAGGAACCCTATAAACTCGCCTGTAATAAGTTTTTCTTTTCATGTAAATTTCTTGATTTTTAGATTTTTAAATTTTTCTATTTTACAGAATATAGATTATTCAAATCTTTTAAATACTGAATTGATTTAATATATAATTAGTAAGGGAGATGTACATGCCCAAGAAAAGCGTTGAGGAGTTTTTTGAGAAAGTTCTGGAGAGTGTGGGGATAGAGGCGGAGAAGGTTGGGGAGATTGCGGAGAGGGCTGGGACGAGTTGGGAAAGCACGAGAAGGGCTTTGGAGGTTCTGGAGAAGGTGGGAGTGGTAAAATCAGTGAAAGAGAACGGAAAGAAACTTTACTTCAGAGTGAAACCTGAAGAAGGGGCTTTTTTCAATATTCCCCTGAGAAGGAAAGACAGGGATATGATAAATTTTATTTTTGATAAGATTAGAGAAATATGGAAGGAGAAGACAGGGGAGAACCCGGGAAAAACAGTGGCACAAAAGATTCTGGTAAGGGTTAACAATGAGTTGGGACTCGGGATTCCGGTAGGAAGATATTTGTACGGAACGATATGTGTACAGCCTTTTGAGGCAGGAAGGAAGTATGAATATACAAAACCTGAGAAATGGAAGGAAATAACCCAAAGGATAAGAGAAGCGGTGAATGAGTATTCAGGCCTTTCATTTGAGGAACTCAAACTAAGGCATTACAGGGAGACGGAAAACAAACTCTATGAATTGAAGGAGGGTTTGATAAGGAAGATGGAGTTGATAGAAGGGAAGGAAGACCTGGAAGAGATAACAGAAAAACTTCTGAGAATGGTAGTTTATCTTCCTGAAGACAGGGAGGTTGTGGAAGCCTTTGTGAAGTATATAGAGATTCTTAACAGGATAAAAAGAAGGGGAATCAAAGTAAAGGAAATTAAACCAGGGATTCTGGAGAGTTTTGAAAAGCTCTGGGAATTTATGGCCACAAAACTTTTCTATACGGATCTTTTGAAATTCTATCTACCAGCTCATCTGGAACTCCTGAGAAAAACAATTGAGATGAATAAATTCATTCTCAAGGAATACCTTTCTGATTTGAGAGACCTGGTTCCTTATGAATCAGTAGAAAGCGGATTTGAGGAGCTCAAAAAACTCCAAGGATCTGCAAAACGAGAAAAGAAGATTTCAAAAAAAGAACTCCGGAAACTTGCTGAAGAAACAGCTGGGAATTCAGAGGTTTTCAGGGAGTTTGGTTTGGATTAGGTTTCTGAAAGGGGTGAAATCCTTTAGGATACCGCTTATATGATTTACTATTTAATAATAGAAACATTTATAAAATTTAAACTTTATTTTTATTATAATGGGTAATAAAATGAAGAATAGAATACCTCTGGGTGAACTTCCAAAATATATTGATAAAGATGTATATGTTTCGGGATTTGTGAATTCTGTAAGGAATCAAAAAACAATGCAGTTTGTTATTATTAGAGATAGAACAGGACTTGCTCAACTTACCAATGAAAGAAAGAGTGATCACTTAGAAGAATTAATAGAATCTCTCACACCTGAATCCACTGTAGATGCATATGGCAAGGTTGTGTACGAACCAATAGTCAAATTAAATCAATTAGAGGTGAAATTATATGAATTAGAAATAACAAGTCGGGCTGAGAGTCCATTACCAATACATAAAGACTCTTCATTAGAAAAAAGACTTGATTGGAGATATCTTGATTTAAGAAACCCTAAAAAAAGATTAATATTTGAAATCCAGACAACAGCAGAGCAAGCAATGAGAGAATATTGGTTAGATCATGGTTTTATTGAAATACATTCTCCTAAACTTGTAGAAGGAGCTACAGAATCTGGAGCAGAATTATTTAAATTAGATTATTTTGGTAAAGAGGCTTCATTAGCACAATCCCCACAATTTTATAAACAAATGGCAATGGCGGCAGGTTTTGAAAGAGTTTTTGAAATTGGACCCGTTTTTAGAGCGAATCCTTCATTTACTTCAAGACATGATACCGAGTTTACAAGTGTAGATATGGAGATGTCTTGGATTGATTCGCACGAGGATGTCATGGAATTTGAAGAAAAATGGCTTCAACACGTTTTAAGTGCCATTTACGCTAAACATGGAGAACAAATAAAAGAATCTTTCGGTGTGGAAGTTAAAATACCTGCGATTCCATTTCCGCGAGTAACTATGAGTGAAGCATACAAAATCTTAGAAGAAATGGGTTATAATGTTCCGCGAGAAGAAAAAGGTGACTTGGATCCTAAAGGAGAAAAATTATTGTCTAAATATATTAAAGATAAATATGGACACGAATTTGTATTTGTTACAGATTATCCTGTAAAAGTTAGACCCTTTTATCATATGAGATATGAGGATAAACCAGATATCACTAAGAGTTTTGATCTTTTATGGAAAGGTTTGGAAGTTACCACCGGTGCACAAAGAGAACATAGATATGATATTCTCTACAAACAAGCCTTAGAGAAAGGAGTTGATCCAAAATCAATCAAACACTATTTAGAATTCTTCAGATACGCGTGTCCTCCTCATGGTGGTTTGGGATTTGGACTAACAAGAATGCAAATGGTACTTTTAAATATGCCTAATGTGAGAGAAGTTACTTATATTTATAGAGGACCTAATAGATTAACTCCTTGAAATAAATACGAGAAAGGAGAATAAAAATGAAGGAGATAGAGTTCATTAAAGAGCTTTATAAAAACCCCTTTAATGAAAATGAAGAATATTCTATAACAGGAAGGGTTGCTTCAGTGAGAAAACATGGAAAGATAATGTTTCTAGATATTGTCGATCATACAGGAAAGATACAGGTTGTTGTGGATAAAAAAGCATTAAGAGACGTTTTTGAGGAAATAAAGAATATTAGTACAGGGTCTTATGTTTCTATAAATGGTTTCTATAAAATTAATCATAGAAACCAACCAGAGATTGCTGTTGATTCTATTGAAGTCTTAGCAAAAGCTACTTTGCCATTGTCTCCTTCCCCCTGGAAAATCGATGCTACTGATCCAAAATATGGTCGTCAAGTGTTTGGTTTACCAAGTTTTTACTTAGCTAATCCTCAAAGAGCAGCTGTATTGAAAATAAAGACAGATTTTATTCAAGGGTTGCACCAATATTTCCAGAAGCATAATTTTACTCTTGTAGAACCTCCAATATTAACTGAAAAAACATTGTATTCCGATGATAATGCTGTTCAGGCAAAAGTCCATGGGGAAGATATATTTTTAACTCAATGTGCAACATTTGAACTTGAACCTTTAGCTATGGTATACAAGAAAGTGTATACAATTTCTCCCGCATTTCGCAATGAAAAAGGAGGATCAAAAAGGCATTTAGCAGAATATACACACGCCAAAGCTGAAGCTATCCAAGTGACTTTAGAGGATTTAATGCTTTTAGCAGGAGAGAGTATATACGAGGGAGTTAAGTATATGGTAGATACAAACAGAAATGAACTTAGATTACTTGAAGTTGATATTGATTTAGAAGCTTTACATCCTGATAACCACGTAAGGATGACTTATGATGAGGCTTTAAAAATTATATCTAAGAAAGGGTCAAATACAGAATGGGGTGGCGGATTAACAAGGCGCGATGAGATAATCCTAAGCGATTATGTTGATAATAAATATCTCTGGGTTATGTTCCCTCCTTTCGAATCTGAAGGGTTTCCTTATAAAAGACACCCAAAAAATAGGAAATTATCTGTAGTAGCTGATCTTATTGCTCCACATGGTTCAGGAGAGATGGTTGGAGTTGCTGAGAAAATAACAGATCCCGAAGAAATTATCCAGAATTTAATAGAGAAAGGAAAGAAAAATGAAATTAAGAGATATTGGGAGTATATTCTTTTAAGGTTTTACGGAATGCCTCCACACGGTGGTTTAGGTGCTGCTCCTGAAAGAATAATTTATGGACTCTTGGATTTAGATCATATTAGATTAACAAAACCCTATCCAAGATATCCAGATAGAAAGATTGCTACATGGTGGTATGACGACTTAAATCCTTGGAACAATAGTGAATTAGAAAGAATAATTGATAAGTATGATGTTAGATAGATGTTGCAGAAGCAATTCCTCACTTGTTGGTTATGTTATATGGTGAAATAAGTGACTTATATGTGAAACCTGATTACAGAAATCAAGGTATTGGGAAAAGTCTTGTAGAATCTGTAGAAGAATGGTTTGATGAAAAAGGATTAGATATCGTATGGTTAAGAAGTCATTTTTCAACAGAGCAAGTAATTCTTTTTTGGGAAGAACTCGGTTATAATAGCTTTGCAATTGAAAGAATAAAGAAATTAAGATAAGAAAATTATTCTCTTATTTTTTTGGCCAATTCTGCAAGTTTTTTATCGTCGGCTCTCTTGTAGTCATGAGATGATATATAACCTTCATACTTTTCAAAAAATTTATTTACAGTAGACTTTATTGGTTTCCATTTCGTTATGTTTGCGGTTCCATGCATAGGAAAAAGTTTAGCATGAACATGGTTTATTCCAAAACCTTCAAAAATTAAGCCTGTTCTCCCAACATCCTCTAATTTTTTATCTAATAACTTCGCTACCTTTTTTGCTGCGATAATAAAATCTTTAAGAACATTATCTGGTAAATCAAAAGCGTAACTTGGGTAGTGTTCTTTTGTAATCAGGACTGTAAAACCATCTGTGTTTGGATAAATTGAAAGAAATGCTAAGTGTTTCTTATCTTCCCAAATTTTATGACATGATAATTCTCCTTTTACAATCTTGCAAAAAATACAATCTTTTTCCGATCTCATATTTACTATAAATCTAAAAGATATTTATAAATATTTTGAAAGCAACATTACTAAAATAATCTGCTAAAGCGGCTTAAAACCATAAGAAAGAAAGGATTAAGAGGATAAAAGAGTCCGGTCTGCCCACAAGGATTGAGGTGTGAGTTTTTGGGAAACACAATTGATGTGAATAAGCTCATTCTTAAGAATACCTTTCTGATTTGAGAGACCTGGCTCCTTATGAATCAGTAGAAAGCGGATTTGAGGAGCTCAAAAAACTCCAGGGATCTGCAAAACAGGAAAAGGAAATTTCCAAAAAAGAACTCCGGAAACTTGCTGAAGAAATAGCTGGGATTCAGTATAAACTTTAACTAATAAAACCTTTATATTCTAAAAGTAATAATACTATTACAATAAGTAATAATTTGTTGATAATATGAAATCAGAAATAAAAATCCTTAAACTATTATTGAGCAATAAAGAAGAAGTTTTCACTATCAAAAAAATAGCTGAAAGAACGGGTATTAACTACAGAATTGCATATGAAAAAATCAAATCCCTTGAAAAAGAAAACCTTGTAAAAGCAACAAAAACTGGAAATACAAAAATCTGCAAATTTACAAATAAGTTTGATAAAAAAGTTTTTGAAGCAGAGTATGAAAGAAGACTGGATTTATTTAAGAAAAATAAGGATTTTTTAGTGCTTTATAAAATGCTTTCTGAGTTAAATTTTCCTTTTATTGTTTTATTATTTGGTTCTTATGCTAAAGGAAAAGCAACAAAACGCTCCGATATTGACTTATTGGTTGTTTGCGAAGAAAAAAGGGAACATAAAATTCAAGAAATTTTTGATTTGTTTCCGTTGAAAATCCACCCAACTTTTACTAAATTTGAAGATTTTATGAAAATGTTGAAAACAAAAGAGTTTAGCGTTGTTTTAGAAGCAGTTAAAAATAACATAATTTTAGTAGGTATAGAAGATTATTACAGGTTGATAGAAAATGCTGAGTGAAAAAAGAATTAAAGAAGCAGAAATCAATGTTAAGAGCTATTTAAATGAAGGATTATTAAAAAAATCAGAATTTAATCCAAAAATTTTCAACATCTTAAAAAATAATGCTAAGGAGAGTTTGAATGTTGCCAATTTTTTACATAAAAACAAAAAATCAAGTCTGTGGATAATTGTAACCTCCTATTATTCTATGTTTTATTTAGCTAATGCTTTGCTTTACAAAATAGGATATAAAGTTGGAGAAAAAATAGCTCATAAAGTAACAGCTGATGCACTTGTCGTATTTGCGAGAAACAAATTAAAAAAGTCGCTAATAGAAAGCTATGAAAAAGTAAGAGATGAAGCTTTAGCAAGCATGAAATCAGAAGAGTTAATAGAATACTTTGATTATGAAAGAAAGAAAAGAAATTTTATTCAATATGATATGCCAGAAGAAATTAAGATTTCAAAAGTCCAAACCTCCTTAGAAAGAGCAAAAGAATTTATGCTTCAGATAAGCAATGTTTTGGAGGGATAAAATGAGTAAATCGATTCTGAAATGACAGAAATACTTCTTTACTTCTAAATACTTCTAATTATTACTAATTCAAGAAATAGAATTAAAGGAATCTTTTCATATGTCTGCAAACTTCCATTATCCACCTCCGGAAGAGCGGATGTCAGACTGGTAAAAACAAGTAAACAGAAATTAACTGATAAAATTTAAAACCCTTTTTCTAAGTTATTTAATATGTCTGGACTTGGCAGAAAAGGAGAAACCGAGATTGAGTGTCCTTTTTGTAAGAAGGCGAAGGTAAGGATGTTTCATAAGGAAGGGTATTATCAGGCGAAGGTTTCCAGGATATCGGCCGGGGCGAAAACAACGTATCACTGGGTTCCGGACACCTATGAGGTTTTGGAAGATTGTCCCAATTGCGGGAAGAGGAAGAAGGAGATTCAAAAGGCTCTGGAAGGCGAGGTTTCTACCAAAAAACTCTCCCATGAAGAGAGGATTAAGAGGATAAAGGAATCCGGGTTGCCCACAAGGATTGAGGTGTGAGTTTTTGGGGTTGTTATTATTCAAATTGTCTTAATAAGAGAACGAAATGTAAGTATTTTGTCTTCTTAAAAAGACGAAAAGAAACATTTATAAATGAGAAGGATAAATAAATCTTATGGAAGAGGCGGTTATAGATAAAATAATATTGAACAGCAAGAAACAGATAAAGTGGGTTGATCAGTTCAAAAAAACAAGATACCTCTTCCAAGAAGTGAAAAGAATAGATAAAGAATACTATGTGGGTATAAAAGGAATAAGAGGGATTGGTAAAACAGTTTTGCTTTTGCAGTTTGCCAAAAAAGAAAAAGATTCTGTATATTTTTCTGCAGATTCAACTCTGATAAGATCCTTCTCAATTTATGAAGTGGTAGAGGGGTTAATAAAAAGAGGTTTCAGGAATATCTTTATTGATGAAATCCATAGAAAAGCCGATTGGGATTTGGATTTGAAAACTTTATACGATGAGCATGAAGTAAGAATAATATTTACTGGCTCTTCTGCTTTGGACATAACAAAAACAGGTTCAGATTTATCAAGAAGGGTCGTATTAAAGGAATTAAAAATAGCATCTTTCAGAGAATACCTTAACATAAAAAAGAATTATGACATTCAGGCTGTTCCTTTTGAAAAGATTCTAAAAAATAAAACATCCCTTGTGAAAAAATATCCTGAGATTTATGAGTATTTTGATGAGTATCTGACCTATGGTGGGGTTTTATATCCTAAGAATGGTTTTTTTGAAGCTCTGGAGAATTCTCTCAGAAAAGTTATCCTTCAGGACCTTGTATCGCTAAGAAACATTAACATCAAATATGAAACAGATGTTTATAAATTACTTTATTTAATTGCCAGGTCATCGCCTTTTGAAGTTAATTATTCATCGATTTCGAGAAAGCTTGAAATATCAAAAACAATGGCTGTAAGGATTGTCAAGGACATGGAAACAGCAGGGATTGTATTGCCGGTACTTCCTTGTAAAAAGAAAGGGA
>Ga0164318_10007838_pt1 | contig 10359 bp, 6 predicted proteins | sample GuaBasSedimGuay9_FD_113734 | JGI IMG/M metagenome (GOLD analysis project Ga0164318, IMG submission 113734) | Subseafloor sediment microbial communities from Guaymas Basin, Gulf of California, Mexico - Guay9, Core 4571-4, 0-3 cm | ecosystem: Environmental > Aquatic > Marine > Hydrothermal vents >...
GAGAATCCGGAATCTCCCCCTGTCAGGATAAGTATGGCCACAAAACTTGTTATCAGAAACTCCTGTGGTTGCAAATAAAAAATAATGTATTTCCATTTTTACGATAAAGTAGAATTAAGTGCTAATTGCAGAGTAATACATATTTCTTTGGCAGCAGAAATAAAATATCATTTGATACTTGATTATGAAACCAAACCAAGATAGATTACCTCTATTATTATACTCAACTCTGATTATAGGAAATTCCTATGAAGAAATATAATATTATACATATAATCTCGCATACCCACTGGGATAGAGAGTGGTTTTTAAACAGCCCGTTCACGAATGAATGGCTCCTGGATTTCTTTGATTCACTTTTTCTTATGTTTAAGAAAGAACCCGGCTATCGCTTTATACTTGACGGACAAACTTTAATAGTAGAAGACTTCATCGACGAACTTAATAAACATGGTAAAAATACACAAGAATATATAGAGAAAATCAAAAAGTATGTTAAAGAAAAAAGGTTATTTATCGGCCCTTATTATCTCCAGCCGGATTGGCAGCTTGTAAGCGGAGAATCCCTTGTGAGAAATATGCTTATAGGAAACAGCATAGCTTCTAAATATGGTGCTGTAATGAATAAAGGGTGGCTGTTGGATAATTTTGGACAGATATCACAAACCGCCCAGATCCATCGAGGGTTTGGCCTTGAAGGCATATTTGTATGGCGGGGTGTGGAAATGAATCCTAAAAATGTGAAACTTGAGTTTATATGGGAATCGCCCGACGGATCTGCGCTTACCGCTGTCTATTTACTCGATAGTTACAGAAATGCAATGAGGCTTTCCGAATATCCTGAAATTCTTGAGGAAAGAATAATCAATGAGATAGATAAATTAAGACCTTTTGCCACTACCAGCAATTTCCTGTTAATGAACGGATACGATCAGGAAATGGTTCCGGATGATATTATCCCCTACATTAAAAAAATTGATATAAAAAAAACATTAATTAGACAGAGCACTCCGGAAGAGTATATCACAGCTATCGAAAAATCAAACCCGGATTTACAAAAAATTAAGGGTTATCTTTACAGCGGTAGATTTATCTCTGTATTTCCCGGAATACTCTCCAGCAGAATGTATTTAAAAATGATTAATTCAAGATGTCAGTCATTAATTGAGAAACAAGCAGAACCTCTTTCTTCTCTTTCCTGGTTAATGGGAAATAAATACAGTGATGAATTTCATTCCATCTGGAAGCTTCTTCTAAAAAATCATCCTCATGACAGCATCTGCGGGGTAAGTATCGATGATGTACATACGGACATGGAACTTAGATTTAAAAAGGTTATTAAGCTTACCAAGAGTATAGTCACAAATAGCATTAATAAATTAGCAAATCTTATAGATACTTCTTCCATAATAAATAGCAAGGAAACTTTCATAATTTTTAACCCCCTTCCTTCTAAACGCAACGAAGTTATAACTATAAAAGATGAATCAGGTTTATTTAAAGCGGTCGATGAAAAAGGTTTAAGCCTTCCTGCCCAGAGGGGGGAAAATAATCTTCTTCACATTTTACTGGATAATATTCCGGCATTTGGATATCGCACAATTTATCTTACTTCTAAAGATAATTCTCTTAAAAAACAGAACATTGAGAATGAGATTTCAAGTGAAGATAATTGGATTGCAGAAAATAGTTATTATAAAATTAAGGTAAATGATGATGGTTCCGTTAATATTCTCGATAAATCCAACAATTTTATATATAAAAACATGGGAACATTTCAAGACGGAGGTGATGCAGGAGATACTTATAATTTTTCTCCTCCGGCCAAAGATACTGTATTTAGTAGCTCCGGTCTTAAAGCAACAGTTCAAATCATCGAAAAAGGCAGTATAAAAACTGTTATAAAAATACAAATTAAAATGAACCTTCCGGAACAACTGTCAGATGATAGAAACACACGAAGTAATAAATTAAGATTACTTCCTATTACAACATTTATTACAATCGATACTAACTCCCCTCTCATAAAATACAGAACTTTAATAAAAAATACGGTAAAAGACCACAGATTAAGAATACTATTTCCATCAATGTTAAAAGCTAAAAAATCTTATACGGAAAGCCCGTTTGATGTGGTAGAACATGAAATACATCCCGCTCATTATAATGATGATAAAATGCCGGATTATTTAAAACGTCTTTTAATCGGAGCGAGAGAGCCCGAGCCGATAACTACTTTCCCTCAAGGGTCCTTTGTAGACCTTACAGATGGAAAAAGAGGAATGGCCGTTATTAACAGAGGCCTTACAGAATACGAAATAGTTGGGGCAAATAATACCATCGCAGTGACATTGTTCAGATCTATAGGGTGGCTGGCCAGAGGCGACTTGCTGACAAGAGTCGGCGATGCCGGACCTGCCATTGCTACACCGGAAGCCCAGTGTTTAAGAGAGATGGATTTTAACTATGCTGTTAATATCCATGAAGGTAACTGGCTCGATGGAAACGTGCACCAAAATGCAGAGTATTTTAATACAGACTGTATTATTGTAAAAACTAATTCTCATATGGGTATTCTTTCCAGTAATAAAGAATTTTTAAAGATTAGTTCAAGTGAAAATGCAATAAAAGTAACGGCATTAAAACGCTCAGAAAGCGGAGAAAGCTTAATTCTTAGATGCTATAACCCGAGCAATAAGAATATTAGAGGTATTTTAACATCATCTTTTAAAATTATCTCTGCATATTATACAGATTTAAAAGAAACAGAAATAAAACCAGTAGAAAAACTAGACGCTGAAAAGATTGAGTTTAAAGCAGAACCAAAGAAAATAGTCACTCTAAAAATAAAGCTTGAGAGGGGAAATGAAATTCAAAACAATACCACTAGCCTGGAAAATCAAATTATAAATTATGATACTCTAATTTACAAAGAAGATTTTTCTAATTATACTTCTATCCCCGTAATTACTCAAAAAGATATTAAGTCGGAAAAAAACAGATATAAACAAATTGAATGCTATCTTAAGGATGCTAACAAGGAGATAGAATCAATTGAGCAAGATATTGATAAATTTCACAGCCAGGAATTGGAAAAGGAAAAAGCAAAGCTGCAACTTGCTAAGGCTAAAGCGGCAACGCTGAATAGGGAATTATTAGAAGCCAGTCTTTCTATGATTCTATCAATAAAGAAGTATACCGAATTAAATCCTAACGATAAAACTTATGATTTAAGTGCAGAGGAAAATGAAAGAATTCTTCGGAAAATAGGCTTTGAACTGAATAAAGCCCGTATTAAAAAAAGAACCTACGATTATATTGCAGAATACTATGCCAATCACAAAGATTGAACATATTTCTGATACAAAAGGAAAACCTAGTTATAATTTTTAGAGAGTATTCCACACCAAAATGACCCCTTTGGTGCTAGAGATAAAAACAAATAAGCAGGGAATATGACATTTTATGAACTTTAGATGATATTTTGCATATAACCGAATATAATACAGACCTTAATCTTGGATTTTTTATCCTTTATCCGTTTTACTCTGCCTGTAAGTCTGAATAAGCGGGTAAGAGAAGGAAAGAACTGCAATTATGAGCATTATGAGGCTTGCAGGCCTTGTTACGAATACGGAATAGCCGCCCATAATAACAGCTCTTCTAAAGTTCTCCTCTGCAAGTTTGCCAAGCACAATACCGAGAACAATAGGTGCTGGAGGGAAACCGTACTTACAACGACCATGATGGATTTGCGCCTATTTTCAGTTATATTTAAACAGAAAGTTATATGTTTGATACTTAAGCTTATAGAAGGGAAGCAGCACTTTTAAAAAAAATACTTAGGAATATCTTGCTCAAAATATTGAAATAATTAAAAAATTACATCTGGATTATCCAGTTCTATTCCGTCTTGAGAGTGGGAATAATGCAGTTGACACCATTCGAGTTCTCGCTGGAAGCGGCCATTATTTTCTTATTAAGTGTAATCTCGTTAAGGAATTTCGTGAATATTGGCTTAATACAGCAAAAGCAGAGGGAACAATAATCTATAATAATGATAGGAAGACAGTGTACACAGGTATTCACACTGGCCGTACTCCTGCTTCTGATGCAATCCTTCCTGCAAGAGGAAATATAGATTGGGTAGAATAATGGGCAAAAGAACAGCTTATAAAGTTCAGCCATACCAATTATAGTATCTGCCCCGGCTTTCTATGAGTGTACGAGTTCGGGATATAATATCGGTTGATCTGTAATTTTTTTAAGTTTTACCAAAATATTCTTTTTTCTTTTAATAAGGTTTTATTTAATTCCAAACAATCTAAGATCTATCTCTCTATATTCTTCCAGAGCCTCTTCGGTTAACAAGTCATCAACATTAAGCTTGGCAAGGTTTATATTCGAATCTCCTGCTCCATAATAAATAAAGACCTCTTTTTCTCCCGCAGGTACAGCGCCACAGCTAAATACAGCATGTACGTTTACAGATAAAAGCCATTTATTATTTATCTCATATTCCTTTAATGGACTTAACACTGGTTTTATGATTCTCTCAATTTTAAGCAACAATTTATTATGCTTAATTTCTGAAGACATAAAAAAGGCTCCAAGACTATATATTTTCATAATTTTACCATTAGCAGAATTCTCTTTAACACCATGATAAAAAAGAAGAGCCTTTTGTTTCTTGTTATCTATTATTTGTATCGGTGGAGTTGAAATTCCTATTCTCTCCTGTTCCCAGTTAAATTTCCTTGTAAAAAGCTGTATTCCACTTTCCTTCCAAGAACCTTCAGGTTTATTTGAAAGCGAAACCAAAATATCCCCTTTATTAATCCGATAGAACAACAAGAATAATTCTTCTCCAAGAGGCATAAGCACAGAATTTCTTGAAAAAGTATCTCTATCATTAAACATTTCCGGGAAAATGAGCCCCTCCCGCTGCCATAAATTATTCCATTCATCAGTAAAATCCATATTATTACATATCGATTTCTCTATGATTTTTTTAAAATCAACTATTCTCATTCTTGCTAATGCAATATGACATGCTTTATGAAAAGCTGTATAAGTAAGATAAATATATTCACCAATAATAATTGCTCTTGGGTCCTCGACACCGCCCTTTTCTCTCTCTAGTTCCAATGTTGTAGAGTGAGGTTTTTCATAATAAGTTTTAGGTGTAAAAACGGGATAAGATAAGCGTTCGAATATTATCCCGTCTTTTGAATATGCCAGTCCAAAACGCGAGATGTGTTCTTCACCCATAGCACGATATACAAGGTATATTATCTTATCCAGTTTAAATGCTGCACAATTATAAACAAGTTTGGATTCCCATTTATTCTCCTTTTTAGGAAGCAAAATCGGATTTCTGTTATAACGTTTCACCAACTCCAGGTTGTCCCACATAGTGTCTCCGCTAGATTATTTTAAAGATTCATAAATTAGCTAAATTTATTTCATTTTATACCGCTCATTACAAGGTTTCGCATAAAGTATTTCTGGAAAAACATAAATACAACAATAATTGGTATTAGGGCCAAAACAGACGATGCCATTAATAAAGGCCAATTTGTCAATGCCGCTCTGTCGGATATAAACATAGAAATACCAAGAGAAATTACATATTTCTTTGGATTATTTATAACAATTAAAGGCCATACAAAATCATTCCAGGTACCCTGAAAAGTGAAAATGGCTAAAGCTGCATATGCAGTTTTAACCTGTGGCAGCATAATCGAATAAAAAGTCCTCGGTACATTACAGCCGTCTATCTCTGCGGCATCTTCTAAATCCTTGGGAAGCGCCATAAAGTACTGCCGAAGAAGGAAAATACTGAATGCACCGCCAAAACATCCAAGAGCCTGCGGTATTACAAGAGCCCGGAAAGTATTGATCCACCTAAAATACCGCATTTCAAAGTAAAGAGGTACCATTAATACCTGTATCGGAAGCATCAAAGTTGCCAATACAATCATAAAAAAGATATTTTTTAAGGGAAACTCTAATCTCGCAAAACCATAAGCTGCCATTGAACAGAAAACAAACATGCCGCTCAGCCTTAAAATAACAACTATTATTGTATTTATATAATATCTTCCGAAATTATAGTAGGAACTGGAAAATAACTGCTTATAATTATTTAAAATAATTTTTCTCGGAATCCATTGAGGCGGGAAAATAAATACACTTTCCATATCTTTCAGAGAGCTGGAAATCATCCATAAAAACGGCATTATCATAAATACCGCTCCGGCTACAAGCATTATATAAATCATACTCGAGCCGATATTTAATTTTTTTACTATTTTAATATAATCATACCTCATAATGTACCCACCTTTTCTGTAGTTTCAGCTGAACAACTGTGAGAATAACAAGTACGAGAAAAAGAATAACCGCCTGAGAAGCTGCGTATCCAGCGCTGGACCATTTAAAAGCATTATTATATAGATACAAAACAATTGTATTACATGCATTATCCGGACCTGCACCCGTTGAATTGTCGCTGGCACCGGAAAATAATATTAATGCCTGTGAAAATATCTGAAATGAGTTCATCATTGTAGTAAGTAAAATAAAAAGGGTTGTTGGTGAAAGCAGCGGCAGAGTAATTTGAAAGAATTTTCTGCTGCTTGAAGCACCATCAATATCTGCTGCTTCGTAATACATTTCCGGAATATTTTTTAATCCGGCAATAAAAAGCACCATATTAAAGCCGACACCTTTCCAGATACTCATTATAATAAGACCGGGCATTGCCCATCTAGGATCACTGAGCCAGGCAATTTTTTTTATTCCAAAGAAACCCAAAAAATAATTTAGAATTCCATAATCCGTACTTAAAACCCAGCGCCAAACCATTGCAACTGCAACCATCATAGTAATTACAGGCAGATAGTACGCTACCTTCAGTGTCTCTCCAAATGGCATTTTCTTGTTAAACAGGTACGCCAGTAGTAGAGAGAGTGGAACACAGACAAATATTATCCCGGCTACATATACCGTTGTATTCCAGAAGGCCTTTAGGAAATCAGGATCATTGATTAATTTTACATAATTACCAAAGCCAATAAATAATGGGTGTTTACCAATAATAGACCATTTAAACATGGAAATGTAAAAACCGTAAAATGTCGGAAAAGCCATAAAAGTTAATATCCCAAGAACGACCGGCCCTACAAAAATAAAGCCCCATATTATCTCTGACTTTCTTCTAAGTGACATTTTTGTTTTCCCACTTCCTACCGGCACAGCGATAACATCACTATCCATTCTCACCTCCTTCTACTTTAGTAGTTAAAAAAATAAATATGCTCCCCTTTTAAAAAGGAGAGCATATTGATTTAAAATACTATTCCTTTAATAATTTATCTATCTTTTTCTGGAGTTCAGCACAAGCTGATTCTGCAGTTTTACGCCCGGTGAAAACATTGTTAAGCTCTTTTCCCATGGTGTCATAAAAAATCTTTACAAAATTATTAAAAACAAGAATCGGAGCTGCATCTTTAATTGCGACAAATGCTTCGTTATTAAAACCAGGTCTCACAGAATTTAAAAAGATATCCGAATTAGCAATAGAAAGACGTATAGGAATAGCATGACCTGACCTTGCAACTGCTGCCTGACCTTCCGGGCCTGTTAGATATTCGATAACCTTCCATGCTGCATCCGGATTTTTAGCATCTTTCATCACAGCATAACCAACCATATCGACCCATGTATGAGCCTTGCCATTTTTCTTCGGCATAGGAACAACATTCCATTTAAACGGAAGATCACTCTTAATATACCTCATTGTCATCCATCTTCCAATAATATACATGGCGCCTTTTTGCTGGGAAAATCTGTCCGCAGGAGACATATCACTGAACTGATCAACAGAGGGGTTTATTTTGTATTTTGTTGTAAGATCGTCTACAAATTTAACAGCGGAAATAAATTGAGGAGTATTCACATCAAGTTTGTCTACACCTTTAATCCAGTTCGGAGCAAAATAAGGAACAAAAGTTTTCCAGCGTCCCTGGTTAAAGAGAAGTCCGGAAGTTTTATCTGTAGTTAGTTTCTGTGCTACTTCAATAAACTTATCCATAGTCCATTCACCCTTATTATATAGTTCTAACGGAGAAGGAAGCCCTGCTTTTCTAAACATATCATCATTATAGTAAACAACATATGTAGACCAGTCTTTTGGAATAGAATAAAGATCGCCTGTTTTTCTATCGCTAAAAGAAGCAAGATGTGCAGGGCTAAAATCTTTCTTATTAAATATGGTGCTTTTGTCTGCATACTTCTCAAGATCTAAAAGCTGTCCTGCTTTTAGATACTGAACAAACTCAGGGAAACCAAGGTAACAGACATCCGGTGGAGTACCGCCTGCAACCATTGTCTGCAGAACATCGCCGTAATTAGGGGGAGTACTGATTTCTACTTTTATATCAGGGTTTTTTGCAAGAAAAGGAGCAAGATAACCTTGTACAACCTGTTTTTCGGTAGCTCCACCCCACATCATAAACGTTACAGTACCGGAAGCCTTTGCCGTTTTAGCCTCTTCCTGACCTCCAGCGAAGACAGATAAGGAATACAATACTGTAAAAACAATAATAATTCCTAGAAATTTTAATCCGTTTTTCATTTTTTTCTCCTTTTATTAATTTTAGGTCTCAAATAGAACTCTCTAAGATTAAATCATTTTATACTCACCTCCTTTCTCTGGAAATCTAACCATAGTAATTGAAGCGGTTCAATTTACGGATAAGAAATATTCTATGGTTTTCTGCATGATTCTCTTATTATTAGTTCCGGTTTTAACAAGGTGTGATCATTGCAGTCGATTCCTCTGATTTTTTTTATCAATACCTCTGCAACAATTTTCCCAACTTCATACAACGGCTGTCTTATAGATGTAATTGGTGGATTAAAACGCACATTCCATTCATCATCATCAAAACAGATTAAAGAAATATCTTCTCCTACAGAGTATCCAAATCTATTTATTCCGTGAATAGCTCCGAGAGTAAGCTGACTGCCGGATACAATTATTGCTTTCGGAGGAGAGTCAAGCGATAATAGTTTTAATGCATATTCTTCGCCTGTTTCAATTTCCTCTCTGTCGAGCGTTCTCTCCATGACCAGCTCAGGATTAAAACTTAAACCGGCCCTTTTTAATCCTTGTTTATAGCCTTCTAAACGATCCTTTGAAAAAATAAATGCACTTGCAGTTCCAATATATCCGATTCTGGTATGACCGAGGTTTGCAAGATATTTTACCGCCTCATTTACACCATAATTACCATCAATATCTACCCATGGTGCATCTGTCGTCAAATCAGTTCGTCCAAAGATAGCAAATTTCTGATCTGTTTCATTAAGGAGCCTTATCCTGCAGTCATTATACTTAGGCACTGTAACAATTAACCCATCAACTGCTTTACTTTCTATAATTTTTCTGTAGTTAAAAACTATTTCATTTTCGGTAACATCTGAGGGATAAGAAGATACCATCAGTTTCATATTCATATGGAAGCATACTTCTGTTATGCCAGCCAGGAGCCCCGTATAATAACTTTCAATTCTCTTACGTTTTGAAAATGGGAATATTAAACCTATTGTATCGGTTTTAAGTCTGGATAGATTCTGTGCGCTTAAGTTTGGGTAGAAATTAAGATCTTTAATAATCTCTAAAACTCTTTCACGTGTTTCCAGTTTCACCTTGTCAGGATTATTTAGAACATTTGAAACAGTACCGACGGATACTCCGCTTAGCTTTGCAACATCCTCTATGTTAGCCATAAAACCTCTTATTAATTGAACCGCTTCAATTATAGCATAAGCTATTTAACATGTCAAGAAATATTTTTTAAAAAGATGTAATAATTTAACTGGGTCCTGAGGCCCATTCAGGATACCATTTAATTCTTATTTAAATAACTATATTGCCTGTTTTTCTCTATTCTTATACCTTTTTGGCAAAGTTGGGTTAAATAATTATTTCCCAAGGGTTGTGTTTTTCTCGACTTTTGCAGTCTGGACGATTGATTAAGGCTATAACTAGTTTCGGAGCAATGAATTACAGGATTCCATCGAGCACACAAAATTGTAGTGTTATTTGTTAATTTTCTTGGACTTTGCGAATGTTTGTTTTATATCTCTGACAGTTCGGTATTTCCTGCTAAAATCGATGCCCGTGATTTCTCCTATATCAGCAAGGACCTGGTCATAGTAATCGAAGAGGTACAAGTTCTGTTCCAACAGAGAACAGGAGCTACGTTGTAGGCTCTCCAATATCCTCGGAACCGGATACTTGCCATTAAGCTTTTTTTCTAATAGCCGTACCAGTACAAGGGCAACAAA
>Ga0164318_10007839_pt1 | contig 10358 bp, 8 predicted proteins | sample GuaBasSedimGuay9_FD_113734 | JGI IMG/M metagenome (GOLD analysis project Ga0164318, IMG submission 113734) | Subseafloor sediment microbial communities from Guaymas Basin, Gulf of California, Mexico - Guay9, Core 4571-4, 0-3 cm | ecosystem: Environmental > Aquatic > Marine > Hydrothermal vents >...
CGCCAGTTCTTCAGCGACATGTATGCCGACGCCAGCAACAACCATTTCCGTTGATTGCGCGGCTCTATCTTGAGGCTCTTCTTCAGCGCCTCGATGCCCTCGTGTTTCTCGTTGAGCAGCAAGTGCAAGTACGCCTTGTCGCTCCATGCCCTGTCAGATCTGGGATCTATCTGCAAGATTCTGTCTAATGCCGAGAGTGCGTCTTTCGGTCGCTTCAGTGCGATGCTGCAGGCCACCATCTGTTCCCAGATGCGCTTGTCAAGTGGAGCAAGCGTGATGCCCTCTTCGAGAGCCTTCCTCGCCTCCTCGTACTGAGCCTTTGACATTAGGGAGGCCACACGGGTGAGTATTCCCTTGATGCCCTTCTGTGTGGCCGATCTCTGAATCATTGCAGATGTCTCCATTGGAACCATGGTGCATTTGCTGCCCGATACCGTGTGACAGGCGATTCTGTTCATTGAAAAGTATTCTTCTGATTGCAATTGTCGGTGACCGTCACACGATTCATGGACGGCGTGCCTCTTTACCTGATAGCTATTGCCTCTATCTCTATGCCCACATCCTTCGGAAGTCTGGCCACTTGCACCGCTGCGCGGGCCGGAGGATCTGAGCTGAACCACTTCGCGTATTCGGCGTTCATCTCAGCAAAATCGTCCATGTCCCTGAGGAATACGGTGACTTTCACGACCTTTTCCAGTGACGAGCCCGCGGCCTCAAGCACCGCCTTCAGGTTCATCAGCACTCTACGTGTCTGTTCGGTGATAGACCCTGTGACAAGCTTGCCAGTTTCAGGGTCGGCCGGGATTTGGCCTGAGCAGAAGACGAAATCTCCGGCAACGATTCCCTGTGAGTAGGGGCCTATCGCCTGCGGTGCCTTGTCAGTGGATACACTGCTGCGATTCATTTTCATCGCCTTCTCTGGGGGCCGTGTCTTGCATTAATCTGTCGGCCAGCCTACCAGTCCGCTCTGTGCGACCGGAATGAGTCTTCTGGGCCTACAACGACCAAGACGTTGAGAATGCCGTCTGCTACTCAAAGACGATCTTGGCCAAGTCTAGAATCCGCGCTTCGTCCAGTGCCTCCACATGTTCAGACTTCAGCTGTTGGTCGAATACCAACCCGAACTTCTCACTGAAATCCTGAACCTTGTCCAACAGCACATTGTAGGGCTTCTTCGCTATCAGTACCGCACTGAACCGCTCATCTTGGGCGAAGAGAACATGGTATTGGCCTATGGACAAGCTACTGAATCCCTCTGGGCTCTGAAGAATCTCTTTGAACATGGTCTGAATCCCAACGATGCCTGCGGCAGCCAGGTCCTCGTTTGTCTTCACCGACTGCTCGAATACGTGATGGAACAGCAGGAGGCCGCTGTTATGTATGACGAACAGATCGAGCAGTTGTTCTCTCCAGTCGAGCTCATCCAGCGCTGGCGAACTCACTATGGTAATGCCCATCGTCAGAAGACCTGTGACGAGAAACAGGGCCGCCAGTACGTACACGGCGGACCCAAGATTGTAGTACGCGAAGTCGCTCCTTCCGATATATCCGAGGAATCCGACCAGAAATGACACGAATATCAATTGCATGGACCTTCTAACAACACCAGTGGTGCTTCGGATGGAATAGGCTAGGAAGACGGAGAGAACTATGAATGTCAGGAGGCTTCCTCCAAGCGCAACGAGCGTCAAGTACGCGGTTGGTGTCAGTGGTGTGATGGCTGCAAGGATCACCCCTGCAGCAGTGAACGCATGTCGCGTCTTGTACGGAAGAATTTGCTCCATGGCAAAGAAGAATGCTATCAGTGCCATCATCATCGACAGATAGCCGGCCTTGGTCACTATCGACATCATCGGCTCCTGAGTAAAGACAAAGTCCGACATGATGAAGAACAGCGAGTTCAGGGCCATGCCCATCATGAACAGGGCCCAGACAAAGGTCACATCCCTCCATCTTCTGATTGGGCTCCTTAGCCATTGAGCCACAAACACGCCTGCGAAGAGAGAGGTGTAGAGCACGACGCCCGCATCCAGGACAAGTACCACATCTCTAACTATGTCGGTAGAACCAAATAGCGGCATGTCGCACAACCTTCGGGGCAGGTAGTGTGCCCACGTACTCCTTTACGTGACTATTCAGTGTTTCTGGAATGTAGTTGTTGTGATGAGCGCCCGCCGTCCACCTACTCGCCGAGCTTCTCGCGCAACCACTCCTCAGTGAACATAGACTCAATGTCAGCTGCTTCCGCCAGTTCGGCGCCAGTCATGGCATCAATGAGAGTCTTCGTTCGGATGAGAATCTTCCTGTCCTTTTTCGCAAGGGTCCGGGCAAACTCGAGAGTTTCTTTCATCAGCTCGTCCTGTGTGAAGATCTTATCCGCGATGCCGAGCTCCTTCGCCTCAACAGCCGGAATCATTCGTCCAGTGAGGAGTATCTCCTTTGCTTTCGAGGGGGTGACCAGACGCAAGAGTCCGGATGCTGCACCTGATCCCGGAAAGATGGAGAGGTCTATCTCCGGAAGCTTGAACGCAGCATTGTCGGAGAAGAATCTGAAATCACAAGATGCAGACACTATCGCTCCGAATCCCACGGCATAGCCATTCACCGCAGCAATAGTGATGCAATTCCTTGCATCTCTAATCTCGCCAACTGTCTTTTCGAGTAGCTTGAAGAAGTTGAAGTACTCTTTCTCCTCAAGTGTCGTAATCGTGTCGATGTCGAACCCTGCTGAGAACGCCTTGTCACCCTCGCCCGTGAAGATCACTATGAAGATATTCGGGTCATTGAGCAGGCGAGAGACCTTCTCCTCGAACTGTCTTAGCATGTCATAGGTGACGGCGTTTAGCTTCTCCGGACGGGAGATGGTGACAATCGCAATTCCGTTTTCTTGCTGGGCCTTGATCTCTCCGCTCATGACCACCAAGCCTCTGCGTTCACAAGCCTTTGAGTAGTCCCCCCAGTGGTCTATTGAACTACTGAAATACCTACCGCCGACGAACTATTGCCCCGTTGTGGTCATCTTGACCCGGCACTCACTTACAGGCGTCGCAGTCTTCACTGACATGCTCGGAATGCTGGCGATGCACCTCGCATATGACACCGGCCTCACGGAGTATCGCAAGCAGGTGGACGAACTCCCTCGTCATGTCTTCGTAGATGTATTCCTTGTCACCACGGTTGTCCCACGCCTCCATTATTCTCTCTGCGGCGCGCCGAATATGCGGTTTCATGTCTTTGGGTATCTCTATCTGATCCCCTCTCGACCGTGGAGTTTCGCTTCGTCTGAGTTTGTACTGGGACACTGCCGGTTCGGTAATGCCCAGCATCTTGGCTATCTCCTTCTGAGGTCGGCCAGCCTCGATCATGATTAGAGCAAGCTCTCTCCTCAGTGCTGGTAGGACATACCACACCTCCACTTCCTGTGGCATCATCCACGTGCGTTTCTTTGGACCGCCGCTGCGTCTTGTCTTTCGTGCCATGATCTCACCATTGGTATGGATGGAACTTGCCTCAGACTGCTGTGGTAGGAATCCGCTGTTCGAGGTGTTGCCCCGAGTCAGATGAACCATCTTACCAAGCACATCATCGCCAAGTAGTTCAGTCGCTCGGGCCTGTCCTTGCTTTCTCAGCCCTCTCAGAGACTGTCTACTAACAATAGTGAAGTCGCCCGACTAATAAGCATAGTGTCATGGCCCAAGTCTGTTTGTATGGTCATCGCTAGGATTAAAGCGATTGACCATCTTGACTGATAGCATGCAAGACAATGTCGAGCGCGCGGCGAACCTACTTCGGGATGCGGAACACGTGATTGCATTAACTGGTGCGGGCATCTCGAAGGAATCAAATGTGCCGACATTTCGCGGGACTGATGGCCTTTGGCGAAAATACAATGCCATGGATCTTGCCACTCCGCAGGCCTTCAATCGAAACCCTGACCTCGTATGGGAATGGTACGCATGGAGGCAGAATCTGATTGCATCGTGCATGCCAAATCCGGCGCACAATACACTTGCGGAGTGGGAGCGTCGAGGCCTATTGCAAGCTCTCATAACTCAAAACGTGGACGGCCTGCACAGGCGCGCTGGCTCAGAGAGAGTTTACGAGGTGCACGGGAACATATGGGCGGTCAAATGCATCTCGTGCGACTATCGGGACAGACTTCATGAACCTGTACAGGTCACCCCGCGGTGCCCTCACTGTGACGAGCTTCTTCGCCCCGACGTGGTCTGGTTTGGTGAGAGCCTCGATTCCGAGCTCTTGGGTCATGTCTATGAGGAGCTGAATCGGGCTGACCTGTGCTTGGTCGTTGGTACATCCGCGGTCGTCCAGCCTGCTGCTTCTTTTCCTCTTGTCATCAAGAACCGCGGTGGTATCATAATCGAAGTGAATGTGGAACCAACTCCCCTCACTGGAGCGGCTGATCTTCACATTGATGGAAAGGCTGGTGAGGTCCTTCCGGCCATTGACCGCGCCCTGCTCTCGCTCTCGTGAAAGTCTTGTCAGAGTCGCTCTTGGGCGTTGGGAACAGATAAATGGCGGAACCATGCCTGATGGGCACACGCGAGGTGAGTGATGGTGCGAGTCCTCGTTACGGGTGCCAGCGGCTTCATTGGTCGGAGGCTGCTGAAGCATCTAGCCGGTGAAGACCACGAGCTGGTCGCCTTTGTGAGACGGACAAGCAATACGCGGGGCTTTCCCGAGAATGTGGAGCTTCGCGAGGGTGACTTGCTAGACCCACCTTCTATTGAGGCTGCAGTGAAGGACATCGACGTTGTCATCCATCTTGCAGCGTATTTCGACTTCTACCCGAGCGACGTAAACTTGCTCTACAGAGTCAATGTGGACGGGACTCGGGAGCTGATGAATGCGTGCGTGGGTACTAGTGTTGAGCGTTTCGTCTACTGCTCGACGACTGAGACCATCGGTCCTGTTCGATATCCCCCTGGAAACGAGGACACAGAGTTGCGTCCTCAGTTTGACTATGGAAAGAGCAAGGTGCTTGCAGAGCAGGTAGTGCGAGAGATATCTGAGGACACGGGTCTGCCTCATATCATCCTTCGCCCCACTGGTGTGACAGGCGAGGGGGACCTATACACAGGCTACGAGTTGATCAAGGCGATAAATGACGGGGCCATTCCGGTTCTGCCTGGTGATGGCGAGAAGCACTTGATGTATACTTATGTCGGTGATATTGTCGCCGGTTTTGCAAAGGCCGTCGTTTCCAAGAGCGCAGAGAACGAAACATTCATCCTCTGCCCGGACGAGCCGATGAAGTATAAAGACATCGTGAACTTCATCGCTGACCATCTCGGTGTGGAACCGCCGAAGCGACGTGTCCCTACCTCTGTCGCCAAGCTGGGCATCGCAATGATGAGTCCCTTCAAGAACCGCGGCAAGACGACATTTCTATGGCACATGAAGACGATTGAGAGCATGGATCAGGAACGATGGTATACCAACGAGAAGGCGAAACGCATGCTTGGATGGGCGCCCGAGTACACCATGCAGGACGCCATTAGACGTGCGATTGACTGGTACTTCGAGAACGGCTACTTGGAGAGGAGGTCATAACTTGGATGCATTGCTTGGCCTGATACTCATCATTGCACCAATCGTGCTGGCATTTGTGATGCTTATCTGGTTCAAGAGGGCCGCCGATGTCACTGGTGTTGTTGTGTGGCTGGTGACACTTGTCATCGCTATCGCAGCATTCCAGACAGACATTGGCGTGGCGCTCACAGCGAGCGCAGCAGGCATTGTGAAGTCATTTCCCATATCGCTGATGGTCGCCACATCGATTCTCATGATGACGTATATGCAGGAGACTGGGTCTCTCCAGCGGTTGATTGTCTTCTTCAAGACGCTCGGCGGCGGTAGTCGTCCCATGCAGGTCATGCTGATTAGTCTGGGGCTGGGCCTGTTTCTGGTCGGCATTGGGGCCACTCCGGTCACAATGTTGCCACCAGTGATGCTGGCGCTCGGATTCTCGCCACTCGTCGCGGTCGCATTGCCAGCGATTGGCTATGACCCCCTGACGACTTTTGCCTTGCTTGGTGTCCCGGTCAAAGTGTTTGTCATGGAGTTCGGTCAGGCAGCCGGAGTCGACATCAGCCTTGCAGAAGCAGGAACGGTCTTCGCGATGTATATGCCTGTCATCACGACGGGGATCGCGATCTCAATGCTATGGATCGCGGGTGGCCGGGAGATGCTCTTTCATAAAGAGAGCCTGCTCTTGGCCATCATGTGTGGCGTGACCGCCGGTGGCGTTGCTATCGTCGCCAACAACCCCGTTGTCGACCAGACGGTTCTCACCAATGTCTATGCGGGGGCCGCAGTCATCTTTGTTCTCTATGCGTATACCAAACTCAGGGGGCGTGCGATTATCGATCGGAGCACCTTGACAGAGGCGGACTTGCAGATTGAGGCGTCTATGAGTCTGAAACGAGCAAGCATCCCTTGGACCATCCTCGTCATTCTGTGTCTTGCAACCACTCTAATCGAACCGATCAAGTATCTGCTGGCCGTTCAGCTGGACTGGGTAGTACAGGTGGGCACATACCCAACTGGCATAAGCACGAAGATTCTGTGGCAGGCCTACACATTGATGTTCATAGCAACACTCGCGTCGTTGCCGTTCTTCAGGCACGACAGCGAAACTCTGAAGCGGACATTCTCCACGTTTGCAAAGCGTGCCCCAAGGCCAGTTCTCGCAGCGGCAATCTTCTTTGCGATGGCCGAAGTGATGAACTTCAGCGGTTACACGATGGACGTCTCAGGTGTCTGGGCCTCGCCATCAGACCCGACAAACAACATGATCTACCTGCTGGCATCCATGACCTCTGAGTCGCTCGGTACAGCCTACCCTGCGACAGCTGCTTTTCTTGGCCTACTGGCTGGGTTCATCTCCGGTTCGGAAACCTCAGCCATTGCCATGTTCACGCGGTATCACTATGAGGCCAGTACGATGATTGGCGCGAACGCTGTAGTAGTGGCGGCCTCGAACGGAATTGGTGGCGGTCTGGCAAGTGTGCTCAGTCCTGCAAAGGTTCAGAACGCCGCAGCTGTCATTGATGAGATTGGAATAGAGGGCGAGGTCATCAGGTACGGCGCCGTTGTGGCCATCTTGATGACTGCGGCGGTTGCGATACTCACCATGCTATGGGCCTTCGTATAGCCTACCTATCACAGTTGCCATGATTTGACTGTGATAAGCCCACTGGCAGTGTCAGAGTTTGAGATGCAGCACCGGGCAGGACGACGGGATATCGCGACATTGCTTGGTGATGCCGAGGAAACGTAGGAGTCACGTATCCAAGGCGGACCGTGTCCTGTGAGACCTGCCGCGAATCCTTCGGATGGTCCTGAAACGACCTGTAGCCTGCAGCCAGACTGCTGTGCCAAGCAGAATGGGAATCGCCGCGACATCAAGGTTTGCGAGAAGCAGTCTTGCTACGGACACAAGAATCGGTATCACGAGGGCAATTGCTATTGCTCGATCAGGTCTCGCAAGGGTCCTCCTGACCGGTGGTGTCATCACGATGAGCGGAATCCAGAATCCGATAATGGCTAGGACTGCCACCTCGATGGATGGTATCCCCTGCACAGTCCATGGCGCACGAGTCCGACTCACCACACGCAGGAGCAGCGGAACAATGTTGTATTCAATAGTTGAGTCTAGTATGACACTCCCGACCGTACTGGCCGTCCCGATGTCGTGGTGAACGCTCCACGGAACCAACGCTCCCATGGCGAAAATCACACAAGCTAGTGACCGCGAGTCTTGGAGAACCGCTCGAAGGCCTGACGTTTCCCGAAGCCTCAGCCTCCTGACCACTACGATTAGAGAAACCGATGTCAAGACCACGGCCATGCCAATGGGTGCAGCAGGCATTGCGAAGTTGAGAACGTGGTATAACGGGAACCTGATCACCAATCGCAGGTTGTGGTGTCCGTCAATTGCGAGCGAGGTCCTCGCATAGTATCTTGGGTTCAATGAAAAGACCGAAACAGAGATTCGAGTCCCGAAGTCTGCTATGTATAGACTCTTCGGCACTGGAGAGTATAGCGTGACAGAATACTGAGGTTCTAGGTCGGTTGTGACCACCACGTAGACCGGGATGTCGGGGTCTGCGTCCAGATACATTCGGACGACCGGGTATCGTATGGAGAGCACAGCGCTACCAGACGACTCAACGGTGAAGGGTGTGGGGCCGAATTCTTGGATCAGATGTGAATACAAGATCCACCCTCCGGTGGCCTGGTAATGTCCGGCTGGAAGATATACTACGTCGTCGTGACTGCGCGGAAAGAGTATGGCAAAACCGGCAGTTTCCCTCCTCGTCACGTTCAGGGCGGGCCAGAGTTCGCTTCGGTGAAACACGCTGCTGTCAAAGAGTTTTTCGTCGTTTCCTGAGAGGGCTGTCAGTTGCACAGGATAGAGTTGAGTTGTAGCATGACCTGTGATCTCCACAGCCTCAATGTGGACTTGCGAGTCAGGCATCAGAAGAATCGCAATCTGAACCTTCAGCAGGAGAGCCCACCTGCCATGGCTACTGTTGACAAGAGATACGGGCAACGAGTAATCTTGTGACTGGGAATCAGCATCTGCTGTGAGTTCGAAGGTTGCCCGGCTGTCCGTTATAGATGTCCACTCTTCGAGAAGCTGTGTGGTCAGGTTCAGCTGACATCCTCCCCCGTCGACACGGAACGATACCGTGAGCGTGAGAGAGTCGAAATACCCAACCGCGACACTCTGATATCTCGTGAGCACCAGGATCACATTGCAACCAGACACCGCCACTCCGTCGGTATCATTTCTCGCCTCCAGACTGACTGGCGAATCATCGCCGACAGATGATTGAGTAAAGAAATGCCAGTCATCGGTGATCCCGAGTGGATTGCTGCTATAGACGCTCACTTGTGTCGTGGGACTGGCTGGCATCGCGTCCACCTGAATGCTCGGGGTGACATCATTTGCCCCCTCTTGGAGCAGCGTCACAGTTGTCTGATGGGTCACTGGCACAATGAGCAGAAGTGCGCCGCCTATGAGAGCTGCAAGAGCCATGGCCAGCAATACCTGCCGCCTGATCTCCGCCCTGAAGACGGGATTGTCACGAGGAATGTCTGGTCCTGACATTTTCTTCACGGGCTCAGCTCGCCTCATCGATATCAGTCTACTTTTTAGACCATTCAGGCTGGTAGTCGACGCCAGAGGTCGAACACTCGCTCCCACAGAAAGGTTGTTGCCGAGAAACCGATTGCAACCGCAAACAGGGAATGCGCCGAGTAGTCCACACCGACAAATAGCAGGTAGATCACGAACAGGGTAGTGACAAAGACCGCGTAGAATGCGTTTCTAGGAATTGCTCTGAATCCAACATACAGAAAGTCGGCCAAAAAGCCCAGATCCGCCTCTGAGCTGTGCTAGTAGAGTCTTCCAAGTCGTCGGGCCAAGTTTCATGACCAGGGGCAGCGAGTCTTCATGCTTCTTCGTCTTTGCCCGGTTCATAGTTTCAGGTCGGTGAGTGACCACTCAATAGTCTTCCGCAGATTCGAACTCGGGAACATTCAACGTCAGACGAGTTTCCATCTCGACGGGGACTATGAAGGTCTCGTGGAGCGTCACATTATTGGTTGTTTTCAGAGTGCGCCCCGTGCGAAGCGTATTGGGGTAGTTTCCTATCAGAAAGGCACGGATGGGGCACAGGGACTCTGTTCTGATTACATCGATGACTTTGTTGATGAGTGCCACCATGTTTGCCTGGTCATGTTCGTGGACAGGCTCCGTGTCAGGAATCGTACTGAGCTGGGACTGATAGGTACGGTAGCCAAAGAGCAGAGCCACCACCGATCCGAGCACAAGGGCACCGATGACCACGAGCCCTGTGCTCGTTATCGCCTCCACAGTTCCCGCGGGAATGTTGAGTGATAGCACGAACTGGATGATCGCGAGACCAACTATGCTGGCCACCAGCCCCCCGCATCCAACCATGACCGAGGTGGGTAGGTCGGCTTCCTCAGCACCTCCGTAGATATCGATGATGTCGCTGCTGCCATCAGGGAGAAGTTTCGAAAGATGGATTCTCTGTGCTATCTCATGCTGGAAGGCCTTCATCTCTGGCGGCGTTTCTCCCTCGATAGCATCAAGAGTTGTCACTCCGTGCGCCAGTCTGTCCAAGTACTGAAGGAGGGACGCGACATCTTTTCGAGTAAGTCCCCTGATTCGACTCCGCAGGAGCAGATCACGATAGTAGAATGCCATGGCCCCCATGATTCCCAAGGTCACGACCCCTATCACTGCAAACCTCATGAACATGGAGGAAGTGGGCACAGTCTGAGTGGGATCTGTCATCAATGCA
>Ga0164318_10007840_pt1 | contig 10358 bp, 8 predicted proteins | sample GuaBasSedimGuay9_FD_113734 | JGI IMG/M metagenome (GOLD analysis project Ga0164318, IMG submission 113734) | Subseafloor sediment microbial communities from Guaymas Basin, Gulf of California, Mexico - Guay9, Core 4571-4, 0-3 cm | ecosystem: Environmental > Aquatic > Marine > Hydrothermal vents >...
CGCTTTAATTAGTGGCATACTAGCTACGCCGCCACTGATACGAAAAATCTGTCCCTTTTTAAGTTTCAATGAATAATGAATTAAAACTTTCGCTAAACGTTCAATTCTCGAATCCATAATCTCTCTCCCGAGCTAAAGTGCTCCTTCAATTTTTAATAGTTTCTTTTTCATTTCAAGCCCTCCCCCATATCCACCTAATCCATTTGAAGCTAATACTCGATGGCATGGAATAATAATCGGGATTTTATTGGTAGCATTGGCAGACCCTACCGCACGCGAGGCTTTGGGATTTCCTATCGCTTTTGCAATCTCACCATATGTTTTTGTTTTGCCATAAGGGATTTTTGAAATCTCCGTAAGAGCTTTTTTTCTAAAAGGAGTTGTTTGCAAATCAAGTTTCATGCTGAATTTTTTGAGTTTACCATTAAGATATTTCTCAATCTGTTTTTCTACTTGCTTATTTATAGAACCACCACGTTCAATTTTCCAATTTGGATAATTCTTCTTAAGCAAATCTTTAAAATATTGCACCGGTTCTCCGGGCAAAGTTAAAATCGCTAATCCCTTAGATGTTGACGCTATTCTAATTGTTCCAATTTTGCTTTTGAATGAATGAGTATATAATATATTTTCTTTCGTCATTGTAATTCCTCTAATAATTTAGGTAGTTCAGCTATAGATTTAATATTATAATCAGGGTTAGCACTGGCAGTTTTTTCTTGTCCCCCATAAGGAGACTCAACTGCAATAACTTGTAATGGTATAGCCTTGGCGGCAAAAATATCATTTACAGTATCACCTATTACAATTGAATCTTCAGCCTCAACATTCATCCTTTTCATAGCCTCAAGAAAAGCATCCGGAGCAGGTTTCACATGATCAACTTCGTTCCCCCCGACAAAAGCATGAAATTTATCCATCCAATCAAACATCTTAGCAATGCCAATCACATGATTTCGAATTTTGGTTGTGGCAATTGCCATTTTGTAATTCTGTTTTTGAAGAATGTCCAATGTTTCTTCAACCCCCGGCAACATATAAGTAGAACGAACAACTGTTTCTGACGCTTTTATCTGAAAATGATGACATAGCTCTTTAACCGGTTTATCGGTAAAATTTGGATACATTTGTGTAAGCGGATAGCCAATATATGTTTTGATAATTTCCGGAGATTGTTCCGGCTCACCCATCTTTCTTAATGAGTAATTGACTGCTTCGACTACCCCACCTGAAGAATCAATCAAGGTCCCGTCTAAATCAAAAATTAAATTTTTATATCTGCTCAAAATAGATTTGTTACTTTTCCTTTTATATCCTCAAGCGGGACAGAATATACTCTATCTACTGCACCAAATTTCAATGTGATAATTAAAATAGAATAAATATCTCCTCTTGTCAATTCCGTTTCTCCTTGTAAAGTCCAATTTTGAGATAAACCATCATAATCCGGCAATCCATTAACAATAACAACTCCATCGATTATTTCAATATCCTCATCCGGAAGACCAACAACAATTCCGGTATGTTTAAAATCTGATGAATCCAAAAACCTGACAATATCATATCTGTTTGGTAAAGCATGAAGAAATGGCTTATCCATAAAAAAGAGATTTACTGTATAACTTGTCGGTTCAGTTTTCAAAATCGTTTTGCTTTCGAATATAGGAGATAGTTCATTGTTTTGATGAATATAAACTTCGGGGAAATTCCTTAAATAATAATTCCCAAATGCTACCGGAACTACAAATTGATATACCAACCCTATTACAAAAAAAATCAATAGAGCTCTACTGTTTCTGGTGAAATTCTTCTTCTTAACTTTAATCGTTTTATGAATATCTACAAAAGTGAAAAAATAGAATACGACAGGAATTCCAAATAATATAATTTTCACCCAAAGAGACAGATTGATAAAAAAGGAGACAAAAAACAGAAAAGAGGCGATCAAAGTTACCAAAAATACAAATACCCCAAATAAAGTTTCTTTCCAAAAAAGATGTCCTAACCCGGGCATCAGAATGTTGAGAATAATTGCATATGTTTGACTTTTAATAAATCTACTGAACATTATATCCTTTCTTATGTACAAAATTAGTACAATAAGTTACTGTCAAATAATTCAAACCACCTAATTCAGTATTTTAAAATAGCTTAGTTTAATTATTCTAATTATTAATACCGATAAATTGACATAATGTTACGTTAAATAAATAAAAGAACTTCGTATTTTAGGATATTATTATACTCTTAATATTGACAACTTAATACTATCAATATCCGGAACAGTTTTTGCTTTTTTAGCATATAAGTAATAGATAGATAGCAAATTAAAGCTGGAGTTATTATGTCAGCTTGACATTTGTAATAGGATAGAGTTAGATTATAAAAAACTAAAAATAATTTGGAGGATTTAATGTTTCGATATACTACACAACTTTTTGGAATTACAATTTTTGCTTTAGCCTTAATCTGGGTTGTCGGTTCCGGCGAAGCAGTTCAAAATACTGGAACATTTGAAGAACCAGTTTTATGGGTTAATGATACAGTTCATATTGATATCGAACAGAGTTCTGATAAAGAAGACTCTCCGATGCTCAAACGGGATTCTTTTCTAAAAGATGTTAAAAAACTTACTCAAACCGCATTTAATATCCGCAATAATTACATGGAAGATGTTGATACTCATGAAATTATTAAAGCCGGAATGCGCGGAATGCTTTCTGATTTGGACAGATTCTCTGTATTAATGGAAAAAACATCTTATGATGCTTTGATGGAATCAACTCACGGCAAATACGAAGGTTTGGGGATGCAGATTGATTCACGCGATGAATATATTAGAATTATTACTCCAATTGAAGGTACTCCTGCATATCGTAAAGGTCTTCATGCCGGCGACTTGATTGTCGAAATCAATGGAAAATCTACCAAAGATATGACGTCAAGTGATGCCTCTAAACTTATGCGCGGTAAAGCAGGAACATCTATTACTCTCAGCATCAAAAGAACCGGACTGGCAGACCCAATTGAATTTGAGATAGAACGTGCAATAATCGAATTAAAATCAGTAAATTATTCCGGAGTTGTCCCCGGAACTGATATTGGCTATGTAAGACTTTCCAGATTTGCTGAAGAAACTTCTCATGAGCTAAGGAAAGCAATCAATGAACTAAATAAACAAAATATTTCTTCCTTGATTTTCGATTTGCGTAGTAACGGCGGTGGTCTTTTAGATCAAGCTACTGAAACAGCCGAACTATTTCTTGAAGAAAATAAAGAAATTGTCTATACAAAAGGCAAATATGAAGACAGTGAACGCCATTACTATTCATCTCGCCCGCCAATTTTTGGCGATAAACCGTTATTGATATTAACCGATGGCGGTACTGCCTCGGCATCAGAAATTGTCTCGGGTGCTATTCAGGATTGGGACCGAGGCTTAATATTAGGAACGCAAACTTATGGCAAAGGCTTAGTTCAACAGATATTTCCTATTTCCTCTGATGGTTCAATGGCATTAAAATTAACTACCGCCAAATATTACGTACCATCAGGGAGATGCATCCAAAAACCGGAAACTCAAAGTAAAAAAAGTAGTCCACATGACACCATTGAGGAAGAAGCCGAGGAATCAGATTCCATATCTGTCAAGGAAGAAGAGATTTACTACACTAATGGCGGACGCATCGTTTACGGTGGCGGAGGAATTATCCCCGATATCGAAATTGAAAAAGAAACATGGAAGCCGATTGAAATTAATTTAGTGCGTGAATCAATGTTCTTTGATTTTGCAGTAAAATATGTTTCGGAAAATCCGGACACCAAACCTAATATTGAAATTACTCCTGCTATTATCGAACAATTCCGTCAATTTACTATCGATAAAGAATTTGAGTACAAAACTTCATTGCAATACGCCCATGAAAAACTCCTGAATACTATCAAAGATGAAAACAAAGAAGAACTGTTCGCTGAACAACTGGAAAAGATTGAAGCTCTTATTGAAAAAGAAAAAGAAAAAGATTTTGATAACTCGAAAGAATACATCCAACGCTTAATTAAACGTGAAATAGTTTCCGCCATTGCCGGCGAAAGAGGCGTTTATGAAGAAATTATTCTAAAAACTGATAAATCAGTTCAGCAAGCTGTAAAAATTCTTTCAACCCCAAATGAATATTCCAAGCTACTGACCAATGACAACGGCCAAGGATAAATAGAAAATTCAGATATAAAAAAAGGCACTCAAATTGAGTGCCTTTTTTGTATTAATAACAGAGACAAATAAGTCATGTTGAGCGAAATCGAGACATGGCTTATTAAAATTTCATGAGATTAGATTGAGTCAGATGTTTCAATGACACCTTCTTTAAATTCTCTAAACAGCCAGACTTTATCATCTAAAATCAATTTAAATACAATTGGCCGGTCTTTTAAATGAGTGCTGTCCATGATAAAACAATCAATCTGAGCAATATCAAATGAATAAATTATATTAGCTCCGCCAAATTGTTCAAACTCAAAAGCATCGTAACGTTCCGGAATATTATAAACAAATTGAAGCAGTGAATCCGAAGTCAGTTTTTCATCGAGCATTTCTACAGACAACAACGAATCTATCGCTGCTCGATTTTTCTGTTTTACCGCCTGTTGTAATTTGAACAACTGATTTTTTATTTCAGGGATATAATCCCTCGAGGGTGTCTTTTCTTTACATCCACTCCAACTAGCAAGTAATAATATAAGTGTAACTAAAATAATTCTTTTCATTGTGCCCTCTGACTTTTTTGTCCATCCATCTTAAACTGGCCGTTACCGGTTCTTTTCAATACTCCACCCTCAACTAATTTTTCAAGGGTGCGAGTTGCAACCAGATTCCAGAACCAATAGCGATGCCCAAAAGTAACTTTATAATGCCCAAATTTGTCAGCTATTTTAAATAATTTATTATAAACTTCAGTAAGGTAAATATGATGTTTTTCACCCATAGCATTTACAATAGGGACTATAGCGTTTGTATCCAAAGTAAAAATTTCAGGGTTAAATTTCTTATCATAAAAATTATTGGTAGCCCATCTAAGACGCATCCGTTTATATCGTTCATCATCACACTTAAAAACTGGGATGCTATCACCAAATTGGAATTGATAACTACTATTATTAAAATTTATTGAATAAAAATGGGAACCGTTAAAAACATCGCCGCCTTGAACTGCATACATATAATAAGGAATGTGTGCTTTGCAAAAATTAGTATTATCATATATTATCAGAGGGATATCTCTGGTTATAAAATTTTGTCCAAGTTCATACCATAACAAAAAAGTACCAATTACTGCATACGGATTATATGTAATTACGCCACCATCAATAAATTCATTACTGTCTGCAGATATAAGTCCTTCTTCAACTAAACTGTCGCGAAGATTAAAGTACAAAGGCATATCATTTTTGATTGCACTTGATAAATAATCAGCTGTTTCCAATGCAAGCTGTCTTGAAACTTCCGCCTCATCAACAGTAATTACCGGAAAATTTAATGAATATTCCCCTTGTTCATTATTAATATAATTACTTTGCACTAACAACGATAACAACTTGCTAACAATCTCAACATCAACTTTTGCTATCTCAGCAATTTCTTTAGTTGTTTTACCTTCCTGAACCATAAAAAGTAAAACTCTTGAGAATTCAGATCTAAATTCAGAACCATTATCAACCATAGGAGGTAAAGTAATTTTTTCATTCAAATATGAATAAATTTTTTCCGGTATTCTCGGCTTAAGGAAAAATGGTTGTTCAAAAAATTTCTGCGAAGGCAATATTTCATCAAGAGTATCCACCACATCATAAAATGTAAACTTTAAATCAGTTTGACCAAAATTTGCAGGAATATTAAACTTTGCATACGTAATCTTTGATTCAAATGGAATCAGATAAGTGTTTGTATGAAAATTTTTATTTGAACTAAGAGTTGCGCCATGAGAGTTTATTTCTATTTTGATAGTTATAAATTTCAAATTATCAGTATTGTTACTGATTTCAATCGGAATTGACATCTCTCCCCATTTAGTCTTGGATAATTCAATCTCACCAACCACAATTTCCGGTTGAGCAATAACATTTGAAAACGGTACAATAGTTATTAAAATTGTTAAAATAAATTTAATCAGATTCATTTTTTTCTCCTGTTAATACTTTGGCAGCCAATTGACCACAAGCGGCATCAATATCCTGCCCTCTACTTTTTCTTATTGTTACAGCAATATTTATTTTCACTAATTCTCGTCCAAACCAATTTACCTTTTCATCGGAAGGCCTCTTAAAAGGCAACTTATCTACCTCATTATAAGCAAGAATATTTATTTTACACTTTAATCCATGAATTAGTTTACTCAATGCTTTAATATCTTCAACTTTATCATTAAACCCTTCAAATATAATATACTCAAAAGTTACGGGCAAATCAGTCTTTCGAGTATAATATTTAATAGCTTCCGTAAGTTTATCAAGTTTAAAAGTCTCGGCAATCGGCATTATCCGTGTTCGTTTACCCTGTGTTGCTACATGTAATGAAAGTGCTAAATTAACTTTAAGGTTTTCATCAGCTAATTTTTTAATTTTTGGAGAGACTCCGGAAGTTGACACGGTAATTTTTTTAGGAGAAATATTCAATCCATTTCCCGAAATCATAATTTTAATAGCCTCAATCAGATTTTCATAATTATTAAACGGTTCACCCATCCCCATAAAAACAACATTGGAAAAAACATTTGATCTAAAAGATTTATTAATAGCTAAAAGCTGACCAACTATCTCCCCAACAGTTAAGTTACGAATAAACCCCATTGTTCCAGTTGCACAAAATTTACATCCAAGAGCACAACCAACCTGCGATGATATACAAAGTGTATTGCGGCCATTTCCATCCGGAATAAGCACTGATTCGAGTGGTTTGTTGTCTGAAAGATTAAATAGAATTTTTTTTGTCCCATCAGAAGATTCGGCAATATTAGCTATCCTGAGTCCTTCTATTGTGTATTTTTCAGATAGCTCATTACGTATATCTTTGGAAAGGTCAGTCATTTGGTCAAATGATTTAATCTGTTTGTTATATAACCATTTGAACAGTTGGCGTCCTTTATATGGTTTTTGACCAAATTGGGCAAATAGTTCTATAAGCTGGCATTCGGTATATCCGAGAATATTGATTTTTTTCATATTATTGTAATTTATAAAAATCTTACCATAAATCAACAGGCAATGCAAACATCAGCTGTTTTTACTTATTAGTCAAAGTAGAACAGTATTATCAAAAATAGAGTGAAAAATATTAAGGATTTAACGATATTACAGATAAGAAATAATCATCTTGACAAAATTGTATAAACAACCTATACTCTTTTTTCATTCGGGGTGTGGCGCAGTCCGGTAGCGCGCTTGCTTTGGGAGCAAGATGTCGGAGGTTCAAATCCTCTCACCCCGATTTGATTATTCCACTCTTAACTTATTATTTGGTGGCTGTATATTATTAATGATACAACATATTTCATCAATATTACATCGGGCACACTCAGACCTTCGACGAACAGAACATATCTATATGATACTTATTGCTCTAATTATTGGATTATTGGGTGGATTATGTTCTGTTGGATTCAGAGAACTTATACATATTATTCAACTCGGTTCATGGTCACAGAGCGGTAATTTAGTTGATCATATTCGCACTCTTCCTTGGTGGTGGAAAATAGGAATTCCAACTTTTGGCGGTCTGTTAGTTGGCCTCATTATTCACAACTTCGCCCGTGAAGCTAAGGGACATGGTGTACCAGAGGTTATGGAAGCTGTCGCACTTCGTGGAGGACGTATCCGCCCTCGAATCGTCTTTGCCAAAATGATTGCTTCGGGAATTTGTATTGCAACTGGTGGCTCTGTGGGAAGAGAAGGACCAATTGTTCAAATTGGCTCATCGCTTGGCTCGACAATTGGTCAATGGCTAAAAATCAGTGAGGGACGTTTACGAACCCTTGTCGGTTGTGGGGCGGCGGCAGGTATTGCGGCAACTTTCAACGCTCCAGTAGCTGGAACGCTATTTGCCGTAGAAGTTATCCTTGGTGACTTTGGCGTTTCTCAGTTTTCACCGATTGTAATATCGTCGGTTAGTGCAACTATAGTTAGCCGGTATTTCAACGGTGATTTCTCAGCATTTAATGTTCCTGCGTATAGCCTTAATAATCCACTTGAAATTTTTGCTTATGCCACATTAGGAATTATTGCCGGTTTTGTAGCTGTTGCATTTGTTAAATCATTATACAAATTTGAAGATATTTTCGAAAATCTCTCTATGTATCCGCCACTCAAGACAATCATCGGCGGTTTCCTTATTGGTCTTATAGCATTAAAATATCCTGAAGTTTTAGGTCTCGGATACGAGACAATAGACCAAGCTCTTAACGGAAACATGATCATAGATTTACTTCTAATTTTGATAGTCGTAAAGATATTTGCGGTATCCATTACAATTGGTTCGGGAGGTTCAGGCGGCATTTTAGCTCCCTCGCTCTTTATAGGAGCGATGACTGGAGGTGTCATTGGAATGGCAGTAAATATCCTATGGCCGGGAGCTGTTGCTAGCCCCGGTGCGTATGCATTAGTAGGTATGGGAGCAGTTGTAGCGGCTGGCACTTATGCCCCGATTACAGCTATCCTGATTATATTTGAGCTTACAAATGACTACAAAATTATTCTTCCATTGATGATTAGTTGTATTATCGCAACTATTCTGGCTGCAAAAATCCAAGAAGGATCGATTTATACAATTAAATTATTACGACGAGGTTTAAATATAAACAAAGGGCGCTCAATCAATGTAATGGAAGACTTAAAAGTTAAGACTATTATGAAGAAAGATTTTGCCACAGTTCCGGTCAATGCACAATTAATGTTGATTGTCTCACGCTTTATCGAGCATCCCGGAAACTCACTATTTGTAATTAATGAAAATCGCAACCTTTGCGGGCTTATTACATTGGATGAAATTCGTCCTATTATGGCAGATGCTCAATCCCTACAAAGCCTGCTGATTGCAAAAGATTTGATGATTGAACACGGTTTCCCTAAATTTTCTCCCGATGATAGTTTAGCTATCGTTATGAAGCACCTTGGCAGTAATTCATATGATCTTCCTGTGCTGAGTAATGGTGAAATCATTGGCAGTATCTGGCCTGAAAATGTCATTGCCCTATATAATGAAGAAATTTTCAAACGTGATATGGCTTCTGGAATGAGTACTCTTTTAGGCAAAGAATCACACGAAACATCAATCCCTGGTATCCATAACTCGAGGTTGAACGAGATTGAGGTCCCCTATCGGTATGTAGGCTATACAATAGCTGAACTTAATATTCGTAAAAAATTCGGTGTAACAATACTCTTGGTAAGAAGAAAGAAAAAAGATCAGGACGAACTTGTAGATGCTATACCAGATGCAGACACCAAACTCCTGAGTGGTGATATATTGTTATTGATGGGAACAGATCAAGGACTAAGACACTTTGAACTCGGTTAAGCCGTACGATTTGAATCTGTAAGTCATTTTTTTTTGATTAGACTACACACGGTTTATCTCGGTCTATCACCCAAAACTATAAAATATAATTTAACAATTCCAAATCCTTTCACCCCGATTTGATTAATATATTTATTTTTTAATCTCCACCAAGCAAGTATATTCTAAACATGTAATCACTTTACCGACCGCAACTTATTACATACCTTAGGTTAATTATGAAATTTTTACCAACTACAAAAGATGAACTAATAAAACTCGGATGGGACCAGCTTGATATAATACTTATCTCAGGCGATAGTTATATTGATTCGCCATATATAGGGATTGCTGTTATAGGAAAGTACTTGCTAAAAAATGGCTTTAGAGTCGGGATCATTGCACAACCTGAGTTGAAATCAGAACAGGATATTATGCGTCTTAGCGAACCGAAACTGTTCTGGGGTGTCAGCGGTGGATCAGTTGATTCGATGGTAGCCAATTATACAGCCACAAAAAAGAAAAGAAAATCAGACGATTTCACTCCTGGTGGAATCAATAACCGAAGACCCGATAGGGCGGTAATAGTTTATAGTAATCTCATTCGTAAATATTTCAAAAACACAAAACCGATTGTTCTGGGCGGAATCGAAGCAAGCCTGAGAAGAGTAACACATTACGATTATTGGTCAGATAAAATTCGTAAATCAATTCTGTTTGATGCCAAAGCGGACGCCCTCATTTATGGCATGGGTGAAAAAACTGTTTTGCAATTAGCAAAAGCTTTTAAACAAAACGAAGACTGGCAAAA
>Ga0164318_10007841_pt1 | contig 10358 bp, 11 predicted proteins | sample GuaBasSedimGuay9_FD_113734 | JGI IMG/M metagenome (GOLD analysis project Ga0164318, IMG submission 113734) | Subseafloor sediment microbial communities from Guaymas Basin, Gulf of California, Mexico - Guay9, Core 4571-4, 0-3 cm | ecosystem: Environmental > Aquatic > Marine > Hydrothermal vents...
AGCATGGTTCCCGGCCCGGCCAGACGAACCTTGGCTCCCAACTTGTTCAGGCAATAGATGTTGGAACGAACCACCCGGCTGTGAGTGATGTCGCCGATAATCGCCACTGTCAAACCATTGATTGAGCCTTTGTGCTGACGGATGGTAAAAGCGTCCAGGAGCGCTTGACTCGGGTGTTCGTGCATGCCGTCCCCGGCGTTGACCACTGAACAATCAAGCCGGTCGGCAAGATACTGGCATGCACCTGAGGCGTTGTGCCGCATGACAATGATATCGGGATGCATGGCTTGAATGTTTTTTGCCGTGTCCTCCAGTGTTTCCCCTTTAACCACCGAGGATCCTGAAGCGCTGATATTGACGGTATCTGCCGAAAGCCGTTTGCCGGCAATTTCAAAGGAGGTACGGGTACGGGTGCTGGCTTCGTAGAATAGATTGATGATAGTTTTCCCGCGCAGAGTTGGAACCTTCTTGATCTGCCGGGTGTTGATTTCTTTAAAACTTTCAGCCGTATCGAGGATAAAATTGATCTCGTCAGCTGTCAGATTCTTGATACCCAGGATATGCTTGGGGTTGAAAGACATACGAATAACCTCCACATCAAGTTCTAAGTAAGTGAACCGCTTGAGGAACATTTTGATCGTCAAAATCGACTTTTATCTGTTCATTCTGAGCAGTTGGTATATTGCGACCGATATAATCGGGGCGAATCGGCAACTCACGGTGACCACGATCAACCAGGATGGCCAGTTGTATATTCTGCGGACGACCTAGAGCGATGACTGCTTCCAACGCGGCTCGAATTGTACGACCGGTAAAAAGAACATCATCGACCAAAATAACTTTTTTGTCAGTGACTGGAACATGGATGCAACTATGCCCCACCTCCAGATTATTGCGGGATTCGAGGTCATCCCGATACATGGTGACATCAATAATGCCGGTAGAGACATCCTTACCCTCTATATTAGTTATTTTCTGTTGCAGTTGCGTTGCCAGGTAGGCTCCACCAGTACGGATACCAATCAACAGTAAATCATCAACCCCAGCATTTTTCTCCAGAATTTCATGAGCTATTCTGGTTATTGCGCGGTCGACTCCGTCTGAATCGAGTATTTCTATAATTTCTACTGCCATAAAGACCTCCCATGAAAAAAGACATAAAAAAACACCTGCACGAATATTTATGCAGGTGTTCTGATTAATTTTATTAAGTATATTTGCACGTTATAACTCCCTTGCCAACCTCTCGGATCAGCTTAAAGGGTTAATGGAAGCGCTTACTGATCCTTGTTCGTATCGGTAAGAGCGGATAGAGCTTGTTGTATTGCATAAGATACGGTGCCGCCGTATTTTTTCTGACTTTTTTCAATCCACTGCGGATGAACAACGTCGATTACTGCAAATACAGATTTCAGCCCCAGTAATCGTGCCAGTGCAAGGCGATGAGTTCCTTCACCGGCTTTCATCAGTTCACCGCATCGTCCAATCCTTATGGTAATTTCTTTTTGTCCTTTACAGGAGCGATCCTGAACCGGCCGTCTTTGGTAGCCGTCTTTCTGCATGCTTTCGTAGAGTGCATACACGCCAGCGTAGTATGCATCTATTTCTTTTTGTGATCGCAACTTTGGCGCATGGGTAACGCCAAACTGTTTCAGATCGCTAAGCATCCCTGCGTATGAAGCGCTTTCCTGGTAGGGCAGTTGATCCACAAAAAGTTCTTTAAACTGCTGGAGCCGAAACGGCTCATTTCTGTGCTGAACTAAATCCCAATCGCCAGGGCAAGCAAACAACGGCCAGCGTTTTATATAGTTGGGCCATTGTTTTGAGCTGTATGGGTAAATAACGGCATCAGGCCGAATTTCAGCAGACCATCTTCCATATCTTCTTCTTAGTGATAGATATTTATAGGTTGAAAAATAATCTCTGAGACTAAGATTCTTTGACATAATACTTCAAGTCAGACTAGTTTAATGGCTGATCTCAATCAAACTGATAATCCAAATTTCTGTTCGATTTCGATTTCCGAAATCTAATAGCATCATGCTGAAAATGTCAATCGCAAAGTTGTTAAATTTACCTCAGTCTATAGTGCGACCAATCCGATTAAACCTGATTTTATGCAGCAGATCACCTTTGGAATTCCATGACCAGTATTTTATAAAAGCCAGCCCTTTAATTTTTGAGATATGGACAAATCCCCAAAAGCGGCTGTCAAATGAGTAATCCCGGTTATCTCCCATAACAAAATAGCTGTCAGCCGGAACTTTGATAGGACCGGTAAAATCTCGTGGACTGGCAACAGCCGGGATCATATCCGCATCTTTATGTTTTTCTGCCGGAATTGTAAATGGTTCCCCGTTGACATAGACATGCTTGGCTTTTACTTCGATAGTATCTCCGGGGAGTCCGATAACCCGTTTGATAAAATCGCGCTTTTGAAAATAAGATTTCCCCTCATCGCCGGGAAACTCAAAGACAATCACATCACCCCGTTCAGGATCACGAATTTTCAGATACTTGTCATCACTGACGTAGGGGATATGGGTGCCGTAGATAAATTTATTAACCAGAAGATGGTCACCGATAAGGAGCGTATCGAGCATTGATCCTGAAGGGATTTTAAAAGCTTGAAACAAAAAGGTACGGATAATCAATGCCAGAATAATGGCAACAAACATCGCTTCTGACCATTCACGATACCAAGGTTTTTTGGACCCAACAGCGACTTTTTTCTTTTTAAAAATTCCCATAATTCACTCTTTAACACTCTCGTAAAAAATTGATTGAAAACCCAGATGGTTAAGCAAAAATTGCGTCCTGCAAGGCGGAGTGCTTTTTCAAGGGCGAAGGCATACATCGTATGTCGAGATCTTGAAAAAGCGCGACAACAGCGCAGGTCACATTTTTTTGCAACGCCATCACTCTTTAACTTTGAGGATAGCCAAAAAAGCCTCTTGTGGAAGTTGGACACTCCCCACCAGTTTCATCCGTTTTTTACCGGCTTTTTGTTTTTCCAACAGTTTCCGTTTTCGGGTGATATCACCACCGTAACATTTGGCAGTGACATCCTTCCTTAACGCTTTGACCGTCGAACGGGCAATAACTTTATTGCCGATAGCCGCCTGGATAGCGACTTCAAACTGCTGTCGAGGGATAAATTCCTTCATCTTCGATACCAGATCGCGCCCCCTGAATTGAGCTTTATCCTGGTGAACAATGAGCGATAACGCATCGACAACATCACCATTAATCAGAACGTTCAGGCGCACCAGTTTGCTCAGCCTGAAGTCAAGATACTCGTAATCCAGCGAGGCATAACCACGGCTAATAGATTTCAGGCGATCAAAAAAATCAAGAACAATTTCATTCAGTGGCATTTCATAAACCACCATCACCCGGTTTGCAGTGAGGTATTTAATCTCTCTCTGGATGCCACGCTTTTCGATACACAATTTCAATACTGGGCCGACAAATTCGTTGGGAACATGGATAGAGGCGAGGATAAAAGGTTCTTCAATCTTTTCAATAAGTTGTACCTCAGGAAGCATATTGGCGCTTTCAACTTCCAGCAATTCACCTTTGGTCGTCGTCACCTTATAAACCACTGTTGGGGCTGTTGTAATGAGTGCAACACCAAATTCCCGCTCCAGACGCTCCTGAATGATTTCCATATGGAGAAGGCCGAGAAAACCACAACGGAAACCAAAACCAAGGGCAAGTGAATTCTCTGGTTCAAATGAGAAAGCTGCATCATTGAGGCGCAGTTTTTCCAATGCGTCACGCAGGTTATCGTAATCTGCTGCATCAATAGGATAAAGACCGGAAAAAACCATCGGCTTGACTTCCTGATAACCAGGAAGGGCCGTATCTGCCGGATTATGTAGATGGGTAATTGTATCCCCCACCTTGGCATCTTCAACAACCTTGATTCCGGCGATGACAAATCCAACTTCGCCCGCAGAGAGCTGTGGCAATTCGACTGGATGAGGGGTGAAGGCACCAACTTTCTGCACTTCATAAACACCACCCGTTGCCATCAGTTTGATTTTTTCACCCTTTTTAACTGTCCCTTCAAAAATTCGTACCAGAACAATCACTCCCTGATATGAGTCGTACCAGGAATCAAAAGTGAGGGCTTTAAGTGGTGCGCTCGGATCACCTGCAGGAGCCGGAATTCTTTCTACAACGGCTTCAAGAATATCAGTGATTCCAATCCCCTCTTTGGCACTGGAAAGAATTGCATCCGATGTATCGATACCAACAATCTCTTCAACTTCTGCTTTGATTCGCTCGGGCTCAGCACTGGGAAGGTCAATTTTATTGATGACCGGGAAGATTTCTAAATCCTGATCAATCGCCATGTAGACATTGGCCAGAGTTTGCGCCTCAACCCCCTGGGCTGCATCAACAACCAACATAGCCCCCTCACAAGCAGAGAGAGAGCGACTGACTTCATAGGAAAAATCGACATGCCCGGGAGTATCAATCAGATTGAGAATGTAATCCTGCCCATCTTTTGCCAGATAAGAGAGTCTGACCGATTGAGCTTTAATGGTGATTCCACGTTCCTGCTCCAGTTCCATCTTATCCAGGTACTGATCAGACTTCTCCCGATCAGTCAGGGCACCGGTTGCCTCTAACAGACGATCAGCAAGGGTGGACTTACCATGGTCGATATGGGCGATAATAGAAAAATTACGGATGTTTTTCTGCTTCATAAAATCTCAAAAAAGTAAGCTGTTTACAGATGAAATAACCGCTCTTTATAATCCTGATTGGTGATAGATGTAAAGTTAAAAGGTGGGTAGGTGTGGCTATTCAAGTTCTTTTCAACCGAGAAGCAGCTTTTCAAGATAAAAAGTGATCCGGGGTGTGATGCCCCTCTCTCACCATTTAATTTAGCAAATATTTTTAACAATAATTGTAAATTCAAACAATGTTTGTTAGTCTCTTGTTTATCCTAAAGTTGCTGTGGTATAAATTCTTGAATGTTATTAAATGATTTTGAAAAGCTCAGGGAGAGAGCGTGAGTCAATCCGATCAGATAAAAAAAGAACCGGTTGAGGTTATTTGTCCACGATGCCGCTACACTGAGATTATCTACTTACCTGTTGCTGATCTCCCTCTCTGCCCCAAATGCAAGATTCCCATGATGATATCTGAACTTTTAGATGAAGGAAAATCGTATTAACTTTGTATAGATTGTCACTAAATTGACCCCGCCGAAAAAAATCGGCTCAGCTTTCCTATAATGGAATAAGGAGAAGAATCAATGAAACGTGTGAAAATTGTACTTGCTTGTCTGTTAGCTCTCTGTGTTGTCCTTCCCAGCTTTGTCAGCGCAAGCGCTCTGGATGAAATCCAGAAACGTGGTGTCCTGAAGGTTGGTATGGAACCGGGCTACATGCCTTTTGAAATGACCAATCAAAAAGGTGAGATTATTGGGTTTGACGTCGATATGGCTAAAGGCATCGCCAAGGCGATGGGAGTTAAACTTGAGCTGGTCAATACCGCATGGGATGGTATCATTCCTGCACTGCTGACCAAAAAATATGACATGATCATGAGTGGCATGACCATCACTCAGGAGAGAAACCTCAAAGTCAATTTTGCTCTCCCGTACATTGTTATCGGGCAAACTATTCTGATTAAAAAAGAGCTCGAGGGTGATGTTCAGTACTACAGAGACCTCAATAACAAAAAGTACAAAGTTGGTTCCAAGCTTGGTACCACAGGTGAAAAAGCAACCAAGCGATTGATCCCTAATTGTACTTACATCTCCTTTGATACCGAAGCAGAGGGTATCACCGATCTGGTTAACGGTAAGATTGATGCGTTTGTCTATGACCTCCCCTACATGGAAATTGCCTACAAGCAAAAAAGTGAAGGAAAATTGACCTACCTCAGCAAGCCATTCACTTTTGAGCCATTAGGCTGGGCTGTGCGTCGTGGTGACTTTGATTTTATTAACTGGTTGAACAACTATATGATCCAGGTTAAAAGTGATGGCACCTACGACAAGATTTATGCTAAGTGGATCCAGAGTGATGCCTGGTTACAACAAATTCAGAAATAATTGATTTGTTCAACGGAGAATGCTGCAGTTGGCATTCTCCGTTTTTTTTTACGACTTTCTATCTGATTTATTAAATTCATCAATCCGGTTCAGATGGATTTACTTTGAACCTTGAGCAGAGAAAGACCCGCTAAAGTGAATACTCATACTAAAAACTGGTTGTGGAGATCATTAACAATAGTGGTTTTGTTAAGTATAGTTGCTGGTCTCTGGATTGCGACCAAACGTATTGACTATACCTGGCGCTGGGAGCGAATTCCTCAATACTTTGCCTACCACAGTGAAGATGTAAAAACGATCAACTTTGATGGACATGTAACTAAAATCGACAAGAAAGGTGACTTGACCACGGTAACAGTTAAAAACGATATCGGTGGTGAGACCAGCTCATTTGTCATTGACACTAAAACGGCCAATATCTCAGTCGATGAGTATCTGATGGAAGGTGATACTGTTGGCTCGACCCGAGAGTGGAAAGCCGGTCCTTTGGCTCACGGACTTTGGGTCACACTGTGGATATCCGCTGTTGCCAGCGTTATCGGCCTGGTTATCGGAGTCATCACCGGTTTATGCCGGGTGTCACAAAATCTGACCCTGCGGCAGTTATCCATCACCTATATTGAAATTATTCGCGGCACTCCCCTGCTGGTTCAACTTTTCATCTTTTATTTCTTTCTCGGAACAGTTCTCAACATCGGCAGGCTCCCTTCCGGTATTGGTGCCCTGGGGATATTTGCCGGAGCTTATGTTGCCGAAATCATCCGTGCCGGGATTCAATCAATCCCCAAGGGGCAGATGGAAGCTGCACGGTCACTGGGGATGAATGTGCCTCAGGCGATGGTTTACATCATATTGCCCCAGGCATTTAAACGCACTTTACCGCCACTGGCGGGGCAATTTATCAGCCTGATTAAAGACTCATCGTTGGTTTCAGTTATTGCGATCACCGACCTGACCAAAAGTGGTCGTGAAGTTATCACCTCAACCTTTGCGGTTTTTGAAATCTGGTTTGTTGTGGCGTTTCTCTACCTGATATTAACATTCACCTTGTCACAAGTGGTTGCCTGGGTTGAGCGGAGGCTAGCAGTCAGTGATTAAAACAGTCGATTTAGAAAAAATATTTGTTGTTCGTGATCAAGTCGTTCGTGCAGTGGATGGGATCACCACCCATATCAAGTCGGGTGAAGTTGTTGTTGTCATTGGACCTTCAGGTTCAGGAAAATCAACCTACCTACGCTGTTTGAATGGTTTGGAAACCTTGACTGCCGGACATGTTCATATTGATGGTGTTGATCTTGCTAACCGCAAAACCGATATGAACAAGGTGCGAGCTGAGGTGGGTATGGTGTTTCAGCAATTCAACCTCTTCCCCCATAAAACAGTTCTTGAAAATCTGGTTCTGGCACAGATGAAGGTCCGTAAACGGAGTCGTAAAGAAGCTGAAATAAAAGGACGGGCTCTGCTTGAAAAAGTCGGAATTCCGGAAAAAGAAGCCAACTACCCAAGCCAACTTTCCGGCGGTCAACAACAACGTGTTGCAATTGCACGCGCGTTGGCCATGGATCCCAAAGTGATGTTATTTGATGAGCCCACCAGCGCCCTTGACCCAGAGATGGTCGGTGAAGTTCTGGAAGTCATGAAACAGCTTGCCCGTGAAGGGATGACTATGGTGGTCGTTACTCACGAGATGGGTTTTGCCCGTGAAGTTGCTGACCGGGTGCTTTTTATGGATTATGGCAAGCTGGTTGAAGAAGGAACACCGGAGCATTTCTTTGACGAGCCCAAGGAAGAACGCGCTAAACTGTTTCTACGACAAGTTTTATAGAGAACTTTTAAAAGAAACGTTTACAGGCGCCTTCAGGGCGCCTTTTTTATGGTCAGAGAATGATTCAGAACAAAGAAATTCAACCGCTTAAATCCTCAAAAATCCTCCGTCAGGGAGCATCCACTGCCTGGCCCATCTGTCTTGGCTATATCCCCATCGGGCTGGCGCTGGGAGTCTTGGCTCAGCAGGCAGGCTTGCCCTGGTGGGCGGTCACAATGATGTCAGTGCTGGTATTTGCCGGCAGTGCACAGTTTATCTGTGTTGCCATGCTGGCAGCCGGGTCATCTATCCCTGCCATTATCTTTACCACTCTGATTGTTAATCTACGCCATACCTTGATGAGTTCAGCCCTGGCCGTCTATTTAAGCGGTGTCAGCCGCAGGTTTCTGGCGTTATTCGCCTACGGTATTACCGACGAAAGTTTTGCCGTCAATATGACCCGCTTCAGGGCCGGGGATTGGGATCGCTGGCGAGCACTGGCAGTTAATCATATTTCCAACTTCGTCTGGATTGTGGCCACAACAACCGGGGCTCTGGTTGGACAACTTGTCCCCCAGGGAGCTTTCGGCATTGATTACGCCCTCACCGGAATGTTTATCTGTCTGCTGGTTTTTCAGCTGAATGGACGTATCTATATCATCACCGGACTTCTTGCCGCGCTGATTTCTGTCGGTTGGTATCTATTGATCCCGGGTGATTCGTATATTGTTGGCGCTTCAATCTGTGCAGCAACTCTTGGCTATTTTTTGCAGCGTTATCATCGGAGGAGTCAATGAACTTTTCCGACTATCTGTTATTGTTTGGTGGGATGGGACTGGTCACCTATCTACCCCGAACGTTGCCCCTCCTTTATCTGGCACATAAACAGCTGCCACAATGGTTGATTGACTGGCTCGGATTGATTCCGGTTGCGATTTTGAGTGCTTTACTGGCCCCCTCGCTATTGACGACAGTTGCAGATCGCAGTTTTTCACTGGGTAAACCGGAATTGCTGGTTGCAATTCCAACATTGATTTTTGCCCTGAAAACCCGTAGCCTCGGCGGCACGGTGCTGGTAGGTATGTTGCTTTACTGGCTGGCTGGATTTTTTATCTGAATTTGGAGACATAATGACACTAACAGGAAAACAAGCGCGCTATTTGCGTGGTTTGGGACACCATTTAAAACCGGTGGTGATGATTGGTAAAGATGAAGTCAATGAAGCGATTATTGCAGCAACTGATGAAGCATTGACGATTCATGAGTTAATCAAAGTTAAATTGCAGGAAGGGTGTGTGGCAAACCGGAAAGATGTTGCGGCGCAACTGGCAACCGCAACGGATTCGAGTGTTGCACAGATTCTGGGGAGAAACATTCTCCTCTATCGTGAAGGGGAAGAAAAAACCATCAAACTTCCTGCGGTAAAATAACCACCATGTTTCAGTTTGACTTGTCTCAGGAACCGCTGACCAATTTAGAGTTGAAGACCGAACAGCAGAAACTTAAAGTGATTCGTAAACAACAGATCAAATACTCCTGTATTTCTGATGTTTTTCACACTTTCATTTTTATCGCTCTCTATTTCGGCCAGATGCTTTCCGGCACTGCGGTAATGGTAGCGGTTGCAATAAGTACCGTTTCTGCTCTTATTCTGGCGATGAGCAGACGGCGTATTCGCAAAACATCCGACCGGATAACCATGGCGATCCTTGCTGTTGGTGCTGCAGTAGCAGTTGCCGTCATTTTAATTCAAATGCTGCAACAGCCACTTACCGGTAGTCTCATTGCAATCCTGTTAACCGGATCGATTGTCATTGTTGGTGCCACCCTGGGACGACAAATCAAAGAAGTGATGGTGGCAATTGAGGATTTAAAACAGATTGGGGATGATGAGCAGGCACAGCAGGAGCTGGTTAGCCTGTGTCGGCAGTTCCCCCCGTTAGCACAATACCGGGAACAAGCCGCCAGTTATCTCCGCCCCACCCTCACCTATGGTGAATTGAAAGCAATGCGCAACTGGACTGAAGAGTAAATTATTTTCCCCAAAAAACCTGACGACCCAACCCCTTTGCTACCAAGACGCCAAGAGCACCAAGAAGGTCAAAACTTCTATTTAACAGGGATGGAGGGGATACACAGGATAGATCTAAGAATCACAAGCCCTATTTGCCGCGATGAAAATCTATCAAGGTCTATTGTTAAAGCTTCAACCATAAAAGGACTTTGTCTTTGCCTGACAGATTTTCATAGATTCTGATCGCGGCTAGTAAACGGGTTTAAAGGTTTTCATCCTGCCCATCCTGCATATCCCTGTTAAAAAGAACTTTGCTCTATTGTCGTGGTTGTTAAACCAAAAAAGACCTTTAAGCTTTTCTTGGTGCTCTTGGCGTCTTGGTGGCTATCTTAGGTTCTTCACGCCCGCTCAAACGGCTCATACAACTTTTTATACTCATCCTGGGCATAACGATCGGTCATACT